>Ga0207797_1000768_pt1 | contig 24214 bp, 20 predicted proteins | sample PRCRCaboRojoPR_6_FD_187275 | JGI IMG/M metagenome (GOLD analysis project Ga0207797, IMG submission 187275) | Marine sediment microbial community from Cabo Rojo, Puerto Rico - PR CR 10% Liquid 1 (SPAdes) | ecosystem: Environmental > Aquatic > Marine > Coastal > Sediment | place: Cabo Rojo, Puerto...
GAATGCCCCCAGGCCTCCCCCGAGGTGCGCGCCCGCTTGAACCGGGCGTGGGAGGAGGAGGGCGGGGAGGCGATGCACGAGCGCCTTCGATCCGTCGACCCGGAGGCCGCACGGCGCGTCCACCCCAACGACCGGGTGCGGGTGCTCAGGGCGCTCGAGGTCATCGAGCTGACGGGACGCCCCTTCTCCGCCCTGGCTGCGGACCACCACTTTCAGGAGGGGACCTTCGACGCCTTCAAGGTCTGCCTCCACATGTCCCGGGAGCGGCTCTACGAGCGGATCGACGCCCGGAGCCGGGCCATGATGGAGGGCGGTCTCCTGGAGGAGACCCGCGCGCTCATCGAGGGGGGGTACTCCAGGGAGCTCAAGCCCATGCAGGCCATCGGGTACCGTCACGCGGCGGCCTGCCTGGAGGGCACCTGGAGCCGGGAGGAGGCCGTGGAACGTCTCCAGGCGGACACCCGGCGCTATGCAAAGCGGCAGATGACCTGGTTCCGAGGGGAACCGGGCATCCACTGGCACATCCCGCGGGATGGTGACGTCATCCTGCAGGAGGTCGCTGCGTTCCTGGACCGCGACGCTTGACCCGCCAGCCGATTTGTCGGATCATGTGGGTCGGTCCCGGTCGGGATCTGCCGCTTGCGGAAGTCTTCACTCATCGAACACATACGCGGGGAGGACCGCATGAAGGGTCGAATGTCGGGTCTGCGAAGGACGATCCGGTTCGGTTGCCTGCTGCTGCTTCTGGCAAGCGCGGGCTGCGCGACCCGCACACCGGTTCCGGAGCGCTTGCTGGGCTCCCCGGAGCTCCACGTGGCCAACGGAATCAAGCTCCTGGGGAAAGGCCGCCTGGATGCGGCCCACCGGGAGTTCCGGATCGCCCTCGACCTGGATCCCGGCTCCGCACCGGCGCACCGGGGGGAGGCGCTCGTGTATGGGATCCGGCGGGACTTCGACGCCGCCTTCGCATCCTGCCATCGCGCCGTTCGATTCACCACGGCGGAGGACCTCCGCAATTCCCTCCAGGACGGGTTCGGGCGATCCGGGTCGGAGCGGTGGGGCCGGAATCGCAGCCGGCTTCCGTTGACCGAGGGTGAGAAGACCGCCTACCTGGCGCGGCTTTTCGTGGTGGAGTTCCTGAACGCCTACTACCGCATGGGGGTTGCCTTCAAGCTCGGCCGGGATCACGAGGAGCGCGGGGAGGTCCTCGCAAATGCGCTTTCCATCACCGATGCGTTCTCCGGCGAGGCTTCGCGCCACCTCCGCGAAGCCGCGTGCCTCGAGGGCTTTGCCCTCCGGACGGAGATCGGGCGGGGTGTCGCGTTCCTGAAGAGCGTCAGCCGGGCCGAGGCGGCGGCGATTCTTGTTCGGGAGCTCGACCTGGAAGACCTCCCCGGGGAGCCGCAGAGCGGCGGGTCCTGCCCCGTGGCGACGCCGGTCTTTCCCCCCGACCTGGAGGGTCATCGCCTGGAGGAGGACCTCCGGACAGTGCTGTCCCTGGGCATCGAGGGCTTCGCCCCATTCGGCGACGGGACCTTCCACCCGGACAGCCCCATGCAGCGGGCGGCCTTCGCTTCCGCCGCCGCAGACCTCCTCGAGCGGGAGAAGCGCGGCGGGGAGGACGGGGAGGGGGGCCCCCAGCTCTCCCCCTTCGAGGACGTCGCCCTCTCCTCGCCCCGCCTCCGGGCCGCGGCCACCTGTGCGAGGCTCGGGATCCTGGACGTGGAGAAGGGCCGGTTTCGACCGGCGGAGCCCCTCTCGGGGAGGGAGGCCGCCAAGGGCGTCCATCGGTTGAAGGAGCTGATTCAGTCCGAGTGACGGGTCGAGCGACCTCGACCGCATCCCGCTTTCACTGCGAACGCATTCTAAAGCCATTGAGACGGAAGCCATGAGACGCATCCAAGCCTTTGTCCTTCCAGCCGCCGCCCGCATCCTGTTCGCCGCGATCGTCGTTGCGGGTTGTGCGGGCACGACCCTCGCACGATCCCAGGCCGGTCACGAGGGGGGAGAGGTTCTGGCCGTGGGCACCGCCCCCTTGAAGGACGGCAACGTGGCCGCTGCCAGAAAGCGGGCCCTGGCCGATGCGCTGAGCAAGGGTGTGGAGGAGTACCTGCTCAGGACGCTGGACGGCGAGGCGGTTGCCGGACGGCTTTCGCGCTTTGTCCGGGATCTCGTACCGGCGGCCCGCGAAGAGATCGCGAACTACAACATGGTCGGAGAGGAAGAGGTCGGAGGAGAGACCTACCTGGTGCTGGTGCGGGTCCGGGTGAACGAGCAAACCCTCGAGAGCGCGCTGGAGCAAGCGGGTTTCTTGCGCGAAAAAGGCCCGCCCGTCAAGGTCCTGTTCATGGTCAGCCAGCATGTTACGGGCTCCGGAGAGCCGGCCTACTGGTGGGATGAGCCCGGAAGTGGAGAAGGCCTGCTGCCCGTGGAGCTCTTTCTCAATCGGGCCTTCGAGCAGCTCGGCTTCAGCCTGGCGAGCCGGACCATGAAGACACCGGAGGGAGAGAACGCGGAGGGGCTGCTGGACGCCGACCTCACCCTCGAGGAGGCTGCGGAGTGGGGCCGCCTCTGCTCGGCCGAGGTGGTGATCATCGGCTCCTGCGCACAGTCCGGCAACATCATTTCCATTCACCTGCGGGCCGTCGACGCGGCCTCGGCGTCCGTCCTGGCCGAGCAGGGCGCCCAGGCCTCCCTGGCCCCGGACCTGGAAGGGCAGGAGAGGACCCGGGAAGGCATCGAACGCGCGGTGAAGAGTGCCGCACCCCGCCTTGCCGATCGAATCCGGGAGGCCTTCCAGCCCGCCGAGTCCGACCCGGAGCGCTTCCAGCTCACCCTTCAGGGGATCGGAAGCTTCACACTGCTCCAGCAGTTCACCCGGTTTCTCCGGGACGGCGTTCCGGGGGTGGAGTCCGTGACCCAGACCCGCTTCAAGGGGGACACCGTGACCTTTTCCATCGGCTATCGGGAGGGCGTCGACCGGTTCCTGGACAGCATGCTCAACCGACCGGAGCTGCCGTTCCCCTTGACAGCACGGAAGGACGAATCAGGAGAGATCGTCGTGACACCGCTCTGAGCGTTCGGCCGGGTGCACCCGCAAACAGCGTTCCCCCCTGGAGCCTGCGCGCATGACCATTCCCAACCTGATCACGACGCTGAGGATCATCCTCACGCCGATCTTCATCATCTACCTGCTGGACGGGCAGTTCGCGGCGGCGCTCGTGCTGTTTGCCGTCTGCGGCATCAGTGACGGGCTGGACGGCTTCCTGGCCCGGGTGCTCAAGCAGAGGAGCACACTCGGTACCTACCTCGATCCCATCGCCGACAAGCTGATCCTGGTCTCCACCTTCGTGGTGCTCTCGGTGATGGGGCTCATCCCCGTCTGGCTTGCGGTGATCGTGCTGAGCCGGGACGTCCTCATTTCCCTGGGTGTGGTGGTGCTTCAGCTCTACGGCATGGCCATTCGGATCCGGCCTTCCATTCTGAGCAAGTTCACCACCTGCTTCCAGTTCATCACCGTCATCGGTGTGCTGGGATCGGAGTTCGTCTCGCTGCCGGAGAGCCTGTACGACGCCCTGTTCCTGGTGACGGCAGCCGCCACCATCGGCTCGGGATTGCATTACATGCACGCGTGGTTCGAGATGATGGGGGAGGGAGCCGAATGAAGAACACCTTCTTCGCGCCGCCGGAGCGTGCCGACGAACGGCTGCTTCGGGATCACGTGGACCTCGTCAGTGAGAGCCCCCTCGTGGACGGATTGATGCAGACGGTGAGCGGGCTCCTGGCCGTCCTGAACGAGCAGCGACAGATCCTGGCGCTGAACGAAAGCCTTTTGGACCTGTTGGGCGTGGGAGACGCCGAGGAGGTCCTGGGATTGAGGCTGGGCGAGGCGATCCGGTGTGTCCACGCGCAGGACCCGCCGGCCGGGTGCGGCACCACGGAGCACTGCTCCAGCTGCGGAGCGGCCATCGCCCTGGTCACGAGCCTCCAGGAAGACGCGCCCAGGGAGCGGGACTGCGCGGTGAGCGTGAACATGGACGGCGAAGAGAGGGACCTCTACCTCAAGGTCCATTGCCGGCCGGTGAAGCTGGAGGAGCACCGCGTGCTGCTCCTGTTTCTCCAGGACGCGACCTCCCAGCAGCAGAGGGCCAGCCTGGAGCGGGCGTTTTTCCACGACATCGCCAACACCGTGAACTGCCTCGTCAATGCCAGCGAGCTGCTGATGATGGAGGGCGGGGCCGGCGGAAGCGACGTCGACCAGAAGATTTACCAGTACGCCCTGAGACTGGTTCGTGAGATCACCATGCAGCGTCACCTGGTGCGCGCAGGCGAGCCGTCATACGAACCGGTGATCCGACGGGTCAGGGTTGGGGAGCTGCTCCGGGAGCTTCGGTCCACCTTTGCAGGGCACCCCGCAGCCGAGAACAAGACGCTACAGATGAAGAACCTCGGGCCGGAGGTCTCCGTTCGAGCCGATCGCCACCTCCTGATCCGGGTTCTGGACAACATGGTGACGAACGCGCTCGAGGCCTCCGCCGAAGGGGACGGGATCAAGGTCTGGGTGGAAACGGACGGGGACTGGATCTCGTTTTGCGTCTGGAACCGGCAGCCCGTTCCCGAACCGGTTCGAAAGCGCGTGTTCCAGAGGAACTACAGCACCAAGCCGGGGGCCGGCCGGGGGATCGGCACCTACTCCATGAAGCTTTTCGGCGAGAAGTACCTCGGGGGAAAGGTGGCGTTCACCACCTCCGAAGCCGACGGCACCACCTTCCGTCTCCGCCTCCGCCGATAGCAGCCGTTCCGGAGAGCGCACCTCTCCGTCCGGGCCCCGGGAGAAGAAAAACGCCCCGTCGCCAGGCGCGCGGGGCGTTTCAACGTTTTTTCGAACAACTCAGTCGCCCATCTTGGGGAGCGGCGACTTCTGCTTCTCCGACATCTTTTCCACCTGGTCCGGGGTGAGCGGCTCGCCGAAGGCCACGTACTGCCGGATGGGGTCCGCGGGATGATCGATGGGGACCCATTCGCCCTCCTCGTTCCGGTCCAGGTAGACACAGCGATAGTCCACCTTGTCGACCACCGGGATCACGCCCTTGGTGTTGACCACCTCGCCCGCTTTGATGTCCGTCAGCACGAGGCTGCCCTCATTCAACCGCTTCATGATGTCGGTGGCGTGGCACCCTTCGCAATGCCTTCCTTCCTTCATGACGGCGTGGCTCATGTGGGGGGCGAAGATGAGGAAGGTCTTGTCCTTCCCGACCACGAAGGTCTGCATGCTCGCCGAGGTCACCTTGTCCTCGTAGTTCATGAGGAACACCCAGCCGGACACCGGGATCGCCTTGCGCTTGCCCTCCTCGACCATGGTGTCGAAGTGGCAGTTGGTGCAGCTGACCACGTGGCGGATGTGGCAGGCCTTGCAGTCCAGGCGGCCGTTGTGGACCGTGTGGGACTCGGTGGTCTTCACGTCGTCGTGGCAGTTCTCGCACTGGGTGTCCATGGCGCCGGGCTGCTTGAGGGAGACGTAGCTCGTGCCGTCGCCGTGGAGCTCCCTGCCGGAGTGGCAGTCCACGCACACCATCCCCATGGAGAGGTGCACGTCGTCCTGCCCCTTCTTGTGATTGATGCGGATCATCGCGCCTTCCCGGCCGTGGCAGCCGAGGCACATCTTCTGCTTGGATGCGGCGTCGGTCGAGTACTCGTAGTAGGTGCAGTCCTTCTCCTGCCGCTCCACCTTGTGGCATCGGTCGCAGCCGCCGGCATGGCAGTTCTTGCAGGTCAGGTCGTCGTACGGGATGCCGGTCAACTGCTCGAGGCCGCCGTTTTCCGCACTGTACCAGTACTCCATGCCGGCGGCCGTGTAGTGGAGGCTCTTCAGGTAGAAGCAGTCCTCCTTCTCGACATCGGCTGAGAACACGGTTCCGGTCCCTGCGATGCCCAGCAGGGCGACGGACAATGCGACTCCTGGCAGACGGAACTTCATGACGGCCTCCTGTCTTCGAAAAGGGTTTCCGGCCTCTCCCTGTCCATCATCCCCCTTCAGAGAGGCAAGGACTGTGCCGCGGGTCCTCCGGCGTCAACGAAATGTAAGTGGCCATCATCAATAGGAAAGAAGGGTCAAAGAAAATGCCTTCCGCACCCCGTCCCGCGGAAAGGAAACAAACTGAACCCAAGCGCCGTATTTTTTTGGAACAAAATGTTCCCTTTGGGGCGGGTTCGTGGTAGGGTGGGGATGTCCCTTTCCAACGGGCAAGCGAATCCCTGCCCAACGCAAGCACGGCGCGGCCGGCCGGTCCGCACTCCAGGAACGGGAGGACCCCCATGAACGGCTCCAAACCCCTGCCCGGATTTCCGTTCAAGATCATCCTCGACAGCATCGCCGACGGCGTCTTCACCGTGGACCTCGACTTCCGCATCACCTCCTTCAACCGGGCGGCGGAGGAGATCACCGGCATCCCGAGGGCGGAGGCCATGGGCCGGAGGTGCTCCCGGGTCTTTCAGGCCGACGTCTGCCGAAACGGCTGCATGCTCCGGCAGGCCATCCACGGGAACGGGCCCCTGATGAACATGCCCGTGCACATCGTGCGGGCCGACGGGGGCCGCATCCCCATCAGTGCGAGCGGGGCGTTGCTCCGGGACGAGGCCGGAGAGATCATCGGCGGGGTGGAGACGTTCCGCGACCTCTCCGCCGTGAAGCGGCTGCAGCGGGAGCTGCGCAACCTGCACTCCTTCGAGGACATCGTGAGCAAGAACGCGAAGATGCTCCGGGTGTTCTCCATCCTTCCCCAGATCGCCAAGAGCGACAGCACGGTGCTGATCCTGGGCTCCAGCGGCACGGGCAAGGAGCTCGTGGCCCGGGCCATCCACAACAACAGCCGCATGCGCAGCGGGCCCTTCGTGGCGGTCAACTGCGGCGCGCTTCCCGACACGCTGTGCGAGTCCGAGCTGTTCGGGTACAAGGCCGGTGCGTTCACCGACGCCAAGCGGGACAAGCCTGGCCGATTCGCACTGGCCCAGGACGGGACCCTCTTTCTCGACGAGATCGGCGACATCAGCCAGGCCGTGCAGATGCGGCTCCTTCGGGTCCTGGAGGAGCGGGTCTACGAGCCGCTGGGATCGACCCGGACCGTTTCCACGAACGCCCGCGTGATCGCGGCCACCCACCGCAACCTGGAGGAGCTCGTGGAGCAGGGGGCCTTCCGGGAGGACCTCTACTTCCGGATCAACGTGATCCGGCTGACGCTGCCGCCGCTCCGCGAGCGGCGCGAGGACATCCCCCTCCTGGTGGAGCACTTCGTGGAGCGCAACAACCACCTGCGGGGACGCAGCGTCCTGGGCCTGACCCAGGAAGCCCTGGCCGCCCTGATGCTCTACGACTGGCCGGGCAACGTGCGGGAGCTGGAGAACGCCATCGAGCACGCCTTTGTGCTGTGCCAGGACGAGCTTATCCGGCTTCAGCACCTTCCCGAGCGCATCCTCCCGGACAACGATCACATGGTGGTGCCCCGGGACCTGACGCTCAAGGAGATCGAGAGGCAGGCCATCGAGCAGGCCCTCCAGAGGAACCAGTGGAAACGGGTGGCCACGGCGCGTGAGCTCGGGATCGACAAGAACACGCTCCGCAGAAAGATCCTGCGTCTGGGCATCCGCGTACCGCCGTGATCCCGGTGTTTTCAGCCTCGCCCGCCCGGGAGGGGAAAGGGGGCGCCCGTGAAGAGCCGTTCCAGTACATTTGCGCCGGACCCTGAATCGAAGCTCCGGATCGCCGTGATCGGCGGGGGACGCCGCTGCCGTTCCCTTCTGGAGGTGCTGGACAGGGACGATCCGAACAGGGCGTTCAAGGCCGAGATCGTGGGGGTGGCGGACGTCGACCCGGCTGCCGTCGGTTACCGCTACGCCCGGGACGTCGGGGTGTTCACCACGCAGGACTACAACGACCTGTTCGGGCTGGAGGGCGTGGACCTCGTCATCAACCTCACGGGCAACCAGGACCTCTGCCCGGCCATCGCCCACAGCGCGCCGGCCCACGTTCCCGTCCTGCCGTATCCGGCGGCGGTCCTGTTCCAGGAGATCGTCCACGACGTCCTGACCACCAGCCGGCGGGTGGCGGAGCAGGCGGACGAGATCCATCGGACCAAATCCTTCGTCCGGGCCGTGGCCCAGGCCACCATCGTGGGGGCCATGGTCCTGGACACGGACTACCGCATCCAGTGGATCAACAAGGCGGGGGCCGGCATGGCCGGGATCAGCGAGCAGGAGGCCCTGGGAAAGTACTGCTTCCAGGTTTCGCACCACCAGGTGGGCCCCTGCTCCTCCACGGACGCTCCCTGCCCCATGCAGGAGACCCTGGAGACCGGGCTGACGGCCCACGCCATCCACGAGCACAGGCTGGGGGACGGGTCCAGGGTCTTTTGCGACGTCACCACCTTCCCCCTCTTCAACAAGGCCAGGGAGGTGGTGGAGGTGGTGGAGTTCATTCGGGACATCACCTCGGACATCGACAACGAGGTGGAGCGCCGCACCACGGCCCTGAAGAAGGATCTGGCCAAGCTCGTTCAGGAGGACAAGCTCATCGCCCTGGGCAAGATGGTGGCCTCGGTGGCCCACGAGGTCAACAACCCCATCGGCTCCATCATCAACTTCACCAAGCTGGTTCGGAACGCCCTCCGCGAGGGAGACCTGGACGAAGAGCGGGTCGCGAGGTACGAGCGGTACCTGGACCTGAGCCTGCGCGAAGCGGAGCGCTGCGGCCGGATCGTCAGCAACCTGCTCTCCTTTTCCCGCCAGCAGGCCGTGGAGCCCAAGACCCTCGACCTGGACGCCATGCTGGACGACATCGCCGTGCTGACCCGGCACAAGATGGAGCTCGCCGACATCGAGTTCCGGAAGCGGATCCACGACGCGCCCCTGTGCGTCTGGGGGGACTACACCCAGATCCAGCAGTGCCTCGTCAACCTGATCTTCAACGCCATCGAGGCCATGCCGGAGGGCGGGCGTTTGACGATTCGGGGCGGGCGGGACGAAGACCGGGGGCAGGCCTGGCTGGACGTGAGCGACACGGGAACGGGCATCGCGGAGGAGCACCTGTCCAACATCTTCGAGCCCTTCTTCACCACCAAGACCGACGGGTACGGCGTGGGTCTGGGCCTCTCCATGGTGTACGGGATCATTCGAGAGCACCACGGCCGCATCACGGTCCGGAGCGAGGTGGGAAAGGGCACCACCTTCCGGGTGACGCTGCCGGTCGCTTCGGAGGAGGATTGGGGGTAATGCCATGAGCGCGTTCCGCATCCTGGTGGTGGACGACGAGGAGGCCATGCGGGAGTCCCTGGCCGCGTGGCTGGAGAAGGCGGGCCACGACGTGGCCATGGCCTCGGGCGGCGAGCGGGCCCTGGAGATTCTGGGGGAGCAGCCCTGCGACCTGGCCCTGGTGGACATCAAGATGCCGGGCATGGACGGACACGAGCTCCTCCGGCACATCAAGGAGGACCACCCGCGGGTCATGGTGGTGATGATCACCGCGTACGGGAGCATCGAGTCGGCGGTGGAGTGCATGAAGCAGGGCGCCAACGACTACCTGCTGAAGCCGTTCGATCCGGAGCACCTCATGCTCCTCATCGAGAAGCTGGCGAAGCAGAAGGAGGTCATGGACGAGTACCACGTCATGCAGGCCCGGCTGGCCGAGTGGGACGCGGGGGGGTTCGAGGATCTGCTGGGCCAGTCCCTCCCCATGAAGAAGGTGTTCCGGCAGATCGAGGAGGTGGCACAGGCCGACACCCCGGTGCTCATCAACGGGGAGACCGGCACGGGAAAGGAGCTGGTGGCCCGGGCCGTTCACGTGCGGAGCCTCCGGACCTACGGCCCGTTCATCCCCGTGAACTGCGGGGCCGTTCCCGAGCACCTCCTGGAGAGTGAGCTCTTCGGTCACGAGCGGGGCGCCTTCACCGGGGCGGTCAAGACCCGGCTGGGACGGCTCGAGATGGCCAACCAGGGCACACTCTTCCTGGACGAGGTGGGAGAGATCGGTCTGGCCATGCAGGTGAACCTGTTGCGCGCCCTGGAGGAGAAGCGGTTTCTCCGCCTCGGAGGGCAGCGGGAGGTGGAGAGCGACTTCCGGCTCATCTGCGCCACCCACCGGGACCTGGACCGCCTGGTGGAGGAGGGGCGGATTCGGAGCGACTTCTACTACCGCATCAACGTGATCACCATCCGCGTGCCCCCCCTCAGGGAGCGGCCGGACGACGTCCCCCTCCTCGCGCACCACTTTCTCCAGGGGTTCGTCCGCGAGATGGGACGGCGCGTGGACGGAATCGCCCCGGCGGCGCTGCGCCTGCTCCAGGGCTACGACTGGCCGGGCAATGTGCGCGAGCTCAAGAACGTGATCGAACGGGCCGTGGTGGTGAATCGGAGCGGGACCATCGAAGAGGACGATTTGACCTTCCTCAGGGCCGGGGAACCGGGGCGCACCGGTATCGAAAGCCTGGAGGAGGTGGAAGCCGACCACATTCGAAAGACGCTGGAAGCGTGCGGCTGGAACATCTCCCGGGCGGCCCGCTTGCTGGGCATCCACCGGGGGACCCTCACCCGTCGAATGAAAAAGCACGGACTGGACAAAGGATCCTGACTCGACCGTGGTCCGGACACCCGACCAGAAAGGCCCGGCCGCGCCGGGCGATGCGGACCCCTCTGCTTTTCTGGACCCGCGATCCCGTCACGTGCAGCTTCTGCCCCTCGGGGACGTGGACGGGGTGGCGGTCTCCGTGGCGGCCGCAAACCTCCAGGCGGTGCTCGGCCTGCCGGCGGATGTGCGGCCGCCTGCGGGGGACCCGGACTATGCGCTCATCCCGGCGCGCCGGCAGTACGACGCCCTCCCCATCCTGAAGGCCATGGAGGAGGGGGTCCCTCCGGGAACCCTCCGCCTGGGCATCATGAACGGCGACCTCTGTCTCCCGATCTTCAGCTACGTCCTGGGCGAGGCCCAGGTGAACGGCCGCGCGGCCGTGATCTCCCTGTTCCGGCTCCAGCAGGGAGAGGACGGCCGCCCCTCGCCGCCCGGCCGGGTCTACGAGCGCCTGGCCAAGGTGGCCCTGCACGAGGTCGCGCACGTCCTGGGGCTCACCCACTGCCGGGAGGAAGGCTGCCTCATGCGCTTCAGCCTCGGCGTGGAGCACATCGACGAGCTGGTCATGCGCTTCTGCCCGGAGTGCGAGCTGCGGATCCTCCGGGCCCGGCGGGGCCCTCCCTGAGCGGCCACCGGTCTTCCGCGCATCAGGTGTGCAGGAACGAGCCTCGGAGCTTGTCCCAGTCCAGCCCGGGCACCTGCCCGTAGATGTCGGAGACGGCGCGGCCGCCCGTGGCGGCGAGGCGGTAGCCGGTGTCCTCGGCGATCATCTCCGTCAGGCGGGCCGCTTCGTCCTCCATCCAGGCCAGGCCTTCCTCCTCGAAGAAGAGGTTCCTCAGCCCCCCGCGCATGCGGACCGGCTCGATCACCATGAGCCACCCCTCGTCGTAAGGGGAGTCCGTTGGAGGCGGTTCCTTTCCCTCCGCCTTGGGGTTCACGGCCACGACCACGCCTTCCAGGGGGCTGAGCCCGTCCGCGGCGAGGTCACCCCGGATCATGCCGAATCCGGGCTCCCCCTGGGCCACCGTGGTCCCGAGCCCCGGCAGCTGAAAGGCGTCCAGGGGGCCGAAGAGGCGGGAGGCGAAGTCGTCCAGGCCCACGCGCACCCGTCCTCCGTACTCCACGCGGGCCCAGGTGTGCCCCTCGTGGTAGTAGTAGTTCCGCGCCAGGGAGAACCCGCTCACCAGGGTCTGCTCCACCCGGCTCAGGGGCTCCGCCGCACCCGCCTCCTCGATCATCCGGTCGTAAGCGCAGTGCTCGCAGTCGTAGTCGTTCACGCAGTACTTGACGGAGACCCGGCCCGAGAGCATGTGACGGCACTTCTTCTGCTCGGTGGAGCGATGGGGCAGGTCCTTCGACACCTGCCAGCCGGCGAGGACCCGCCCGTCCTTCAGGCGGCCCCCGGCAATGTCCTGCTTGAGCTTTCGATCCAGGGGGCAAGACAGGCAGTCGTAGGCGTTCATGCAGGCCGTGGGCTTGATCACCCCGGCCTGGCTCCAGACGCAGAGGTTGCTGGTCATGTCGTAGACCACGGCCTGCTGCGTTCCCTTGGCGTTCCTCCGGGTGGATGCCTTCATGGCGCACCTCCTTGGCGGCCCAGGCCGCCCGATGGGTTTCGCCCGTTTACAAAGGCAAGCTTCGGGCCAAACCCACCGGCCGAAGGAGACGCTTTCAACCGACTGAAATCAAGAGTTAAATTCGGATTGGTCTCTTGGGATCACAGGCGCGATCCAGCCGGGCGTGCCGCGGAATCGCACGCAAGGACGGGTGAGGAGGCCGGAGATACCCAAAACCGCTTTGTTTTCAGGCTGTTGGCGGTATTGACGTACAATGCGGCGGTGATGGCGGGAAATGCAACAGGCGCGGAGAACGGCCCGGGGTGCTGAAAACCGCGTCACCCCGCGGAAGCAGGCGGCATCAGGAACCATCTGCCCAGCCCACGGGGCAGGCCAGCTCGCACCGGCGACAGTACTTGATCCAGCCCTTTTCGGGTTCCCCGGCGGCGGGCTTGGAGCCGGGTTTCCGGCGCGCCACGTCCCGGTCCATCTGCCTTCTGCACAGGGACCGCTCGTAGCGGCCTCCCTGGAAGGCCTTCCGGGGGCAGGCCCGGAGGCAGGGGGCGTCACACGCCGCGCAGGGCGCGTATTCCAGGGGCCTCGCAGGTTCCAGGATCCGATCCAGAAAGAGGGCGCGGAGCCTCACCCGGGGGCCGAAGGGGGGCGTGACGAGGAGGTTGTTCCTGCCGATGACCCCCAGCCCGGCAAGCACGGCCGCGTCCTTGAGGAAGATCCCGCCCTTTTCCATGCGATAGGGGATGTCCCTGGCCGCGATCCCCAGCTCCAGCCGGAGCCACTCGATGATGTTCCCGGCGATCTCCACGAGGATGCGGTTTCCCGGCGTGCCCTGTATGCCGTCCCACCAGTCCATCCGCGGCTGGTCCGCAGGGTGGGCCAGGCCCAGCACCAGGATGGATTCGGCGTTCTGCGGCCACGGTCCCAGGCCGCAGGCCACATAGGAGCGGGAGTTCTGGAGCGCCTCCCTGGAGGCGATCCCCGCCATGGAGGCCCCGATGGAAAGGGCGTGGCGAAGGAGGTCCTGGGCGGGATGCACGGTGGGCTGCTTGTTCATGCGCGATCCGAGCGAGCGGTGAGACGACGTCGAAGGAGGTCTGCGTCAAAGGGCTTTCCGTGCGCAGGGTAGATGGTTTTTGCTCCGCGGTCCAGCAGGATTTTCCAGCTCCGCCTCACGCGGGCCGGATCGTCGGCGAAAACGGGCGGCCCCGGTCCGAGCCGGAGGGGGAAGCCGTTCATGGCCAGGTCCCCCACGAAGCAGTCCCCGGACGCCAGGAGGACGCTCACGGATCCCGGCGAGTGCCCGGGCGTGGGGATCAAATCGCCGGGAATGCCGTGCTCGACAAGGGAGACCGGTTCGTCCCCCAGGACCCGGTCCACGCCCGCCGGTTCGATGCGGATCCGGCGCTGGAACCGGCCCATGACGGACACCAGGAAACGGCTCCATGCGGAAATCCCCGGCGGGACCCTCACCACCGAGCGCTCCAGGCAGTCCCGTTCCGCACCGTGCATGGCGATGGGGGCTCCGGTCATCTCCTGAACGGCCCGGGCGGAGCCGATGTGGTCCCAGTGCCCGTGGGTGAGGACCAGGAGCCGAACCTCCGAAGGGGAGATCCCCGCCCGGTCGAGTCCTTTTCGGAAGGCCCCCCCCTTGCCGGCCGGGCCCGCGTCGACGGCGATGATGCCTTCGGCTCGGAGTAGATAGACGTTGCAGACACCGAGCTTGAGGATGTGGATTCGACTGCTCACGGATCTCAACCTGCACAGAGTTGGGCTCCCCTCAAGAGGAAGCGGACTGCTCGACTGCATCATACCGCCCTCGTCGAAAAGGTCAAGGCGACCCCGGAGAACACGAAGAATAGGGCTTGACAGCATGATTGGGCGTTGGTACGTTCTAGCCGTTTTCCGAAGGCACGTAGCTCAGGGGGAGAGCGCTACCCTGACACGGTAGAGGTCATGGGTTCAAATCCCATCGTGCCTACCACGATCGGCAGGTCCAGGGGCTTTCCAACGAAAGCCCCTTTTTTTCCGGGTTGGGATGGGCGGGATCCCCGGTTGCCGTCCGAGCGGCATTTCAAGGGGAACCACAGGTGGAATCAACGCAAAATCGGGAACTTAATCCTTGACTTTTGCTTGACGGTCATGTATCTTGTGAGATCTCGATTCATTTGTTTAATGGTTTCGCACACTCTCTGAGTATGCGTTGCACGGGCGACAGGGTCGCCGACCCGGTACCCATCCGTGAGACGCTGCGCGGGGCGATGCAGAGGAGGACGGACCGGAGCCGGAACGGACGGCCGGTGACTTTCGTTTCAACCGACATGTTGCAGCTTTGAATGAAGACAACCGAAGGCATCTGAGCGGGTACACATCGTGACCTCGGATGCCTTATATTTTTGCCGATTCGAGCCATGACCGCATTCAGCATCGAGTACAGGGAGAAGGGACAGCGGGTGGAGGAGGATGCCCCCGTGAGCGCCGCCAAGGCCTTGGAGGATCTCGGGGTCAAGGGCCTGGAGCGCGTGATCGCGGCTCGGGTCAACGGCGAGCTGAGCGACCTTGACCGGACCATCGACGGAGAGGCCGCCGTGGAGCCCGTCCGGCTGGACTCGGAGGAGGGCCTCGACATCCTGCGCCACAGCACCAGCCACGTCATGGCCGAGGCGGTCAAGTCTCTCTACCCCGGGGTGAAGGTGACCATCGGGCCCTCCATCGAGAACGGTTTCTACTACGACTTCGACTACGAGCGGCCCTTCCGCGACGACGACCTCCCCAGGATCCAGGCCAAGATGGAGGAGATCATCGAGGAGGACCTGCCCTTCACCCGGACGGAGCTTCCGAGGGAGCAGGCCGTCGAGCGGTTCAAGCAGGAGGGGGAGTACTACAAGGTGGAGCTTCTGGAGGAGATGGAGAGCGACACGGTCTCCCTCTACAGCCAGGGCGCCTTCACCGACCTCTGCCGCGGACCGCACATCCCCTCCACGGGAAAGATCAAGGCCTTCCAGCTCACCAAGACGGCCGGCGCCTACTGGCGCGGGGACGAGAAGCGCCCCATGCTGAGCCGGATTTACGGGGTGGCCTTTGCGGAGAAGAAGGCGCTCAAGAAGCACCTCCAGCAGCTGGAGGAGGCCAGAAAGCGCGACCACGTGCGGTTGGGGAAAGAGCTGGGCCTCTTCAGCACCCACGAGGAGATCGGTGCGGGGATGGTGGTCTGGCACCCCAAGGGGGCCATGCTGCGGCATCTGATCGAGGAGTTCGAGATCCAGGAGCACCTCCGGCGGGGGTATCAGATCGTCCGGGGACCCGAGATCCTCAAGACCTCCCTGTGGGAGAAGTCCGGGCACTTCGACAACTATCGGGAGAACATGTACTTCACGGAGATCGACGAGATCTCTTACGGCATCAAGCCCATGAACTGCCTCTCCCACATGCTCATCTACAAGACGGGGATCAAGAGCTACCGGGACCTGCCGCAGCGATACTTCGAGATGGGGGTGGTGCACCGCCACGAGCGGTCCGGCGTGCTCCACGGGCTGCTGCGGGTGCGGGAGTTCACCCAGGACGACGCACACATCCTCTGCACCCCGGAGCAGCTCGACGCGGAGATCAAGGGGGTCCTGGACCTGGTGCAGTACATGGTCACGGTATTCGGCTTCGACTACGACCTGGAGCTGAGCACCCGTCCCGAGAAGTCCATCGGCTCGGATGAGGACTGGGAGCGGGCCACGAACGCCCTTCGCAACGCCGTGGACGACCTGGGCCTGCCCTGCCGGCTCAACGAGGGCGACGGCGCCTTCTACGGGCCCAAGATCGACGTGAAGCTCCGGGACGCCCTGGACCGGAGCTGGCAGTGCGCCACCATTCAGGTGGACTTCACGCTGCCGGACCGATTCGATCTCCACTACGTGGATCGCGAGGGCGAGCGGAGGCGACCCGTGATGATCCACCGGACCATCCTGGGCTCCATGGAGCGCTTCACCGGGGTGCTCATCGAGCAGTACGCCGGGGCCTTCCCGGTGTGGATCGCGCCGGTCCAGGCCGTGGTCATGACCGTGACCGACCGCAACACCCCGCACGCGGAACGGGTCCTCCGAACCCTGACCGAAGCGGGCGTGCGGGTCGAAGCGGACTTTCGAAACGAGAAGCTGGGGCTGAAGGTCCGGGAGGCCCAGCTTCAGAAAATTCCCTACATGCTGATCGTGGGGGACAAGGAATCCGATGAGGGAGGGGTGACGCCGCGTCTGCGAACCGGGAAGAACCTCCCGTTCATGAGTCCCGAGGCCTTCCTGGAGCGCATCCGGGAAGAGTCCAAACAAAGGAGGTCGTCGCTATAGCCAAGAGAGCCAATCAGACCAACGTCAACCAGAGGATCCGCGCCAAGACGGTTCGGTTGATCCAGGCCGACGGCGAGCAGGTGGGAATCGTGCCTATCGATGAGGCCCTCGATGTGGCCAAGAAGGCCGGTCTCGACCTGGTGGAGGTTGCCCCCAATGCCGATCCGCCCGTTTGCCGGATCATGGACTACGGAAAGTTCAAGTACCAGGCGAGCAAGAAGGGGCAGGAGACCAAGAAGAAAAGCCGGACCATCCAGCTCAAGGAGGTCCGCATGAGGCCCCGAACCGAGGAACACGACCTGGGGTTCAAGCTCAAGAACATCCGCAAGTTTCTCGAGAAACGGGACCGGGTCAAGGTCACCGTGCTCTTCCGCGGTCGTGAGATGGCCTACATGGACCAGGGCATCGCTTTGCTCAAGCGGGTGGCCGAGGAGGTGGAGGAGATCGGTACCGTGGAGCAGGCCCCGACGCGAGAGGGCTGGCGGCTCACCATGGTGCTCGTACCCAAATAGACACAGGGGATCCCGGGAGGCCACGAGACCGGACGAGCGCTCCGGGGGGTCTGTCGTTTCCCTGCCGGAAACCCTCGGCGGGGCGGGGGCGTCATGTCTTTTGGAATGGCGGAAAGGGTCTGAGCGGGCGTTGCGCACGACCACACGATGGAGGAGGAACATGCCGAAGATGAAAAGCAACCGTGGCGCCGCCAAGCGGTTCAAGGTCACGGGAACAGGGAAAATCGTCCGAAACAAGGCCAAAGCCAGTCACATCATGACCAAGAAATCGACCAAGAAGAAGAGAAATCTTCGGCAGTCGGAGCTGGTGGATGCAACCAACGTCAGGGGGCTCGAGCGGTTGCTCCCCTACCTCTGAGAACCGCCGCAGTGCGGTGAATCGAATGCCGAACCAAGACAGAAGAGGTTGAATCATGCCCAGAGTGAAACGGAGCGTGCCCTCGAGGCAGCGAAGAAGAAAGGTCATCAAGGAGGCCAAGGGGTTCCGCGGGGCGAGCAGCAAGCTCTACCGCAGCGCCACCGTGGCCGTGGACAGGGCTTACGCGTATGCCTATCGGGACCGAAAGGTCCGCAAGCGCGAGTTCCGCAGGCTGTGGATCACACGGATCAACGCCGCTGCGAGGCAGCACGGGCTGAGTTACTCCCAGTTCATGGGCGGCGTTCACAAGGCCGGAATCGAGCTGGACCGAAAGATCCTAGCGGACATGGCCGTGAACGATCCGGCGGCGTTCGGCCGGATTGCAGAGTTGGCCAAGGGCTGATCCCGAAAGGCCGTGGAGGCCCGCGCCCGGGGCTGGAGCGCCGGGCGAAGGAGGCAAACGGCGCATTTCCCAATGGCAAGACCGTGTCCGGGGCCCTTCCGGCCCCGCTCGAGCGAAGGATGCTGCCTGAGGCAGTGAGGAAAGGCCCCGGATCGAATGATTCAAGAGCTGCGCCGGATCGAAGAGGAAGCGCTGCGTGAGCTCGAAGCCCTCGAGGAGAAAGACCGGCTCGAAGCGTTTCGCATCGCCTATCTCGGAAAGAAGGGACGGCTGACCGCCGCGCTCAAGGGGATGGGGAAGATCCCGCCGGAGGAGCGTCCCGAGGCGGGCAAAACGGCCAACGAGGTAAAGTCCCGGCTCACCGAGGCCTTCGAAGCCCGGAAGCGCGAGATCGAGGAGCGGACCTCCGGCGCGGGAAGGGACCTCCTGGACGTGACCCTGCCGGGCCGCCGGCCGGTCCGGGGCCACCTCCACCCCATCACGCGGGTCACCCGGGAGATCTGCCGCATCTTCGAGCGCATGGGGTTCCGGATCGTCAAGGGACCCAACGTGGAGCTCGACTACTACAACTTCGAGGCCCTGAACATCCCCAAGGACCACCCGGCGCGGGACATGCAGGACACCTTCTACGTCAGCGAGAACGTCGTGCTGCGCACCCACACCTCTCCCATGCAGGTCCGCGTCATGGAGAAGCAGCCGCCGCCCGTGGCCGTGATCGCCCCCGGCAAGGTCTACCGGCGGGACTCGGACGTCACCCACACGCCGATGTTTCACCAGGTGGAGGGTCTCCTGGTGGACGAGGGCGTGACCCTGGGGGACCTCAAGGGGACCCTGACCGCCTTCGCGCACCAGATCTTCGGCCGCGACACGGACGTCCGCTTCCGCCCCAGCTTCTTCCCCTTCACGGAGCCGAGCGCCGAGATGGACATCCGCTGCGTGATCTGCGGCGGGTCCGGCTGCAGGACCTGCTCCCAGACCGGCTGGCTCGAGATCCTGGGCTCCGGCATGGTGGACCCTGAGGTCTACGGGTTCGTGGGCTACGACCCGGAGCGCTTCTCGGGGTTCGCCTTCGGCATGGGCATCGAGCGGATCGCCATGCTGAAGTACGGGATCGACGACATCCAGCTCTTCTTCCGGAACGACATGCGCTTCCTGCGGCAGTTCTAGGCCGCCCGCAGCCGGTCCCTTCCGTTCGACCCACTGGTGAGCGCATGCCGAGGCCCCCTCGTTTCCCTCAGCAAAAGCATGAAGGGATGTGAGTAACTTTTTGATCTGTTGACATGATTCCGGTATGCCGGTATGCTTAACCCGAGCAGGGCCGAGTGAAAACGGAGCGAGACGGGCATGCGACTGACCCTGAACTGGCTGAAGGACTACGTGGACATCGACCTGGACCCCGAACCGCTGGGACGGCTGCTCACCATGGCCGGCCTGGAGGTGGAGGCGCTGGAACCTCTGGGGCACGGCCTGGACGGGGTGGTGACGGCCCGCGTGGCATCGGTGGAGAAGCATCCCGATGCGGACCGCCTCACCGTCTGCAGGGTGGACACGGGCCGGGGCGAGGCCGAGGTGGTCTGCGGTGCGCCCAACGTCCGGGAGGGCATGATCACCGCCTACGCCCCTCCCGGGATTCGACTCCCCGACGGTCCGGCCGTGAAGGAGACCCGGATTCGGGGACAGGCCTCCTGCGGGATCCTCCTCGCCGAGGACGAGATGGGTTTGACCGACGACCACTCCGGGCTGATGGAGCTCCCAGGAGAGCCGGTCCCCGGCACCCCGCTGAATCACGCCGTGCCCGTCGAGGACTGGGCCTTCGAGATCGGCCTCACGCCCAACAGGCCCGACTGCACCTCCGTCATCGGCGTGGCGAGGGAGGTGGCCGCGCTGACCGGAAAGGCCCTTCGGCGGCCGGAGATCCCCGCCCAGGGCGGGGACCGGTCCACCATCGAGGAGCACACCCGGGTCACCGTCGAGGACGACGAGGGCTGCCCGCGGTACTCGGCCGGGATCGTCTGGAAGGTCGAGATCGGCCCTTCGCCCTTCTGGTTGCGCTACCGGCTCCACTCGTCGGGGGTCCGCAGCATCAACAACGTGGTGGACGTGACCAACTTCGTGCTCCTCGAGTGCGGCCAGCCGCTGCACGCCTTCGACTATCACCGGCTTCACGAGAACCGCATCGTGGTCCGCCGGGCCGGGGAGGGAGAGACCTTCGTCACCCTGGACGGGCAGGAGCGGGCCCTCACGGCCGGTGACCTCGTGATCTGCGACGGCCGGGAGCCCGTAGGCCTTGCAGGGGTCATGGGCGGCCTGAACTCGGAGATCCAGGAGGACACCCGGGCCGTCCTCGTGGAGTCCGCCTGCTTCGATCCCCTGACCATCCGGCGGACCTCCAAGCGGTTGGGCCTCTTGACCGAGGCCTCCTACCGCTTCGAGCGGGGCGTGGACATCGAGGGGACCGTCTGGGCGCTGCGACGCTCCATGCAGCTCCTTGCCGAGCTGGCCGGCGGCACGATCGAGAGCGGGGTGATCGACGAGTACCCCCGGCCATGGAAAGGCCGGGAGATCCCCGTCCGGGTGGACAAGACCAACGCCTTGCTGGGCACGCAGATCTCCTCCGATGCCATGGCCGGGCACCTGTCGGCCCTGGAGATGGAGGTGCGCCGGGAGGGCGGGAACCGCCTCCTGGTCACCCCGCCGGCCTGCCGCGTGGACCTCCTCCGCGAGGTGGACCTGGTGGAGGAGGTGGCCCGGATGGAGGGGTTCGACCGCATCCCCGTCACCCAGCCCCCCATTCGCCCGGAGGACGAGCCCGATCCGCCCGAGGTCCGGCTCGGGGACCGGATTCGGGAGACCATGACGGGCTTCGGGTTCAGCGAGGTCATCACCTTCAGCTTTGTCTCCGAGGAGGCGCCGGACATGCTGGGCGCACCGAGGGACAGCCTCCTCCGGAACGCGGTGAGGTTGCTCAAACCGCTCACCCAGGAGCAGGCGGTCATGCGCACCACGCTCCTGCCGGGGCTGCTCCAGTCCGCGCAGACGAACATCGCCCACGGAGAGCGGGACCTCAAGCTGTTCGAGTGGGGAAAACGCTTTTTCCCCCGGGAAGGGAGCGAGCTGCCCGAGGAACGGCTGGCCCTGGCCGCTGTTCTGACCGGTTCCTGGTCGCGCAAGTCCCTTCACCGTGCGGAACGGGCCGTGGACTTCTACGACGCCAAGGGCGTGCTCGAGGCGTTGTGCGAGGATCTAGGGGTCCCGGAACCGGTCTTTCGGAGGGGCGAGACACCGCCGGCCTACCGGCCCGAGAAAACCGCACAGCTGCTGCTGTCCCGAGCGCCCGCCGGCTGGGTCGGGGAGATCGACCCGGCCGCGGCCGAGCGCTTCGAGCTGGGCCCTGAACCCGCTTTCTTGATGGAGCTGGACATCCCCGCCCTCCAGGCCGCCATGCCCGAATTTCGGCGGTTCCAGGGCTACGCGCGGTTCCCGGCGGTCCTGCGGGACCTCTGCGTGGTGGTGGATGCCGGTGTGGAGAGCGAGCGCGTCCGACGGATCATCGCGGACGAGAAGCTCGTAGAGTCCGTAGACATCTTCGACCTGTACCGCGGCGACCAGATCGCCCCTTCTGAGAAGGCCCTGACGTTCCGGATCCGCTTCCGGTCGCCGGAGCGGACCTTGAAAGGCCGGGAGATCAACGCCCTCCATGACAAGATCGTCCAAAAGATCGAGAAGCAGCTGGGGGGACGGCTCCGGGACCGCTGAGGCGGGTTCCCCCATACCGGAGGACAAGCGGTACTTCCGGATCGGCGAGGTGAGCCGCATCGTCGGCGTGGAACCCTACGTCCTTCGATACTGGGAGGGCGAGTTCCCCCGCGTCCGGCCGGCCCGGGCCGACTCCAACCAGCGCACCTACCAGCGGAAGGACCTGGAGCTCCTCCTGGAGATCAAGCGGCTCCTCTACGAGGAGAGGCTCACCATCAAAGGCGCCCGAAAGCGGCTCCAGTCGTGGCGTCCCCCGGAAGCCGAGCCCTCGCGGGTTTCCCGCCCCGACCTGGACGAGATCCGGCGCGAGCTCCACGATCTCCTGCGCATCCTGTCCTGAGAGCGCCCGGGTCCACGCGCTCCCTTTCCCTTCCGGCATCCCCGTACCCTCATCGTACCCGCCCTCAGGCCCGAAGGGCTGCACTCGTCCTCGCCCTCGGCCCCGAAGGGGCGGTGCACCCGCTCGTAGGATCTTTGTTGGCGGGAGGAATCCGAGTACGGGTGCGGGTGCGAGGGGTCGACGCTGCGAACAGCGGCGTGCGGGTCTGATTCGTCGGCGCTCGCAGGCGATGCCCAGCGATGGGTGCCCCTTCATCGCACTTTATTGAAATTAACAAGTTAAAAACGTCCCCTATTGTTGCCTTGACATTTCATCGGCCGGGGCATAACACCGTCCTGTTCCAGGGTGCAGGTCCAGGAGGGGAGGGGGACGGGGTGAAGTCGATCAGCCTGAGGAGGGTTCTTCGGAGGGACGTGAGCGGTGCGGTCCGGGATCTCGTGGACACGCTCGGAGGCGTCTCCGTGCTCGACCCAGCGGGGGAGCGGGTTCTGGGAGCGGGGAGGGTGCCGGAGGAGGGACGCGAACCCGTGCTCCTCGAAGGAGAGCTCCTGGGGTGGGTCTGCGGCGTTCCCGGCGCGCGGGCCGTGGCATCCCTGCTGGGCCTGCTGGCACGTTGCGATCTGGAGCGGCGGCAGCTGATCGGCGAGACCCTGGAGAAGTACAAGGAGATCCACCTCCTCTACCGCATGAGCGAGCGGTTGGCGGACCGGCTGGACGTGGCCGAGGTGGCCTCCCTGGTGCTCGAAGAGGCCCGGCGCAGCATACCGGCCACCGGGGCCTCCGTCATGATCATGGACCCGGAGAGCGGCAACCTCGAGATCGTGTCGGGGTTCGGGGGTGGGGGAGGCGGGCGAACGCTGCTCCGGCCGGGCGAGGGAATCGCGGGGAGCGTTTTGGTGTCGGGTCGGCCGGAGGTGGTGAACCGGGCGCCCGATGACCCCCGGTACAAACCCGGCCCGGGCCGTGCCGCCGCCTTGATGTGCGCGCCCCTTCGAAGCAAGGGGCGGGTGCGCGGTGTGATCAACATGAGCCATGGGGGCGGCTACGAGTACACGGCCGCGGACCTCCAGCTCCTGGGCGCGCTGGCCTCCCAGGCCGCCTCGGCCATCGAGAACGCCGTCCTTCACGAGCGGCGGGTGCGTCAGGAGCGTATCCGGGGTCACCTGGAACGATACGTCCCCTCCCAGGTCATCGACCTGATCCTGGAGGACCCGGACCACGTCTCCCTGGCCTCCGAGAGCCGGCACATCGCCCTTCTCTTCTCAGACATCCGGAACTTCTCCACGACCTGCGAGCGGCTGGCCCCCGAGGAGGTGGTGGAGCACCTCAATGCATACTTCACCTCCATGGTGGAGGAGATCTTCGAAAGCCGCGGCACGGTGAACAAGTTCGTGGGCGACATGATCGTGGCGCTCTTCGGTGCGCCGGTCGAGATCGAGAACCCGGAACAGGCCGCCGTGCGTGCCGCGGTGTGTATGCAGGAGCGGTTGCGCCACGCAGAGGACCCCTGGATCCGTGCGCGGTTTCACACCGGGGTGGGCCTCAGCTCGGGACGCGTCGTGGTAGGGAACATCGGCTCCCCCCGCCACATGGACTACACCGCCATCGGGGACGAGGTGAACGTGGCTGCGAGGCTCCAGTCGGTCGCCCGCGGAGGGCAGGTGCTCGCGAGCCGGGAGGTTCGGGAGGCCGCCGGCGACCGGTTCCGGTTTCGCCCCATGGGCGAGATCCGGGTCAAGGGCCGGCGGAGGCCGGTGGAGACCTTCGAGGTCGTGTATTGAAACGCGAAGCCCGCGCCGTCACGAAACGGCCGGGAGCAGGGCGGTCGGCTGAGCGGGTCTTCGCAAGGCCGTCCACGCCGGGAAGGACCCCATGAGACGCCTGTTCGACTGCATCGCCCGCCGAACCTCCTACTGCTTCGCGTTCGTTCCCTTCGTCGCTGCGAGCGGGTACTTCGCCGCCTGCTACGCCTTCTTCATCGTCTACCTCTCGGTGGAACGGTTCGAGCCGATCACCCTGAAGGCCTTCGTCACGACCGTGGGGGCCATGCTGGTCCTCCTCACGGTGCTGCACGCCCTGGGCTTCGGCGCACTCGAGCCGTGGGGCGTCGCCGCCAAGCTCGAGCTCCCGCGCTCCATCAACCGGGCGTTCCGCCGATTCCAGGAGGGGGAGCGACCGGCCTCCTCCGATCTGGAGGATCTCCTGGAGCGGCTCGCTCGATTTCCCGGTTTTCACATGGGGATGGCCGCGGTGCTCGCCGCCGGCGTCACGGTCCCCGCGGCAGGCGTGGAGTTCGCGTTCAGCAGGTCGTTCCGGCATCTGGCG
>Ga0207797_1000769_pt1 | contig 24196 bp, 26 predicted proteins | sample PRCRCaboRojoPR_6_FD_187275 | JGI IMG/M metagenome (GOLD analysis project Ga0207797, IMG submission 187275) | Marine sediment microbial community from Cabo Rojo, Puerto Rico - PR CR 10% Liquid 1 (SPAdes) | ecosystem: Environmental > Aquatic > Marine > Coastal > Sediment | place: Cabo Rojo, Puerto...
CGTCGCGAAGCGATACCTCAGGCGTGAACGCCCGCTGAGTGCGCTGGTCGTCGTACTCGCCGTAGTTGGATTCCTCGGCACGTTCGTCGCGACGTCGCTGGTACCCGCAGTCGTCGTCGGGGGACTGCTGATCATCGTCGCGCGTGCCCCGATTATCGAATCACGCGGGACCGTCCGTCTTCGAACCGACGAGGACGCCGAATCCGTCGCCGAGTCGTTCACGGGACCGACACCGCCGATCCTCGTGTTTCAATGGGGGATTGCTGACGAGATCCTCACCGGAGATGAAACGGTCACGTACCGGCTCTCGTATCTGTTCGGCTTGCGGTCGATCGAGGTGACGGTCGATACACGGACGGATCGCACGCCGGACGGCGGCCGTCGGATCGAGTTGGAACTCACGGTGGGTGACCAGCCGTGGTCGACGTACGTCGTCACCGTCGACACGCGGGACGACGGGACCGTCGTCGAGTACGAGTACACGGCGGATCGGCGATTCGGCCTGCGGCGCCTTCCCCAGCGAGTCGTCGCGAACCGGTACCGGGACGAAGCGCTCGAAGCCCAAGGATACGTACTCATTGAGCGCGATGAACAGTACGGCGTCGCTATCTGAACAGTACCGGATCAACCCATATTATCGGACGTATGTTGAAATGGATCGAGACGGAGATATCCAACAGGCTCGGAATCCCTCGCGATTACCTTTCGCCGATCGTTGTGCATGTACTGCTCACTGTCGGAATCGTGTTTTTCCAGTGGGACGTTGTTGAACTGATACTCATCTATCTGAGTGAGGTCGTCATCGGCGCTGTTCTGTTCGCGACTGTCGCACTGTTTGCAGCACGGCCGGTGGAAGATCACGACGCTGATAAATGGCGGGCGGAACCGAGCCCGATCCAACCGGTTCCAGTTCTTCCACCGATATATACGCGAAACATCGAGTTGATCGTGGAGAACATGTTTACGTACGCGGTCTTCTTTTTATTCTTTGCTGGTATGTTCGTATCGATCGTGGATCGGAGCGTATCGTCGCTCCTCTCGCTGACGGCCGGCCTCACGGTACTCGCGATCTGTGTCTCGCAACTGCTACGCGTGTGGCGCGAGTTCATCGTCGATCACTCGTATCGAGACCGATCGCCGGCAGAGGCGCTCGAACTCGGCCTTCGACCGGTCGCCAGGTTCGTCATCATCACCGTGTACGTGATTGTACCCACCACTGTCGTAGTAGTGATAGCTGCGTTTGCCCTCCCCGACACGGTATCGGGGCCTGTCGTACTAGTAGCGTATGTACTTCCGATTGGGGCTGCCAGAGTATGGTTGCAGGACGACGCTGTCGAATCGGTGCTTCAGCATCAGGATTGACGGACGTACGGTGATCCAATTATTTTGCCGGGCAACTCGTATGCGAGGGCGTGAGCACTCCTTCGGAGGGATTGACGCCAGTTATCATCGGGTTGCTGAGCGGCGTCCTCGCGATGCTCTGGTTGTCGAGTACCGGGCAACTCCAGGGATACGGGATCAGTGCGATCCTGGCGCTCTACACGGTCATTGGCGGGAGCATCGCGCTCATCGGAGCGTTCGCCGAGCGAGCTGTCGAGCGCCTATGACGTTAGTCCGCCGTGTGTGGCGACAGACCGGTCCCGAATTAAGACAGGGAACGATCACTCCGACAGGATGGTGAGGAGGCGCTCAGTCAGTCCGGCGAGGAGCCAAGCGCTCAGGTTGACTGCGTGCAGGCCTGCGAGACAGACGACGACACCGACTGCTGACGCGGCCAGCGCCTCTGGAAGCGTATTGATGCTGGCTCCGACCACAGACCCGGCGTCGACAGATAACGACCCGACCTCGATGGTACCACGGAGGCCTGTGAACTCGTATTCGACACCGGGCATCCAGTAGAGGAAGGTGTGGCTACGAGTGTGAAGCCGACCGAAAAACGACTGAAGTGGCAACGAACAACGGAATACCGACGACAGACGACGCGAACCCGAACGCGACGAGCAGGTAGTCGCAGGGGTGGTTACAACGGTTTTCAGATACTCGGTTACCGACAGTTCGTTAGGGTCGGCGAGGGTGATAGACATGTCACGCCCGCGGAGTCGGCCCAAGAGCTCCGCTTCGATCACCCCGATGTAGCCGCCGAGCGCGAGAACACCAGCCAGTATCGGGACTCCAACCACCATCGGAACCAGCCCCACCACCAGACCGAGGCCGCTTACCAAGACCGTGAGGTAAGCGCTGCCGAGCGGAAACCGGGCGAGCAGATACGCCGAGTTCGCGTAGGTCTCACGACGAAAGCCGACGCCGAAGATACGGTTCGCTAGTGACCACCCCGCCAGCTTCTGTCGTATCGAACTGTTGGCTCCGAGTCATACCGTAGTGATGGTAGGGCCAGTGTGTCAACCACAGGTCACTGTTCCAATCTCAGAGACAGCTACGTTCAATCCGGCCACAGCTGACTCCCAGTTCCATCGACACGGAGGAGTTCACACTCCCGGGTTCGTCAGTTTAAACTCGTCGACCAAGCCCGGCCTCAACCAGTGTTTCCGACCGCGAAACTTCGAACGTGACCTTTTACGAATCGGTATCAACACTGAGTCGAGACCAATGGATGAGCGCCAGTGTCCGGACTGCGATGTCCAGATGGGGAAAACGGCGGTAACCGCCGAAGGAGTCGGCGACCTCTACGTCGAAACCGATAGAGAGGGTGGTGTACTGGCGCGCCTCGGCATCGGGTATCAGACCTCACTGCACGCGTTCCTGTGACCGGAGTGTGGCCTGACGAAGCTGTATGCCGACCTCTAACACTCAGAGAGCGACATGAAGAAACATCCGATCCCGAAACCCGAAACGAGCGGAGACGTGATCTGGCACCGGGTACTCGCGTATGTCATCGATTCGGTCCTCATGGGGCTGATCTGGGGTGTGGCCGTCCTCGCCGGGACGGCTCTCGGCGACACCGGGTCCCTTTTGTTGGTGTTCGTGGGAGTGGTCGCAACGTTGGTCTACGGCTTTTTGCTCGAGGGATTGTACGGGTACACGCCCGGAAAGTACCTGTTGGGACTCGTCGTCGTCAAGTCGGGTGGCTCCAACTGTACGGTCGGCGCGTCGATACTGCGAAACCTGCTGTGGATCGTCGACGCACTCCCGACGGCGAATCTGGTTGCAATGTTGCTGATACTGGTTACCGACGACAACCAACGGGTCGGTGACCTCGTCGCAGACACGGTTGTCGTGAAACAACAGTAGCCGAAGGCAGCCAGTGCTTGCGCGACCTCCCCCAGCCGATTTCGGATCAGAGCGTCAGAAGGTGCTCCGAGTGGCCGTTCGGATGGAAACCAGTCGCGGATCACGACAACAGACCACCTTCGCGTGTATCGGTTGAAGACGAGTGACTGTCTTGCGAGTGATGACGGAGGAAGGCGAGGTTCTGTTGAAACTCGTAACAGCTGATAGGAACCCGCTGCTGAATGTAGAGGCTGCCTGCAGCAAATCAGGTTTGCTTGTTTCCAGACCTTCGGTACTGAATTGACCACTTGGTAGATGTACGAATTGTGGATTCAGATTCCGCATCGTATTTGTCTCCAGTAGCCGCAGTTTGGTGTATGCACCCTGCCCTCCGATACACCATTTCTCTGGGTGTTGGACTGATAGTTACGATTCTTGCTGTAGAACTCGCCACAACTGACCACCTAATCACGCTTTCGCTTGTCCCGCTCTACGGTGCTACAACATCAATGATTCTGGCGCATAGACAACAATGGCTTTCGCTTTCTCATGGTAGTTCTAATCGTTCGGCAAGGAAACGAGCAGCTACTATCGGAGGTATCGGAGCATTCACAGGGTCACTGCTCCTCCAAGCATCAGTACCCGCTGGGCTTGCTGGCCTCGGACTGATGCTTCTCGGCACGGCTGGTGCTATTGGTGACTTCGACGAATTGTAGATAATTGAGTACTCCGCGCGCCTACAAGTGGGACGTGACTCCGTGCGAGATACGCGCCCTGTGTTCAGCAAACGAGCCGAAACATATCAGTCCATCAAGGTTTCAACAAGGCCGAAGCGACTATATTTTGCTGAAATCTATGTCGTTGAAGCGTTCGGGAGCAGTGTTTTGAGTCGCGTAGAGGTACAACGCCGTTCTGCCGATCCCACCGAGCGCCTTCCCGACGAGTAGGCCGACGCTGACGGCAGTGCCACCGATCAGGAGCGTGGCCAGCAGTTGGCCCGTCCCCAACCCGGCCGTCACGACAAAAGTCAGTCATCCCAGAACGATGCCGGCAAGCACTAATAAGAACGTTACCACATCGATCGTTCCCAGCGCACCGATGGACTCGCCCCAAGTGTCTTTGAACGTCCGTGCGCTCTGCTTGAACATCTCCGTGACCGACGGATCCCGGAAAACAATCACAGCCCGCGAGCCTCCGAGTGTCCGCCTCCGGCTCAGTCGTCAGGGAAGACGGTGTCCGGATCGCGAGCATCGAACGGTCCGACGCGATCACCCGTCGTCGCGTACCGGTAGAGTGCCGTGCGGACGATCGCCGTGACGGTCTGGGAGCCAACGATGGCAGCGACGACGATCAGGCCACCAGCGGCGAGTGCCGCTACAGCGGGGGCACCGTGAAGCGCAAAGTACCCCGCACCCAAGAGCGCGAGGCCGGGGACGGCAACGATGAAGAAGACCAGACTCACCCCGAGGGTCGCGGAGACGCTCTCACCCCACGTCTCCTTGAATAGCGATCCGCTACGGCGGAGCTGTCGGCGGATGCCGTCCGCGTCGCCGAGGACGATGACGGGAACGATGAAGTAGGTCAGGAGCGCCCACGCCAGATCGAACGCGAGTCTGGCGAGGCTGCCGATCGCCCCGAATTTCTCGTCGAGGATGTAGAGTACCGTACCGAGCGTCGCAGCGACGACAGCCCAGACGGCAATCCGCCGGCGGACGCGCCAAGCCGCAGCGAGGCCATCCCACAGGGACGTCTCCTCGTCGTCGAACGCGCTTGCGGCGCAATGAACGACGGCCGCGTTGAAGAACGTCGCGACGCTCGAAGAAATCGCAAACACACAGAAAAGCGCCCCGTACTGATAGAGGTCGTTCGTGAACAGCGAGTCCACGATTCCGTACCGGAACGCGACGGCACCGAGGAGCGCGAACGCGCTGCCGACCGCGAGTACGCTTAGCAGGGGCAGGATCACGAGGCTCGGCCGTCGCCTGAACAGGACGAGACTGTCGGTCGTGAGCGTCAAGCCACGTCTGTACTTGGAGGGCACAGTCGCGAATAGCACGTTCTGCGTGTTAACGTCCGGGGACGTCTCTCGGGAGACGTGTTGATCTCCCGGAACCTTGCCGCTCTCGCGCCGAATGCGACGTGCACCGGAGCCTGTCGCGTGGTTATCCGACTGAACGTCCGGAACGGCTACTACCTCCCGGAATTCCGAATATGTCAATCATTCTAAATTCCTGACCACGGGGCTTCGAACGTTTCCGAACGAGAAACGCCGGGATGGTGTTTACTCGTCCGGTGTTCGAAGCAGGCTGCATGGCCCTCCAGTTAGGCCGAGCGATCGGGCGTGGTGCCCGACGTTCGCTCTCGATCAGTGGCATCGTTGCACTCGTGTTGACGATATGTTATCAACTCCTCTTCCTCGGCTCTTTTAACGCCGTCATCGTGGACCGACTCCCGTCGAGAGTTCGATCCGGCGACGTCGGGGTCGGCTTCGCGCTCCCGCTGCCGACCGAGGTCGCAGCCGCACTGGCCGTATTCGCACTGTTGCTCGGCATCGGCATCTTTCTGGTGACCGCACGGCTGTTGGCGCGTGACCTCCCTGCTCTCTCGTCGCTCCCCGGGGAGCTGTTCACCCGGCGTATCGGCCGTGCGTTCCTGTCCGCGCTCGTCGTTAGTGTCGTCCTCGGTGTGGCGATCACGATCGGGTTCGCGTTTCTCCTCGTCCCCGGTCTGTTCCTCGCCGTGAGTCTCCAGTTCGCGGTGTTTGCCGTCGCCGTCGAAGATACCGGTCCGATCGAGGCGTTCCGTCGAAGTTGGGAGCTGGCGAGTGGTAACCGCTGGCGACTGCTCGCACTCGTCGTACTGTTCGGCGTTATTGGCGCTATCGGGGGTGCGGTCGGATCGCTGCTCGCCTTCGTCTCACCGTCGGTCGGTCAACTCGCCTCGCTCGTGATCAATTCTGTGCTCGTTATCCTGATGTACGGCATCATCGCCGATTCGTTCGTGCAACTGCGCGGCGGATCGGCGTCCCCGGCCAGTTCCCTCGCCTGACACGGAGTATCGTAACCACGAATTCGACGTAGCGCTACGTGGGAACGGGATGGTAGTGACCTCCTCCACGGTCTTCAGGCGGTGGCATCCGGCCACCGGATGACCGGCCTGCCGAAACAGCCCGGTCCGAGTTCCAACCCGCACTCGGAGGGAACCGGCAGCATCCCGGCGAAACTCTCGTTTTCTCCCTCCCTGTAGGGCTGTGGCCCGGTCACGCAGGCCCCATCGGAATCCGTGTCATTGCCGTGTGACGAACAGACCGTGTTCGTCACCGCCCCTTGTCTGTTGGGGGCCGGCATCTCACCGATACCGTAGCAATCTTTCGTACGTCGGGCCACGACAAAAAACCTTCGGTCGGCCATCCAGTCCGGTCACAGTCCGGTGGTTTTCTTCGACGGAGTGTCCGCTCAACCCACGCCTGTTCGCTCCTCGGTTCCGACTGGCGTCGGGACACTCGTCACTCACGGGAAGGCGGGGGTATGCGCTCGTCTCCCTATCATACTCTGAAGTACGATACTCTGGAGTATTTTGTACCGTCATTTACATAATCCAGACAAGCCATCCTTAAGGTCGCCTTTCCCGAATCGCCGCGCATGAGCGAGACCGAGTTCGGGTACGTCACGCCGTCGAACCTGACGGCCTTCACCGACCTCTACGAGTTGACGATGCTGCAGGGCTACTACCGGGAGGACCACAACCCGGAGGCGACGTTCAGCCTCTTCTTCCGCGAGTTGCCGACGAACCGGGGGTACGTCATCGCGGCGGGCCTGGAGCAGGCGCTGCACTACGTCGAGGAACTCTCCTTCGAGGACGAGACCCTGGACTACCTCGCGGGCGAGGGCTTCGACGACGACTTCCTCGAGTACCTCGGCGACCTGGAGTTCACGGGGGAGATCCGGGCGATCCCGGAGGGGACGCCGGTGTTCCCCGACGAGCCGATGATCGAGGTGACCGCGCCGCTGATGGAGGCCCAGTTGCTGGAAACCGCCCTCCTCAACCAGGTCGGCTTCCAGTCGCTGGTGGCGACGAAGGCCGCCCGGATGCGCGACGTCGTCCGGCGATTCGGGGACGACCAGACCCTCGTGGACTTCGGCTGCCGGCGCGCCCACGGGACCGACGCCGGCATGAAGGCCTCGCGGGGGGCCTATCTCGGCGGCTTCGACGGCACCTCCAACGTCGCGGCGGGTGAAGCGTTCGGAGTCCCCATCTTCGGGACGATGGCCCACTCGTGGATCCAGAGCTTCGACACCGAGCGCGAGGCCTTCGAGGCGTTCGTCGAGGAGTACGGCGAGGACTCGGTCCTGCTGGTGGACACCTACGACACGGTCACCGGGACGGAACTCGCGATGGACGTCGCCCGCGAGAAGGACGTCGACATCGCCGGCGTCCGGATCGACTCGGGCGACCTCGCGGCGCTCTCGCAGGAAGTCGACGGGATCATCGACGACGACACCGGTCTGATCGTCTCCTCCGGCATGGACGAGTACGCGATCAAGGAGTTCTTCGAGGACGACGGCGTCGCCACCGGTTTCGGACCCGGTACGGCGCTGACGACGACCAAGGACGCCCCTGCCATCGACGTGGTGTACAAGCTGACCGCGATCGAGCGCGAGGGCGAGGTCGAACCGAGCATGAAGCTCTCGACGGGCAAGGTCACCTACCCGAACCCCAAGCAGGTGAGCCGGGTGGCGAGCAACGGGACGTACGTCCGCGACGTGATCGGCCTCCGCGACGACGACCTGCCCGGCGAACGACTGCTGGAAACCGTCGTCGAGGACGGTGAACTGGTCTACGACCCCCCCGATCTCGACCGGATCCGGGACCGGGCCCTGACGGAACTGGAGAAGCTCCCGCGGTCGGTCCGCGAGATCGAGGACCCGACCGAGTACGCCGTCGAAATATCCGACCGCCTCGGCGAGGTGACCGAGGCGACCCAGCGGCGCATCGAGCGGGAACACGAGCGGCGATAGGATCATAGAGCGGGAGAACGAGAGGGAACACCCATGCGCGAACTCGACGGCTCCGAGGCGGGCGGCCAGTTCCTCCGGACCGCGCTGGCCCTCGCCGCCCTGGACGGCGACCCGGTGACGATCGAGGGGATCAGAGGTGCCCGGAGCACCCCCGGCCTGCGGCCCCAGCACCTCGCCGCCGTCCGACTCCTGGCCGAGATCTGCGACGCCGCGGTCGAGGGCGCGAGCGAGGGGTCGACGGCCGTGACGTTCCGCCCCGACGAAATCCGGGGCGGGCGCTACGCGGTCGACGTCGGCACCGCCGGCAGCCTGACCCTGCTGTTCGACGCCGTCCTCCCGCTCGCGACCAGGATCGAGGAACCCCTCGCCGTCACCGCGACCGGCGGCACCGACGTGAAGTGGTCCCCGACGATGGCGTACGTCCGCCGCGTGAAACTCCCCCTGCTCCGCGAGTACGGCCTCCAGGCCGCCGTCGAGGTCGACCGGCGGGGGTTCTATCCGGCCGGAGGCGGCAGGGCGACGCTGTGGCTCGCGCCGTCGTCGATCGACCCGCTCGACCTGCCCGACCGCGGGACGCCGACCGCCGCCCGCGTGGACTCGGTCGCGACGACCGACCTCGCCGACGCGTCGGTGGCCGAACGGCAGGCGGACGCCGTGATCGACGAACTGGAAGCCGACCGCGCCGACAGCGACGGCGACGACGGCGATCTCGCGGTCGTCGAACGAACCGTCAGGACCGTCGAGGCGGACTCGGCGGGGTCGGCCGTCCTCCTCCGGATCGACGCCGGCGACGCGATCGCCGGGTTCGACGCGCTCGGGGAGAAGGGGAAACCGGCGGAGGAGGTGGGGCGGGACGCGGTCGACGCCGCCCGCGAGTTCCTCGCGACCGACGCGGCGGTCGACCGCCACATGGGTGACCAGCTGGCCGTCTTCGTCGCGCTCGCCGGCGGCCGGGTCCGGATCCCGGCCGCCACCGACCACGTCACGACGAGCGTCGACCTCCTCCGGACCTTCGGCTACGACGCGTCGGTCGAGGGGACCGACGCGGCGCCGACGCTCGTCGGCGAGCGGCCTACTTCTCGTTGACCTCGAGCACCCGGCCCGCGGCCACGGTCTGGCCCATGTCGCGGATGGCGAAGCTCCCGAGTTCGGGAATCTCGCCGCTGGGTTCGATCGAGAGGGGCTTCTGCGGCCGGACCGTCACCACGGCGGCGTCCCCGGCCTGGATGAAGTCGGGGTTCTCCTCCTCGACCTCGCCGCTGGCGGAGTCGATCTTCTGGTCCAGGGACTCGATCGTACACGCCACCTGGGCGGTGTGGGCGTGGAAGACCGGCGTGTACCCGGACGTGATCACCGACGGGTGCTGCATCACGACGATCTGTGCGGTGAAGGTCTCGGCGACGGTCGGCGGGGCGTCCGCGGGACCACAGACGTCGCCGCGGCGGATGTCGTCCTTGCCGATGCCGCGGACGTTGAACCCGACGTTGTCGCCGGGGCCGGCCTCGGGCACCTCCTCGTGGTGCATCTCGATCGACTTGACCTCGCCGCTGACGTCGGACGGCTGGAAGCTCACCATGTCCCCCGGCTGCATCATGCCGGTCTCGACGCGGCCGACGGGAACGGTCCCGATGCCGGAGATGGTGTAGACGTCCTGGACCGGCAGCCGCAGCGGCGCGTCGGTCGGCGGCTCCGGCTCCGGCAGGTTGTTGAGCGCCTCGAGGACGGTCGGACCGTCGTACCAGGGCGTCTGGTCCGACGGCGACTCGACGTTGTCGCCCTCGAACGCCGAGATCGGGATGAACGAGGCGTCCTCGGTGTCGAACTGGACCTGGTTCAGCAGGTCCTTGACCTCCGCGACGACCTCCTTGTAGCGCGTCTCCCCGTAGTCGACGAGGTCCATCTTGTTGACCGCGACGAGGAGTTCGCCGATGCCCAGGGTGCGGGCGAGGAACACGTGCTCCTGGGTCTGGGGCGCGACGCCGTCGTCGGCCGCGACGACGAGGATGGCGTTGTCGGCCTGCGAGGCCCCCGTAATCATGTTCTTCACGAAGTCGCGGTGGCCCGGACAGTCCACGATCGTGAAGTAGTACTCGTCCGTGTCGAACTCCTGGTGGGCGATGTCGATCGTCAGGCCGCGCTCGCGCTCCTCGGCGAGGTTGTCCATGACGTAGGCGAACTCGAAGCCGCCCTTGCCCTTCTCCTCGGCCTCCTCCCGGTGCTGCTCGATGATGTGTTCGGGGACGCTCCCGGTCTCGAACAGCAGCCGGCCGACGAGCGTGCTCTTCCCGTGGTCGACGTGGCCGATGATGGCCAGGTTCTGGTGCGGTTTGTCAGCCATGTGTGGTCACCTGCGTCATTCGTCCAGTTTTTGGCCGAAAGAGTAAATAAACCATGCCCTTTGTCACCACCACCCGTATAAAACGGCGCCGTTCGAGAGCCAGTCCCCCGTCCCCACGTTCCCCTACCCCGTTCCACCCACCGGCCCCCGCGTCCACCGTCCGGATCCGGTTCCGCCCGCCGGGGCTTCCTCGTCACCCACGAAGCCGTTTTCAGTCGCGGTCCGAGGTGCCGGGCGGTCCGCGGAATTTCAAGCGATGAATCCCGTGGGGAGACTTATGCCGTGGCCGGTCGTTGCATCCGAACATGACACGCCGCGCTACGGAGGCGGCTCCACCGACGGGGTGGGACCGATGACGGACCTGGTGACCTTCGGGGAGACGGTGCTCCGGCTCTCGCCGCCGGGACGCGAGCGCGTCGAGGACGCGAGCCGGTTCGAGTGTCGAACCGGCGGCCCGGAGAGCAACACGGCGATCGCGGCCCAGAAACTCGGCGCCGCCTCGACCTGGATGTCGAAACTGCCGGACGACCCCCTCGGGAGACGGATCGTCGGCGACCTCCGAAGCCACGGGATCGAGGCCGACGTCGTCTGGAGCAGCCACGGTCGTCAGGGGACGGTGTACATGGAACACGCCGGGGAACCTCGCGGGACGAAGGTCGTCCCGGACCGGGAGGGCACGGCGATCACGGACTGCACCGCCGACGAACTCGACACCGGGAAGGTCGAGGACGCCCGCGCGTTCTACACGACGGGCGCAACGCCCGCGATCTCGGAGACCCTCCGGGAGACGACCGTCGAACTGCTCAAGGTGGCCCACGACGCCGGAACGACGACTGCCATGGACCTCAACTACCGATCGGGGCTCTGGTCACCGGAAGCGGCGCGGGAGACGCTGACCCAGCTCTTCCCCGCGATCGACGTCCTCGTGACGGCGGCCGGCGACGCGGAGACGGTGCTGGGCTACGACGACACGGATCCGAACAAGATCGCCCACACGCTCGCTTCGAAGTACGATTTCGAGACCGTTGTCGTCACGAAAGGCGAACTCGGCGCCACCGCGTGGCACGACAACGTCATCCACGACCACGACGCCTACGAGTCCGAGACCGTCAACCCCTTCGGCGCGACCGACGCCCTCACCGGGGCGTTCCTCGCCCGCCGCATGGCCGGCGACGACGTCGGCCGTGCCCTGGAGTACGGCGCCGCCACCGCCGCAATCGCCCGGACCCTCCCGGGCGACGCCGTCACCGTCACGCGGGAGGAAGTCGAGGAGGTAATCGGGGACAAGATCAACCGCATTACGCGGTGACGCCCCGATCGAGGCTCGTCGTATCCCCCGAACAGCGACGGTTGCCGCCGACCGCGACCACGCCCCCGAGCGCGGCCGGAGTGCGCTCCCCCACCATCGCAGCCACCACGCGGCGCCCTCGTCGCCCTAACGGTCGGACTCGCGAACCGTCACCGTGTTTCAGACAGAAATTATGATCGGCAATCCGAACGGTATTGAATAGAACCGGATGGAGGCTTCATTTATCTATAAAATTTTCGTAACCTTATGTACTTTTATTAAGACAGGGACACTACGAGTTCGTGGAGCGGGCATAACCATGGGCAAGAAACTTGGCATGCTTAATCTGGTCGTGGGGGCGTTCCTGGCGGGCTACGCGGGGTGGTACATCCTCCGTGGCCCGTTCCTGAACCAGGAGCTCCCGTCTCGCTGGTTCGTCCTCGGCGCACTCGGCGTGTTCCTGCTGGGGCTCGTCGCGATGTCCTGGGGCGCCAGGAACTACCTTTACGCCAGCGACTCGGACCGGGTAACGCCTCCCGACGGCCACCTGTAGGACTGACGACTATCGGCTCCAGCGGGCGTCGGCAAGCGTCCGCTGGACGATCTCGCTGCCGACCGCCTCGGCCAGCGTCTCGTAGCCCGAGCGTTCGGTCCGGTCGGCAGCGCCGGCGACCAGCCGCGAGACGATGAACTCCGGCGTCGACTTCCCGAGCGCGTGAAACCGCGGCTGGTAGTCGACCTCGAGTTCGAGGTCGGCGTCGAGTCCCTCCGCGAAAATGCCGTCGACGCGTGCCGCCTCCGGCAGGGGCTCCAGGTCCTCGGCGAGGTGCGTGACGAACGCCCCGAGCGCGTCGCGGTCGACCGTCAGCCGAACCAGTCCGTGGAGCAGATCGGCCGCGCTGCCGGGCTCCGTGATGGCCTCGAACTCGTCGACGAGCATGAGCGTCCGGCCCTCCTCGGCCAGCGGGGGGACGATCGTTCGGAGCGTCGACTCGAGGACGCCCGCGTTGAAACTCGCGTGCCGGCGGTGGAAGACGACGTCGTCGAAGACCGTCACCTGTGCGTTCTCGGCCGGCACCGGCAGCCCCATCGACGCCAGCAGGACGACCTGACAGACGGTCTCGAGCAGGGTCGTCTTCCCGCCGCTGTTGGCTCCCGTTAGCACCGCGACCCGCTCGTTACCGGGAGCAGGATCGAGTTCCAGGTCGTACTCGCCCAGCGCGTAGGTGACCGGCTGGACGGCCTCGTCGGCCGCCAGCAGGCCGAGGTTGCGGGCGCGATCGATCGCCAGCCCGTTCCCGTCGGCGAACGTCGGTCGCGTCATGTCGTAGGCGTCGGCGAACCGGCCGAGCGAGAGGTAGAAGGCGATGTCGTCGACGGCCCGGATCGCGGCGTCGACGTCCCTGCGGGCGTCGGCCACGTCCGACTCGAGGTCCGCCCGGACGGTCTCCGCGCGCTCCTCGACGTCCGCCTCGAGGTCGGCGGCCAGTTTCCGCAGCCCCTCCCCGACGAAGTCGGTCACGTCCGTCGCGTCGTCGGGCGCCGCCGCGCGGATCCGGGCGGGATCCACGTCGGCGTCCTCGCGGACGTACTCGACGAACGCCTCGCGGAACTCCGCCGTGTCCCGGGCCCCGGTCGCCCGGAGGTCCTCGATGGCGTCGATCGCGTTCGCCTTCAGTCGGTCGACCGCCGTCAGGGCCTCGCGGCGGCGATCGAGTTCGTCGTCGACCCCCTCCCGGACCTCCCCGTCGTCGAGGCCGGCCAGCGCGTCGGCCGCCGCCCGGAGTCCGTCGGGGTCGAGGTCGGCGATCCGCTCGAAGGGACCGGACTCGAGTCCCGCGTCCCGGAGCGCGAGCGCCGCCTCGACGGCCGCCCGCTCGCTCTCGCCGGCCTCGTCGTAGGTCTCGAACGCGTCGAGGACGGACGCCCTGGCGCCCTCGCCGAGGCCGGCCCAGGCGTCCCGGACCGCGAGAACCGCGTCGAGTCGTTCGATCATGGCCTCGCGACTCGCGAGGGGCGTGAGCACCCGGATGCGGTCCGCCGCCCCGGCGGTGACGGCGTGCTCGACCGCGAGTTCGATGACGTCCTTGTACACCGACCGGGTGTCGCTCGTCGCCAGCGCGTCGAGCCCTTCGGCGCCGGTCGCGTGCCGGAGGATGCGGGTGGCACGGCCGCGACTCAGGCCCGCCTCGACCAGCGTCCGGACGTCCGCGCCCTCGATCGCTTCGATGGCCGCCTCGGCCCCGATCGAGGACTCGAGTTGCTCCCGGGTCTTCGGTCCCACGCCCCAGTAGTCCTCCAGTCGCATACGACCAACGCGCGTGGGCCACGATCAAAAAGGGAACCATCGCGGACGATTGGACAGTCGTGGACAGTATGTCTAATAGAAAGGAACCACAAAGCACCGACATGCCAGCCAAAACCGGGGCGTCACACGGGGTCGCCGCGTTCGTCACGCTCGTCGTCGGGACGGTGATGTCGAAGTACCTCTGGGATCTGGCACCGCCGCTGGGGGAGACGTCGATGGTGACGATCGAATTGATTCGATCGACGACCGGCATCGATCTCCCGGTGAGCGAGCAGTTCGCCGGAATGGTCGTCGTGATGGTCGGCCTCTCGTTCGCCTGGGGCGTCGTCTATCATTACGGCCGTCACTCGTGAGGAGGACCATCCTTCGCGAATCGAGAACAACATTGATCGTTGAAACACCCGAGAGTAACGGTATCGAATCATGCGGACCACGACACTGCTCCGGGGCCTCGCCGGCCTGATCGTCCTCGCCGTCGCCGTCGTCCTCGTCAACACGTATCGCCTCGGTCGCTCCCACGCCCGTCTCGCGGCCGACCTGGTGGCCGACGCCAGTGCGGAACCGGGGACCGGGACCGGGCCCGAGGCCGGGGATGACGCCGACGGGACGTTCGGCCCCGAGGACGTCGAGGGACTCCCCGCTCCCGTCCGGCGCTACTTCGAGACCGTCCTCGACGAGGGACAGCCCCTCGCCCGCACCGCCAGACTCGAACAGCGCGGCGAGATCCGACTCGGGGGCGCCGATGCGGAGTGGAAACCCTTCGAGGCGACCCAGCACTACGCGGTCGATCCGCCGGGGTTCGTCTGGGACGCGACCATCGACGTTGCGCCGCTGTTGCCCGCCAGGGTCGTGGACGCCTACGCCCACGGCGAGGGGTTCCTCCGGGGGAAACTCCTTTCGACGATCACGGTCGTCGACGCCGGTCCGGACTCGGAGATGAACGAGAGCGAACTGGTCCGGTACCTGGCCGAGACGCCCTGGTTCCCGACGGCGCTGCTCCCGGCCGCCGGCGTGGAGTGGGAACCGATCGACGACCGATCGGCCCGGGCGACGCTCGAACACGACGGGAACGTGGCGTCCGCCGTCTTCCGTTTCGACGACGAGAACCTCATCACTCGGGTGAGGACCGAACGATACCGACGGGAGGACGACGCCGTGGCGCCCTGGAGAGGCACCTTCCGGACGTACGAACCGCGGGGCGGGCGGCTAGTTCCGGTCGAGGCCGAAGTCGCGTGGGACCTCCCGGAGGGGGAGGTCCCGTACTGGCGAGGACGGATCGAAACGATCGACTACCGATAGGGACCCCGTGGAGCCCGATCTGAGGGAAACACGACCCTGTCGCGGAGGGCAGGCGACCCTTCAGCGCCGACTGGGCAGTCTAGACGCCCAGCCACTCGTCGTTCCGGATCTCGTACCCGTTCGCCCGGCAGAACGCCGCCGCTTCCCGACGCACCGCCCGGGACCCGGGGAGCGATCTCTCGTCGCGGATCCGCTCGACGATCCAGTCGGTGACGACGCGGACCCCTTCGTCCTCGTCGTCCGCGTCGATCGCTACGAGTTCGCGGAGGGTCTTCTCGTACGCTTCGCGCCGTGACCGGCCGAGATCCCCGTCCTGGAGGTGCTGGCTGGCCTCCACGATCCGCTTCATGGACGCGGCGATCGTGGGTCGCTGCAACCGAACCCGGACCGCAGCGGGCGAGGCGAACGTCTCCCCGTCCGTCTCCGGCACCAGTTCCTCGATGGCGTAGGTGCCGTCGGCGGAGTCGACCGTCCGGTCGCCGACCGTCTCGACGACCTCGGTCCCCGTCGCCGGGAATTCCAGGGCCTCGAGTTCCCTCCCGACGTCGCCGAGTTCCGCCTCGTCGATCGGCGGTTCGGTTTCGTCCCACCGCTCGAGTGCGGCGGCGATGGCACGCTCCCGCTGTCGTCTGTCGGCGTCCCGCGCTTGCTTGTCGCGGCCTTTTTTGTCGTCACCCATCCAAGTACATAGGCGTCCTAACCGCATAACCCTGTGGTTGGTGAGACGGAAACCCTACCAGGACGGCCCCGGGCTCCCTCGTTCCGGGCCCCGATACCGCGGGAGAAAACCGGGTCGTCGGTGGCAACCAGTTCAGGCCGTCGAGGGCAGGAACCCGTCCTCCTTGGCGAGCAGGAGGGCCTCGACCGTCGCGTCGTTGGTGGGGAACTGGCGGGCCCGGTCGACCGCTTCCTCCGCAGGAACCCGACGGAGCGAGAGGAACTCGTTGCCCTCCAGGGCCGGTTCGCCCGGGTCGAGATCGCCGGCAAAGACGCTCCCTCTGCGGTGCCGGAGCAACCCGGTCGCGACCCAGACGTCCTGCAACAGTTCGACGGTACCGGGATCGAACCCCGTCTCCTCGCGGAGTTCGCGGGCGCCCGCCGCCTCGTAGGACTCGCCGTCCTCGACGAGGCCCGCCGGGAGTTCCAGCTGGGTGTGCCTGACCGGCGGCCGGTACTGCTCGACGAACAGCACGTCGCCCTCGTGGGCGGCGACGATCACGACCGCCGGCGGGAGCGCCGCCCAGTAGTATCGCTTCCGCGAGCCGTCCGGCTGTTCGACGAGATCGTGACCGCCGGCGTACCAGCTGTTCTCGTACTCGGTCGCCGATTCGAGGACGGGCCACTCCGGGTCCGGCAGGGTCGAGTCAACCACGGCGGACCACCCGGGCCGTCGAGCACCACCGCGCCGTCGCGTCGCCGACGGTCATCGCACGACCTCGCGGTAGAGCCGACCGAACGCCTGCCGCCGGAGGGTCGCGACGGCGGCCTCGGCCTCGTCCTGGAACGTGGCTGCGACGGCCTCGTCCCCGAACCCCGGGGCGTGCCAGACGACGCGATCGACGTTCTCGCTCCCCATCTCGACGACCTCGCCGTCGTAGCCGGCGCGCCAGTCCTCGAACTCCCGGCGGGGAGCCACCGTCACCGCGAGCAGGGAGGCGAACAGCGCGTCCCGCACCGTCTCGACCACCTCGGACGTGACCCGGGTCTCGTACTCGGACGGGTCGAACTCCATCGCCTTGGCCGTCTCCCTGACGACCGTCCTCGTCGCCGGTTCGAGCGACTCGTACGCCTCGCGTGCCTCGGCTTCGGTGTCGGGGTCGATCCACCCCGTCGTGTCCGTTTCCGCGTCCATATCTGTCCCTCGGCGGTGGAACAGTTACGCGTTTCCGTCCGCGCCGTCGCCCTCGCCGTCGTCCCGGTCGGCATCGTCCGGGTCGTCGCCCGATTCCCCGGCTCGCTCGTGCATCTCCCGGGTCATCGCCCGGGCGTCGGCCATCACCTCGGCCGCCTCGCCCGTGAGTTCCTCGCGCTCGCGGTCCCGGAGTTCCCGCTGACGCTCGGCATACGCGCCTCGGCCACGTTCGCGGCCGGGGACGTGGTCGTGCGTGTCGGCGTCGTCGACTTCGTCCGGGAGGTCCTCCTCGGGGGCGAGGGGCGTCACGTCCTCGGCGAGTTCGGCCGGCCGCCGTTCCTTCCAGCCGGGAACGTGGTCGTCGAGCCAGGCCTCGTGCTCCTCGCTACGGATCATCGCCGTGAACGCGAGGTGGTTGGCCAGGTGCTCGCCGTCGAGTTGCGGTTCGTCACAGACTGGGCAACGGTATCCCATGGCCGTCCGTTCGACTGGAGACACAAAAACGCGCCCGTGTCGGGAACGCGACGGTCGAATCGGCGTTTAGACGGGACCGAGGACGTCACTCCGGGGCCGCGTCCTCGGGGACGCGGCCCTCGACGAGCGACTCGTCGGAGTACTCCTCGCGGAGGACCTTTTTGTCGAACTTCCCGGTGGCCGTCTTCGGTATTTCGTCGATGATGACGACGTTGTCCGGCAGCCACCACGTCGGGTACTCCTCCCGGACGTGGTCCCGCACCGATTCCTCGAGTCCATCGGCGTCGGCGCCCCCCGACGGGATCACCAGGGCGAGCGGGCGCTCCTGCCATCGCTCGTGGGGGACGCCGATGACCGCGGCCTCGGCCACGTCCTCGTGGGCCATGATCGCGTTCTCCAGTTCCACGGACGAGATCCACTCGCCGCCGCTCTTGATCACGTCCTTCGTTCTGTCGACGAGTTTGACGTAGCCGTGCTCGTCGATGGTGACGATGTCGCCGGTCCTGAGGTAGCCGTCCTCGAACTCCGCCTCGGTGGCGCCGGGCCGGTCGAAGTACTCCGTCGTCACCCACGGCCCCTTGATCTGGAGTTCGCCGAAGTCCTCGCCGTTCCACGCGACTTCCGCCCCGTCGTCGTCGACCACGCGGAACTCGAGGCCCGGCAGCACGAGCCCCTGCTTGGTCCGCTTCTCGAGTTGCGTCTCGTAGTCCGCCTCCCGGAGATCCCCCCGGAGATGGGCCGCGGTTCCGAGCGGCGACGTCTCCGTCATTCCCCACGCGTGGAGGACCTCGACGCCGCGGTTGTCGAAGAACCGGATCATCGCCTCGGGGGCGGCGCTGCCACCGACGACGACCGTCTCGAGCGCCGAGAGGTCGACGTCGGCCTCGTCCACGTACTCCATGAGTCCGAGCCAGACCGTCGGGACGCCCGCCGTGATCGTCACGCCCTCCTCCTCGATGAGCGCCGCGAGGTCCGACGGTTCCGGCTGCGGTCCCGGGAAGACGTGCTTCGCCCCGCCGGCCGTCGCGGCAAAGGGTAACCCCCAGGCGTTGACGTGGAACATCGGCACGACCGGCATGACGACGTCCCCGTCGGCGATCGGGAGCCCCTGCGGCGTCAGCATGCCCATCGTGTGGGCCCATAGCATCCGCTGGGTGTACTCCACGCCTTTCGGCTTGCCGGTCGTCCCCGACGTGTAGCACATCCCAGCCGGCCGGTCCCCGTCGAGTCGGGGCCAGTCGTACGTATTCGAGTGTCCGTCCACGAACGACTCGTAGGCCACGACCGGGTCCAGTTCCGTGTCGGTGACCTCCTCGCCCATGACGACGTACCGCTCGACCGACTCGAACGCGTCCGGGTCGTCGGCGTAGGCGCCCTCGAGTTTCGGAACGAACGAGTGGTCGACGAATATCGCCCTGTCGGCCGCGTTTTCGACGATGTGCTGGACGTGGCCGTCGGGCAACAGCGGATTGATGGTGTGAAGCTGGGCGCCGACCCCCGGCACGCCGAAGTACGTCTCGAAGTGCCGGTGGTGGTTCCAGCAGAAGGTCGCGAGGCGCTCGCCCGCTCCGTAGCCCGCGTCGTCGAGCGCGTTCGCCAGTCGTGCCGTCCGATCGCCGTAGGTCTCGTAGTCGTACCGTTCCATCCCCGCGTGCGTCCGAGAAACGATCTCCGTGTCGGGATACAGTCGTTCGGCGCGCCACAGGAACGGCGTGAGCGTCTGGGAAGTCCCCCCTGGCATTGTCGAACCTCTCCCCGATCCGAAGAAGCGAGATTGGATAAATCTGTGGAATACGTTAACAGGTGTCCCCGTGGGGAGTGCGGACCGCTGTCGGAGCTACCGGGCTACTTCTCCCGAAACGTGAAGCCACCCGCGGGGGACGGGATTTCCGGGACCGGGCCTAGCAGAATCACGACCGCCTCCCGGAACGCTACTCGGTCACGTCGAGCACCATCACGACCGCGTCCTCGCCGTCCTCGTAGTATCCCGGCACCCGACGGAGCGGCTGGAACCCGAAGTCCTCGTAGAGCGAGATGGCGGTCTCGTTGGACTCGCGGACCTCGAGTTTGATCGTCGGCGTTCCCTGACTCGCCAGCGTCCGGATGCTCCGGTCGAGCAGCGCCCGCCCGATGCCCTCGCCCCGTCGCTTCGGGTGGACCGCGATGTCCTTCACGTGCCCCACCGATCCCCCGTGGTTGGGGATCACGTCCGAGACGACGTACCCCACCACGGCGCCGTCGGCCCCCTGGGCGACGAGAAACCCCGGCTTCCCCAGGAACTGGTCGAAGGCGTCGTAGGGCCAGGGTTGCGGGAACGACTCGTTCTCGATGTGCAACACGCCCAGGAGGTCCGCCCGCTCGGCCTCGCGGATCCGCACGGACGGCGGCGCGGGGCTCGCGGTCGTCGTCACGACTGCGGATACGGCCTACTGGAGTATAAGGACCGGGGAACGTTACTCGACCGAACGCCCCGACGGCGAGGTCGAAGAGATACGCCGCCGGGGCAGCGACGCGACCGGTCCGTTAAGTCACTCGAACGCCGAGCGGGCGGTATGCGGGAACTCGTGTTCGCCCTCGACTACCGGCCCGGGTGCAACGCGGTCGCGGACACCCTGGCCGACCACTCCGAGGCCAGAATCCGCTCGCTCTCCCTGCACGCCACCGCCGACTGCCTCTGGCGGGTCGACCACGTCACGGGCCCGCCGGCGGCGCTGGAGGACGTCGCGGACGCCTTCCTCACCGCCGACTACTACGCCGACTGCCTGGCGACCGACGACTGCGGCGCCACCACGCGGACGGAAATCCTGGAACACGGCGAGGACACGCTCGTCCTGTACTCGTACTGGGAGCGCACGCCCCGCTGTGACTCGGTCCCCCACATCGCCCTGGAACACCTCGGCGACGGCGTCCTGTTCGAGACGCGCAACGAGGGGCGGCGGTACACCTGGCGGATCGTCCACACCGGCGACGGCGACGTGGCGGCCTTCTTCGACGAGCTCGAGCGTGCCGTCGGGGACTGCGCCGCGATGGAGATGCGCCGATCGACCGAGGTGTCCTCGGGGTCCGAGGCGGGATCGGTCCCGGCGGACGAGAACCTTCCGCCGGCGCAACGAGCGGCGTTGCGGGCCGCCGTGGAGCACGGCTACTACGAGACGCCCCGAAACGTCGACGTCGGCGACCTGGCCGAACTGCTGGACGTTCCCCGGTCCACCCTCACCTACCGGTTGCGCCGGGCGGAAGCGCACCTGGCCAGACGATACGTCGACCGTGGACCGGCCGCCGACGTACCGACCGAGTCGCTGTGATCGACGTCCGGAAGGGAGGTTCGCGCGGCGCTGCCGGCAGTTGGAATATTCCAACAAAGCCTTATCGGCCCGACTCACCTACGGACACCCAATGGATGCTAACGGCGGCGGACGGAACGCCGAAGGCGGGGACGTCCGGCAGGTGACCGCCCGCCTGACCGTCCCGGAGATGGACTGTCCCTCCTGTGCGAAGAAGGTCGACAAGAGCCTCGCCCGCGTCGAGGGGATCGTCGCGGTGAACCTGCAGCCGACCACCGGCACGGCGCGGGTCACGTACGACACCGATCGCGTCGCCGAGGCCGACGTGATCGACGCCGTCGAGGGCGCGGGATACGCGGTCGTCGATCGGTCCGATCGGGACGACGGTGACGGCGACCGCGAAGCGGCCCGCGGCCTCGACGTCGCCCCGCCGTCCGAGGTGTGGACGAGCCCGCGGGCGATCAAGACGTGGATCGGCGGGGTCCTGGTCGCCGCCGGCCTGCTCTTCGAGTTCGTCCTCGTGGGGCAGAACGCCGTCGTCGCGACGGTGCTGGGGTACGACCTGGCGCTCGCCGACGTCCTGTTCCTCGGAGCGATCGTGGCGAGCGGCCTCCCGGTCGTCCGGAGCGGGTACTACTCGGCGCGACAGCGCAGCCTCGACATCGACCTCCTGATGGGGTTCGCCATCCTCGCCGCCACGGGGATCGGCCTCTACGTCGAGGCCGCCACGCTCGCCGTCCTCTTCAGCGTCGCCGAACTCCTGGAGGACTACGCGATGGACCGGGCGCGGAACTCCCTGCGGGAACTGATGGAACTCTCGCCGGACGAGGCCACCGTCCGCCGGGACGGCGAGGAGCGGACCGTCCCGGCCGACGAGGTCCGCGTCGGCGAGACGGTCGTCGTCCGACCGGGCGAGAAGATCCCGGTCGACGGACGGGTCCTGAAGGGCCGGAGCGCGGTCGACGAGGCGCCGATCACCGGCGAGAGCGTCCCGGTCGACAAGGCCGAGGGCGACGAGGTCTACGCCGGCACGATCACCGAGGAGGGGTACCTGGAGATCGAGGCCACCTCCGCGGCCGCCGAGTCGACGCTCGCCCGGATCATCGAGCTGGTGGGGAGCGCCCAGGAGGGGAAAACCGAGAAGGAGCAGTTCGTCGACCGCTTCGCGGGCTACTACACGCCGGCGGTCGTCGTCCTGGCGTTCCTGACGGCCGCCGTGCCGCCCCTCCTGTTCGGGTGGGCCTGGAAGACGTGGTTCGTCCGCGGGCTCACCCTGCTCGTGATCGCCTGCCCATGCGCGTTCGTCATCTCCACCCCCGTGTCGGTCGTCTCGGGCGTCACCAGCGCGGCCAAGAACGGGGTCCTGATCAAGGGCGGGAACCATCTCGAGGCGATGGGCGAGATCGACGCCGTCGCCCTGGACAAAACGGGGACGCTGACCCGAGGCGAACTCGAAGTCACGGACGTCGTCCCGCTCGGGGACGTCACCCGGGCCGAGGTGCTCCGGTACGCCGCCAGCCTGGAACGGCGGAGCGAGCACCCGATCGCGGACGCGATCCGCGAGCACGCCGCGGCCGCGGGGGTGGACGACGGGACGCTCGCGGACCTCGCCGACTTCGAGAGCCTGACCGGCAAGGGCGTTCGCGCGGACGTCGACGGGACGACCTACTACGCCGGCAAACCCGCGCTCTTCGAGGACCTCGGGTTCGACCTGTCGCACGCGCACGTCGAGACCGACGGCGGGGGGACGACCGGGATGACGACCGGGACCGGCGCCGAGCGCGACTGCGAGCGCGACGACTGCACTGACCTCGACGGCGGAACGATCGCCCGACTCGAAACCGAAGGCAAGACCGTCGTCCTCGTCGGGACCGACCGGGAACTCCTGGGCGTCGTCGCCATCGCGGACGCGGTACGGCCGGAGGCCCGCCAGGCGGTCGACCGGCTCCACGACCTCGGGGTCCGGCCCGTGGTGATGCTGACCGGGGACAACGAGGGCACGGCCCGGGTCATCGCCGACCGGGTCGGCGTCGACGAGTACCGGGCCGAACTCCTCCCGGACGAGAAGGTCGACGCCGTCGAGGCGTTGCAGGCCGAGTACGGCGACGTGGCGATGGTCGGCGACGGGATCAACGACGCGCCCGCCCTGGCGACCGCCGACGTCGGCATCGCCATGGGCGCGGCCGGGACCGACACGGCCATCGAGACGGCCGACGTGGCCCTCATGGCGGACGAACTCACGAAACTGCCGTACCTCTACGCGCTCTCCAACCGGGCCAACGGCGTCATCCGGCAGAACATCTGGTCGAGCCTCGGCGTGAAGGCGCTGCTCGCGCTGGGCGTCCCGCTGGGCTACGTGAGCGTCGCCGTGGCGGTCGTCGTCGGCGACATGGGGATGAGCCTCGGCGTGACCGGGAACGCGCTACGGCTCTCGCGGCTGAAACCGGAGCGGTTCTTCGACGGGCCGGCATCGGAGGAAACGGCGTCGTCGGACGTGGCCGTCGCCGGGACGGCCGACTGATCCCCGGGGAGTGATCGCCCTCAGTCGTCGGCGGGCGCGGCGCCCGAGCCGCCCTGGGCCTGCTGTTTCGTCCACGCAAGCTTGCCGCCGGCCGTGAGCAGGTCGCGCTCGCGCTCGGAGGCGTCCAGCCGCGCGGTGGCCTCCCACTCGTCGTTCACGCGGATCGTGAACGCCTCCCGACCGGAACTGACGCCCTCGCGGACGTCGTCGACGATCTCGACGTCGTCGCCCTGGTCGATCCGCTCGTAGGTCTCCTCGTCGATGATCAGCGGCACGAGGCCGAAGTTGAACAGGTTGGCGCGGTGGATTCGTGCGAAGCTCTGCGCGAGGACGCCCTCGACCCCGAGGTACATCGGGCACATCGCGGCGTGTTCGCGCGAGGAGCCCTGGCCGTAGTTCTCGCCGGCGACCAGCCAGCCGCCGTCCGCCTCGGCGGCGCGCTCGGCGAACGTCTCGTCGACGCGCGAGAGGGTGAACTCCGAGAGCTTCTCGATGTTCGACCGGTACATCAGGATGTCCTGGGTCGCCGGGATGATGTGGTCGGTCGTGATGTTGTCGCCCATCTTCAGCAGGGCGGGCCCGTCGA
>Ga0207797_1000770_pt1 | contig 24186 bp, 26 predicted proteins | sample PRCRCaboRojoPR_6_FD_187275 | JGI IMG/M metagenome (GOLD analysis project Ga0207797, IMG submission 187275) | Marine sediment microbial community from Cabo Rojo, Puerto Rico - PR CR 10% Liquid 1 (SPAdes) | ecosystem: Environmental > Aquatic > Marine > Coastal > Sediment | place: Cabo Rojo, Puerto...
CCCGCCGGCCGCCGACGGTCTGGGGGACGCGGACCCCGCGCCCCTCCGATCGGGGCACGTGGGCCATCCCGCGGCCGCTGCCGAAGGATTCGCCGGAGGTGCGCATCCCCGCGTACTCGTCGCTGCCGTAGTCCTGTTTCCGGTTGGCCTGGGCGGCGAGGACCGCCTGCCGGACGAGGTCCGGCCGGTGCGGCGTCTCGAAGATCGCGGGGAGCTCCGTGGTCCCCGCGTCCTCGCCGTCCGGGTCTCTGACTGGTACCTGCATGTTATCCCTGGTTCGAGGCGGTGCTCACGTACCGCACCTCCGGATCGAGGCGCGGCGATTTGTTCGGCCGAACGGCCGGTCGGAAGCGGACGAGCCGCTTCTCCGGGCCGGGAACCGAACCCTCGAGCAGGGCGTATGGCCCCTGGACCTCGCCGTAGTTGGGGAAACCCCCGTCCACGGTGACGTCGTCCTCGTCACCGAAGTCGACGAGGCGCTTGTTGAGTTCGGTTCGCTGGTGGTAGCCGGTCTGTCCTTGCTGGGGAACCGTCGAGCGGACTCGACTGGGGTTCCACGGGCCGAGGTTCCCGATGCGGCGCCGCCAGCCCTGGCGGGCGTGCTTGCCTTTGCGCTTTTGCACGCCCCAGCGCTTGACGGGCCCCTGGGTCCCTTTGCCCTTGGTGACTCCCGCGACGTCGAGGAACTCGCCCGCACGGAACACGTCCCCGAAGGTGAACTCCCCACCTTCGTCGACGAGGTCCAGCGCGAATTCGACGCGTTCCTCGATCGAGCCGCCGCCGACCCGCGTCTCCATGACGTCGGGTTTGCGACGCGGGACGCTCGGGACGTCTCCCGGCACCGTGTGGGAGATGACCCGGACGTCCGCGATCCGGTTCGCCTCGAGGGCGCTCGTGATCGCGTCCCGGTTCTCGGACTGGTCCGTGTCCGGGACGGAAACGGCGCGCTCGAGGTCGGGGTGGACCTCGTCGGTCCACACCTCGGTCAGCGGCTTCATGCCGTACGCGGTGTCTTCGTACGCGCGAACGGCCGCAGCGCGCATGGGCGGGGTCTCGAGGACGGTCACGGGCACGGTCGTCTCCATGCCCTCCGTCGGCGAGTTGGCCTGGTCGTCGACCATGACGACGTGGGACATGCCGGCCTTGTAGCCGGCAAAGCCCTGGAGGCCCACCTGCCCGTCGTCGTCGGGCCACGAGTTGAAGCGTGGCACGACGCTGTCCGCGCGCTTGCGGGGACTGAACCCCATCGAGCCTTTGCGTGGTCGGTCTGGTTGTGGCATCGTATCACTCCGTGAGCGTCAGGCAGGCGAGGGAGGCGAACATCGCTTCTTCCGTTCGCACGGTCTCGCTGCCCTGGTCCGGGATGGTATTCAGCCAGGCGTCGAATCCAGCCGGAGGTTCGGCGTCGGGTCCGCCCTCGCCGACCGCCGCGGGACTCGGTCCGGTCCCGAGATCGCCCGGCGGTACGCCGAGCATCTCGGGGAGGCCGCGACCTGGCGCCCCGAAGGCGACGGTCAGTCCGTCACGAGCGACGCGTTCCGCGATCTCCCCCACGTCGGACGCCGTGAGTGGCGTGCCGTGGCGGGAGGTTGCGACGCGGAACCCTGCGTCGGGACGGCTGAGGGCGTCCCGGAGGTCCACACGCTCGACTTCGAACCCCGGGAGGGGTTCGTCTTCGAGTTTCGCGCGGACCGGTCGTCGCGAAGAGACCCTGATGGTCACGCGTTCCCCCTCCACGACCTCCATTCCCGGAGGCGTGTGGAGGGAGACCGGGTGTTGCAGACCGCAATTGACCCGAACGCGCCCGTCAGATCCGACCTGGGTCACTACTCCCTGACGTAACGACCCCGAACCGCTCGATTCGGAGCCGGTCCACGACGAGAGGCGAAGCGGCGGCAGGACGCCGGCGAACTCCAGTTCGTCCCGCGTACCGAATACCTCCTTTCGAAGGTAGGGCGGCGTCGCGGCGTACCGAAGCACGGTCTCGACGAACCCGCCGTCCCACGTATCCTCGCCGTCGGGATCCGGAAAGATCCCGAGACGATCGATCCGAAAGACCGCCGCGGCACGGGCGACGTAGCCCAGCTTTTGGGTCGCCGACCGTTTGTCGGTGGTCTCCCGGACGAGGGACGACGGCACGAGCACGCTGTGCGTCATGCCGGCCCGCGTCCGCGTCTCGCCATGAGACTGTAGCCGGGATTATTCAATACGGGCTTAAAAGGGTGGCGTTTCTGATTACGGTTGAGAGCCCGTTTCACGCCGGTTTTCGGGGGTTCGGTGTGGTTCGGTGTTACATGGGCCGGTGTATACTAGTAATAATATGGGTTCTGCTTGGTCTGGGACTCTGAGCGGCTCCGTGGCCTCCCAGTCCGAGCATCGTCCATTCGGGTGATTCGAAAGGGTTTTTCCCATGGCCGTTCGAGTGAGAGTTGCACGAGAGCGCTGGTAGTGTAGTGGTATCACGTGACCTTGCCATGGTCACAACCGGGGTTCAAATCCCCGCCAGCGCACTTCTCTTGACTTTCACCGGCGAGCAACCAGCTTCGCTGTGTTGCGAGAGATGGAATAGCGGCGTTGAATTGCGTTGGGATTTGAACTACGCAAACGCGAGCGAAGCGAGCGTTTGCCATCGAGTTCAAATCCCCGCCAGCGCACTTCTCTTGACATCGACCGAGAGCGACCCGCAGGTGTCACTCATATCGAACCCCGACAGTGGGCCGCCCGACTGCTGGTGGCTCGGTTGCAGCGCCCACGTGCGCGGACTAAACTGAGTGTCGAGACGAGGCAGCGACTCCTTCGGTGGGTGTCACGGGACCGGCGGAATCGTATTCGAGGAGTGACACTCGGCACAGGCGTCGACCGACGCCTCGTGGACGCGGTGACACCGTCCACAGTCCATGTAGATACCATGGGGATCCTGGTGCGGGTTCGGGACCTGGGCAGCGGTGGCATTCCGCAGGTCGGCCAGCGGGTGGCACTCGATGCAGCGATCTGCCGGGGGAGGTTCCGCGATGGCTCCTTGGGGTGAGCCGTGACACGCCTCGCAGGTCACGTCGGCCTGCCAGTGGGTCTTAACGAGCGGTGACTGGTCGGGCTCGTAGAAGGACTCGTCCCGCAACTCGAACCGCACCTCCCGGTCTCTGGCGAGCCTGATTTCGACGGTCCGTGTCTGATAGCCCGCCTTCTCGAGGCGCAGCGCGTACTCTCCAGGCGGCACGCCTGTCAGCTGGAACTGGCCATCGCTGCCGGTCTGCGCTGTCTGCTCGCCGACCGTGACTCCGACCCCGTCCAGCGGATCGTTGCTTCGGGCGTCGAGGACCGTCCCCGAAATGTCATAGGTGCTCGTGGTAGTGGTGGCTTGGCCGTCGCCTCCGTCACCGCCGGAACCCAGACAGCCGCAGGCCGTCGCCAGAACCAGACAGCAGACGATGAGAACAGTCTTCGAGTGAAGGGTTGGAGACATTATATGCTCGGTGCGCCGGCGACGCGGGCAAGGGGGTCGGTTCGCTCCCTAGCCGGGTCGCCGACAGCGAGGTATTCGAGGGGCCGATCAGGCCTGCCGGGCCGCCCGTACGCCGTGCGGGTCCTGCCAGAGGTAGATGGCGAGGCCGACGATGAACCACACGACGAGCAGGCCGCCCCACCAGTTGCCGGCCTGCATGAACCCCTCGGCCCACGCCCCGGTCATCCAGTCGAAGAGGACCCACAGGCCCACGATCCAGATGACGCCGAGGGCGGCGCCGACCGCTCCCAGTTGCCGAATCTTTTCGCCACCGAGGTCCGCCATGGATTTCCAGAAACTGGTCATGTTACAGATCCCCCAGGGCCGGGTCGAGCTTGCGACCCCACACGAGCCACTCCATGTCCCACGCCTTCTCGGGGTGGTAGTGCGTATCGTAGCCGAACGTCCGGGCCATGCCCGACGCGAACTCGTCCGTCGTCCGGGACGTTCCGACCAGTGCCCGGGTGACGTCGTGGAGCCAGGACCGGCCCGAGCTGAACGGACAGGTCGCGATACACTGGCTGTCGTTGGTGCCGTTCTCGCGCCAGAACTTCAGGCAGCGAGCGCCGTTGCAGTACCACTGCTTGTTCCCGCGGGTCTTGAACTCGCCCGTGCCGGGCCAGAAGTCCTCCCAGTTGCGCTTGGGTTCGGTATCCATCGGGATCGCTCCACCCGGACACAGCTCAGCACACACTTTACACGCCTTGCAGAACTCCTGGGCGCCGAAGGAGATCCAGGGGTCGGTCTCCAGCGGCATGTCCGTGATGATCTTCTGGACCCGGATGTGGGAGCCGTACTGCGGGTGAATGAGTCGAGCGTGCCGGCCCTGTTCGCCGAGCCCCGCATCGATGGCGACCGGAACCGACGGGCCGGACATCCCGTGATTCGCCGCCGGGATGGCGTGATAGCCCATAAGTTCGATCCACTTGCCGAGCGCGGTCAGGAGGTAGCTCTGTTGCTCGTAGCCGAAGTTCGAGCTGATCCCGCTACCCAGGGAGTGACCGGTTCGGCCCCACTGGATCGGCATCTCCACACAGGTCCCGATGACCTTGTCACACCGCTCCGGGATGAGGTACTCCGCGTTCTCGCCCTCGCCCCGGACCGTGAGTCGCTCGACCTCGTCCGTGAACACGATCGGGACGCCGGCGTCGGATTTCGAGTACCACCAGCGCTTATCGAGGTCCGCGACCCCGAGGTCGGCGAGGCCGTACATCCGGCCCACGGCGTAGAGGCGCTTCTTGAGCGTCTTGGGATCGGTCATGTCGGGCGCTCGGGCGACCAGCTCGTTCTCCTCGGGGGTCAGCCCGTGGTACTCGTGGAACGTGCCGGTGTAGATCGGTTCGTCACACACCATGCCCGGGTCCACGTCGCTGCCTTCGAGCGCGAAGAGCGCTCGTGCCTCCGCACGCGAGGAGGCCTTCGTCGGCGGCAGGTCGCCGATCGTCACGGAGCCGTGACCGATCTCGCCGGCCTCGATCTGTGCGATGGTGCCGGACTGGCTCGAGTCCGGTTTGCCGATGTGTCCGGAGGGCGCCCCGTAGGGGTTCTCCATCCGGAACACCTTCTTCGTGGCGTCGAACCGTTCGTATTCGTCGTTGACGTCGTAGGGCGGTTCGTCGAGTGTCCGGACGCCGAACGGGTTGTCGCTTGCCGAGGCGATCGCCTTGAACCCCGACTCGAGGTCGTCGCCCATGAATCGCTTCTGGGCGAACAGCGCGTTCAACGTCGCGAGGCCCCCGCCACCGGCGAATGCCCTGAGGAGAGTCCGCCGCTCCATCGAGGTCTCCTTGACTTCCTCGACGATTTCGTCGAATCCTGCCTCGATCTCTCTGCGGTCCAGTTCACCCTCGTATTTGCCCATCTCCTCCAGTCCTTCGGGGAGTCGTTTCTTGGCCATACTGTACGTAGTACTTAAATGGCTGGATATTTGAAACCCGGACGCAACCGCCGGATATTGGAAAATTGAGATACACTTATGTATACAAGACCGTTTAGTATTAAAGGAACATAACACAAATCAACTCCTGGTGAGGTTATGAAGATGGAGTTGTTTTTCAGGGTTATGAAGCTCTAGTACAGTGGGATCATCCAAAATCCCACATTCGGAAAACAGCGTATTGGGAAATACTATCGATATATTGATATAGGGGTCGTGATGCAAGACTATCCACGATCACCAGTTTGCTGTGTGCACGGAGAGCCCGTTCGGTACTGTCGCGATGCTACCGTGAATTGGCCACGGCGTCGGGAGATTGTCCCCAACGTACTGAGTGGGAGACCGACACGAGCCGATGTAGCCGTACCCGCCGCCCGGTCGAAAGGGCTCGACGTGTATGGTAAGGTATAACATTCCCTGCGGCGGTGCAGCTCGGCGTGCCGTTTGCGACTCCCGTTGACCGCACCATACGGGTTCAGTAATCACACACCGGCCGCCGCGCGTAGCGCACGTCCCGCGGGTCGATCCGCCGCTCGGGCCACCGCAAGAACCGCGTCCCGGAGACGAAATAGGAGACGTCGAACTCGGCTCGCTGACTCCCCTTGCCCAGGTGGCGGGTGTAGGCGGCGTCGGCCAGGACGTTGTCGATCCAGCCGAGATAGCCGCCATCGACAGTCCGAATGATCGGCTCGGGCACGTGCACGCTGAGCATCTCGGGTTCGGCATCGGGATGCTGGCGCCGCACCGTCTCGAACCACTGGAGGCTCTCGTTCCACGTGTAGGCTCGTTCGAAGGCGGGCAGCCACTCGGCCAGGCTGTCGGGCGTGACCGCGTCTGGCTTGCCCGGGCAGTGCTTCGGCTGGAACGGTCGTGTGGGGGCCTCGACGGCACACCCCGCGAGCGGGAGGAGAGTGCCCGCCGCCACCCCAGCGAGGAGCGTGCGGCGAGTCACGGCGGGGACCATACCGAACGGAGGCGTCCGGCGACCAAATCTATGCTGAGTGACAGGATGTCACGGAGCGGACTGCCGCCCTCGAAAGGACGCCAGTCCTCTCAGAGGACGATGAGCAGATCGGTCGCGTACATCACCACGAGCCCGACGCCGAAGGCCAACAGGTTCGGCACCCGCTGGATCGACCCCCGGCGGTGGACCAGCGCGCCGATGTCAAAGACGACCTGGAGCAGCGCGCCGACGCCGATCGCGAGGAACAGCGCTGCGAGCGTGGGCGACTGCGTGAGGTTCCCGATCCACCCCCCGACGATTGCGGGGGCGCCGGCGAGGGCGCCGATGGCGACGAAGTGGCCGAGCGAGGGGCGCTCGCCCTCGGCCAGCGGCGCCACCAGAACCGGTCCCTCGGTGACGTTGTGGATCATGAAGCCGACGACGAGGAACGCGCCGAGCGAGGCTCGGCCGAGGGCAAACGCGCTCCCGATGGCGAGGCCCTCGGCGAAGTTGTGGAGTCCGATGCCGAGCGCGGCGGCGTAAGCGAGAGCGAGCGGGCTCGGCTCGTCACCGGTTCGGGATTCCATCGCCGCCTGGAGCAGCAACATCGCACCGAGGATCCCGAGCACCACTAGTAATGGCCCCAGGTAGGTGCTCGGGACCGACTCGGCAACCTCGAAGGCTTCGAAGCCCGCGTCGAAGACCAGAAAGCCCAGGATGCCGGCGGAAAACGCCAGCACGGCGTGGAGGTGCTCGCGTCGCATGGACTGCAGGTACGGGAACCAGAGCATCCCGAGCGCGACCGGGATCACGCCCACCAGGAAGCCGACGTAGCCCAGGGTCCAGATGACCTGGGCCGTCATCGCCGGCGTCTGCTGGGCGGCGACGATGGTGGTGCCGAAGGACACACCGCCGGCCGTGAGGATCGAGATGTGATAGTCCCACCCGGGCGTCCAGTGATACGGGATGGTGATCGTCGCGCTCTCGCCGCGCGCCAGGTGGGCGTCGCGTCCCGGACTCGTGATGTCGAAGTTCCAGATCGCCTCGTCGACCTGCACCTGCGCGATCGTGACCGGCGGCCCGTTGTTCGTCACGTGCAGCCTGATCTGGTCGCCGGTCGGGATGGTCGTGTAGTCGATGGAGACAGCGGGGAGGGGCTCGCCGCCGCTGGCCAGCCCCGCGAGCGGCGAGGTGACGAGGAACCCACCCACCAGGACGGCGAGCAGCAGGATGGGCAGGACGGCGATCACCCACTTCGGGAGGCCGAAGGGGCGGGCGAACGTGTCCGACCGGTCGCTGGTTTCACCCGCCATTCAGCTCACCTCGAAGAAGCTCATCCAGCCCAACTCGGCGAACTCCGACTGGTGGGCGTGGAACATGTACAGGCCCGGCTCGTGATCGCGGTAGTCCATCTCCAGGACCCCGCGCTGGGCCTGGCACAGGAGGACGGTGTCGATGGTCGAGCGGTTCGGGAACAGCGAGGTCCCCGCGTCGTAGTAGTCGAAGAACTGCGAGTGGGTGTGGAAGGAATTCACGAAGTCGAACTCCGTGGCCTGCACCAGGTGGATCCGGACGAGGTCGGCGCGGTCGACCTGGATCGGGTGTCTGGTGGGCCCCGACTCCCAGTCGCCCTTCCCGTCGCTTTCGGCCGGCGCGTAGCAGAATCCCCGGGTATTGGCCGCGTAGACCTCGTTCGAGCCGTCGAAGTTCGTGTCGAACCCGTTCATCACCATGACCTGCTCGTCGATGCCGTCGTACCCCTCGGGGACGAAATCGGGATAGCTGATCATGTTCCGGCTCTTCGCGGCCCTCACAGCCCGCTCGCGGACGGCCTCGGTGATCGGGCCGTGATAGTCAAGATACTCGCGTGGGTTCTCGCGGACCCGCTCGGGGTCGGGGTCGACGACGATGACGCCGTACAACCCCCGGTGGATGTGGGCCTTGAGCGGCAGGGAGTGGCAGTGATAGAGGTGGGTTCCGGCGGGCTGGGCGATCCACTCGTACGTGAAGGACTCGCCCGGATCGAGCACGCCGGGACCGTTCTGCGGGATGCCGTCCATCCGGGGATTCAGGTTCCGGAGGTGCGGGTGAATCGTGTGGGCGTGCTTCCGCGAGCCGTTGACGAAGTTGACCCGGATGAGGTCTCCCTCCTCGGCGCGGAGCGTGGGCCCGGGGACCTGTCCGTTGTAGGTCCAAAGCGGCATGGTGATCCCCGGGAGGATCTCGAGATCGAGGTCGATGGCGGTGACGTCGAACTCGCGGACGGTCCGGCCGTCCTCCTCGTAGACCCCTGCGTTGAGTCCGTCGCTCCGACCGCCGATCGCCGCGCGGCTGCCGGATTCGGCGCCGGTATTGAACTCCCGCAGGTAGCCGAACGGGTCGAAGCGGGAACCGTCGTAGGCTCCTGTGGCACCGAAGTGGCCGTGCTCTGACTCCCCGTGGTCCTCGTCGGCGGCGCCGACGCCCGCAAGCGCGGAGCCGCCAGCCATCGCCAGGCCTCCGAGAACCGCGCGCCTCGTCACTCCCTCGTGGCCCTCGATTGCCTCGGTGAGGCTGGTCTGTAGCTGGTCGGTCAGTGTCGCCGCCTCGTCGGCCCTCATCGAGGGCATGGCGGGTCACCCCGTGCTATCGATCGGTTCGGTCGCTGTCCTGGGCGGGCCATCGGGTCGACGGTTCGACCGCACACTGTTAATTGTTTCCATCGAACGAAAAATTTAGACCACTCTAATAGCGGTCACGGCTCTCGGTTCGTGTCCTCGAGACGACCGCCGTCGCGACGACCGCGCCGGTAGGGGTTCCCGCGATCTCGACTCCCGGCAACGGCTGCCGCGAGTGTGCCACTCCCCGGCGGTCGGGTCAATTGTTGCATATGCAACGAAGCTTATCCCGGACGGACGTTCATGAAAGATCACCCAAGACGGGCCACCCATGTACTGTCCAACCTGCGAGACGCACGGCGCCCCCGGGCTGCACCGGGGGTCGACGGGGTATCGACGACACGCCGAGTCCGGCACGAGCATCTCCTACTGTCCGAACTGCCAGACCGTACTCGACGAGTCCGCGTTCTGACCGGTTCTCGCGGCCGGCGATCGATCCGGACCAGGGGCCCGCTCCACCGAGTGCGGACGTGCCGACGGGCGCTCAGCAGCAGTCGACGTGACAGGCGCTGCCGAGTTCGAGGCCCGCCGTCTCGATGTGCTGTTTGAGACACGCGTAGTTGCAGAACTGGCCTGCTGTTTCGCGGGACCCGCCGCTTCCCTCCGCGACGTAGACCGGATCGTGAGCGGTCACGTCGCTGCCACAGAAGGTACAGGCTGTCATTGGCGCGTGTTACGGGTGCAGGGAGGTGAGGCTGTCGGCCGCGCCACAAGACGGATTGTGGTTGGCCCCGTCCACCCGCTATGACAGTCATCGGGTTCCTGTCAGTGTCTCCGGTCCAGGAGGGCAGCCTCTCGAGCGAGGTCGCCAAGGCGGTTGCGGCCCTCGACGACTTCGAGGTCGACTACGAGACCACCCCCATGGGCACCATCATCGAGGCCGCGGACGTTCACGAACTCCTCTCGGCCGTGGGGGCTGCCCACGAGGCCGTGGACGGCGACCGGGTCAGCACGTTCCTCAAGATCGACGACAAACGCACCTCGACGGAATCTGCGGCGGCGAAGGTCGAGTCCGTCGCGGACGAACTCGGCCGGGAGCCCAGCAGTGCCGGCGAGTAACTGACCGAGGAACTCGGCCGGGAGCCCAGCGGTGCCGACGAGTAACTGACCGAGGAACTCGGCCGGGAGCCCAGCGGTGCCGACGAGTAACTGATCGACGGCCGGTTCGGGGAGTACGGAGCACCCGCGGCGGGGGCGGGAGGGGACGCGACGCCGCCCCGGACCGCGGGCCGAGCACGAACTGATTTAATGCAGGGCGGAAAAGCCCGGGGCATGGAGAGTCTGAATCGGATGGCGATCGAGCTGGCCGACGAGGCCCTCGAGTTCGCCGCCGAACTCGACGTCAGGCCCCACGAGCTCGAGAACGGCGCGACGGTGATCGACTTCGGGGTCGAGGCCGACGGGGGGATCGAGGCCGGGCTGCTCCTCGCGGAGCTCCAGACGGCCGGGCTGGCCACCGTCCAGACACGCATGGACGAGGTCGCGGGCGCGCCCTTCCCGCACGTGGAGCTCGCGACCGACAGCCCCGGTCACGCCCTGTTGGGCTCGCAGAAGGCCGGCTGGGAGGTCAGCGTCGAGGGCTTCGAGGGCCTGGGGAGCGGGCCGGCCCGCGCGCTGGTCGCGGAGGAAGACGCTTTCCGGGCCATCGGCTACACCGACGCCTTCGATCTCACCGTCCTCGCCGTCGAGTCAGACGCCCTCCCGACCGAGGCCGTCGCGGCCCACGTGGCCGAACGTGCCGATCTAGGGACGGACGGCGTCTTTCTGCCCGCCTTTCGCACCGCGAGCATCGCCGGCAGCGTGAGCGGTGCGGCCCGCGCCGCGGAACTGGCGGTTTTCCGCCTCTTCGAACTGGGCTACGACCCGACGGACGTGGTCGCGGCCAGTGCCTCCGCGCCGGTCCCGCCAGTGGCGGAAGCGGAGGAGACCGCCATCGGCCGGACCAACGACGCGGTCGCGTACGGCGGGCAGGTCCACCTCACCGTGCGGTCCGACAGCGAGGCGCTGGAATCCGTCGCGTCGACCGCGGGTGAGGAGTACGGCGCGCCGTTCGTGGACCTCTTCGACCGCGTGGACTGGGACGTGGCGCGACTCGACCAGGGCGTCTTCGCGCCAGCCCAGGTCACGGTCGACGTCCTCGGTGGCCCCACGCACGCGAGCGGATCGGTCAGCGAGGGAGTTCTCGCTGAGAGCTTCGGGCTGGCGTAGGGACGAGCCACCGCCGGGCCCGCTATCGACGCTCGCGTCGTCGACCCGGGCGTACCCATCTCAGTGGACATCCCCTTTTTCTTGTAGGCGGGCCAACCGGAGGTATGAACCGACTCGCGGGACGGCAGATCGTCGTCATCGGTGCGGGCTTTGGCGGGCTCTCCACGGCCGCCTATCTCGCGGACGCCGGCGCCGACGTGACGGTGATCGAGAAAAACGACCAACTGGGGGGCCGGGCCTCGGTCCTCGAGGGCGAGGGCTTCCGCTTCGACATGGGGCCGTCGTGGTACCTCATGCCCGACGTCTTCGAGCGCTTTTTCGGACACTTCGGGCGGACGCCCGAGGAGTTCTACGAGCTGGAGCACCTCGATCCACACTATCGCATCTTCTTCAAGGAGAACGCGGGGCCGCGACCCGACGGCGATCCGCCGGGACTGGTCTCCAGCCCCGACGGCGACCGGATCGACGTCACCCGGGACCTCTCGAAGACGGCCCAGCTCTTCGAGGCCTACGAAACCGGCGCGGCCGAGGCCCTCGAGGCGTATCTCGAGCAGTCTCGGGACAACTACGAGATCGGGATGGAGCACTTCGTCTACGAGGACCGCTCGCGCGTGCGGGACTTTCTCGATCCCTCCCTGGTGCGATACGCCCGCGGGCTGACCCTGTTGGGCAACATGCAGGACCACGTCGAGAAGTACTTCGACCACCCCAAGCTACAGCAGGTGATGCAGTACACGCTTGTGTTCCTCGGCGGCTCGCCACACAACACGCCAGCGCTCTACAACCTGATGAGCCACGTGGACTTCAACCTGGGCGTCTACTATCCCGAGGGGGGCATCGCCGGGGTGGTCGCGGCCATCGCCGACCTCGGACGGGACCTGGGCGTCGAGTTCGTGACCGGGGACCCGGTGACGGCGATCCGGGGCGAGCGGGGGAACTTCACCGTGGAGACCGGATCGGGACGCTATCCCGCCGACATCGTGGTCTCCGACGCGGATTACGCGCATACAGAGCAGGCACTCCTCCCACCGGAGAAGCGCCAGTACGACGAGGAGTACTGGGAATCTCGCACGTACGCCCCCTCGGCGTTCATGCTGTATCTCGGCGTGGAGGGCGAGGTCCCCGAACTCGCCCACCACACGCTCGTCCTCCCGGCGGACTGGGACCCGCACTTCGAGAAGATCTTCGACGATCCCCAGTGGCCCGAGGATCCCGCATACTACGTCTCGGTGACCTCCGAGACCGACGAAACCGTCGCCCCGGAGGGCCACAGCGCGATCGTGATCCTGGTCCCCATCGCGCCAGGGCTATCGGACGACCCGGAGACGCGAGCGGAGTATCGCGATCACATCCTCGCTGACCTCGCCCGGGAGACGGACACGGACCTGCGGGACCGCATCGTCTTCGAGGAGACCGTCGCGGTCTCGGACTACCAGGAGTATTATAATAGTATCCAGGGGACCGCGCTCGGGCTCGCCCACACCCTGCGCCAGACGGCCGTTTTCCGCCCCTCGCACCGCTCCTCGGCACTCGACGGCCTGTACTTCACGGGTTCGTACACCACCCCCGGCATCGGCGTACCGATGACCGTCATCAGCGGCGAACACACCGCGAATTACGTCATCCAGGACGAATCCGCCTGATCGATGCTCCGGTACCTCCTCGCGCTGTCGCGCCCGCGTTTCTGGCTGTACCTGGCCGGACCGGTCCTGGTGGGTGTCGCGTACGGTGCGGGGTCGGTCGGTGAGCTCTTCGGCCTCGCGGCCGTCGCACTCTTCGCGTATTTCCTCTTCCCCGCGAACGTCTACCTGTACGGGGTCAACGACGTCTTCGACGCGGAGATCGACCGGGAGAATCCGAAAAAAGACGAGAAGGAGGTCCGGTATCGGGGCCAGCAACGCGTCGCGGCGGCCGTCGCGGTCAGCGGCCTGCTCCTGATACCGGTCGCCGCGGTCGTCCCGCCGGGGGCGTGGGGCTGGCTGGTCGCGTGGCTCGTCCTGGCGACTGCCTACAGCGCACCCCCGATCCGTTTCAAGACAACGCCGCTGCTCGATTCGGTCTCGAACGGCCTCTACATCCTGCCGGGGGCAGCGGCGTACGCAGCACTGGCCGGCGTCCAGCCGCCCCTGTGGGCGGTGGTTGGCGGGTGGCTCTGGTCGATGGCGATGCACACCTTCTCCGCGATCCCGGACATCGACCCCGACCGGCGGGCCGGCATCCGCACGACGGCGACGGCCCTGGGACAGGGCCGGACCTATGCGTACTGTGCAGCCGTCTGGGCGCTTGCAGCCGGGGCGTTCTGGCTCCTCGACTGGCGGCTGGGACTCCTTATCGGGGTCTACCCGGTCTTGGTGGTCGGGATCGCCGCGAGCGAGGTCGACGTCTCGCGGGCGTACTGGTGGTATCCGGCCGTGAACACGGTCGTCGGAGCCCTGATGACCATGGGCGGCCTCTGGAGGCTCGTCTATGGCTAGTTCGAGTGGACAGCCCGCGTTCCCGACGACCCGAGGTGCCATCGAGGCCCGCCTCGAGCGGTTGGTCCACGAGAATCGCTTCACCATCGCGGTCGTCTTTCCCGCCACGGGAGCGGTGCTGCTGGTTGCCAGTGCGGAGGGGTGGCTGCCGGCGCCACTCTCGTTCAATCCCTATCTCATCCTCCTGGGGACGGCCGTGATGCGGCTGCCGCTCATCGTGGGGTTGCTCCCGCTGCTCGACCGCCGGGCAACCATCGGGTTGCTCGTGTTGACGGCCTACGCCTACGGCATCGAACTCGTCGGCGTCACCACCGGCTGGCCCTACGGGGAGTTCACTTATCTCGTCGAGCTGGGGCCGATGCTCCTGGGCCAGATACCCCTGGGCTTGCCGGTGTTCTTCTTCCCTCTGGTGTTGAACAGCTACCTGCTCGTGCTCCTGCTCCTCGGGGACGCCGCCCGGTCGACCCCCATCAGGCTCGGCGGGACCCTGAGCGTCGTCATGCTCATGGACCTGGTGCTCGATCCGGGCGCCGTGGGCCTCGGATTCTGGCAGTACGCGGCGGAAAACGGGTACTACGGCGTCCCCTACACGAACTTCGCCGGCTGGGTGCTTTCGGGGACGATCTCGGTCTGGGTCTTCGACCGGGTCCTCATCAGCGACCGCCTGCTCGACCGGCTCCGGACGTGCACGTTCATGCTCGATGACCTGGTGAGCTTCGTCATCCTCTGGGGCGGCATCAATCTCTACTACGGACACGCCGTCCCCGCGCTCATCGCGGCGCTCCTGGGACTGGGGCTGGTGCGGACCGACCGCTTCGACTTCGCCGTCCTCGACGGCCGGCGCTTCCGGCTGAAGGGCTGAAACTGCCCTCAGCGGGTCTCCGCACGGCTCCCCGCCAACACCGACGAGGGCGCCGTCTCGGCCGGGGGCTCGATTCCCGAAACCCGCTGAAAGACTCGCTCCGGGTCCCCCATGAGTCTCCAGGCGACCCAGGTCTTCGCCGCGAGGGAGACCTTCCGCCATCTGGGGATACTGGGGCGGCTGGAGAGGACGTCGTACTGGCGCTCGCGGATGATCCGGTGATGCTCGGCGTAGAGGACGGCCGCGAGCAACACGCCGAACTGGCAGTCGGCGGGTAGATACCCGATCCCCGCCACGCCCTCGGTGTAGAGTGACTCGGTCCGTGTCAGCTCCGTCTCCATGACCCGGGCGAAACGCTGGTCTGCCTCGCCGCGTTCGAGTTGCTCGACGGTGACGCCGTACCGGTCGAGGGTCTCGCCCGGCAGGTAGACGCGATCGTACTTCTCGATGTCCTCGCGGACGTCCCGGAGGAAGTTGGTGAGCTGGAAGGCTTCCGCCAGGGCCGCCGCGTGGGGTGTGGCGAGTTCGGGCTCTTGCACGTCCATGATGGCGACCATCATGTTCCCGACCGCGACGGCCGAACCACGCATGTATGCCTCGAGGTCCGCGTAACGCTCGTAGTGGTCGTGTTCGACGTCCGAGCGCATCGCGTCGACGAAGAGATCGATCTCCTGGTCGGGGATCTCGTGCTCGCGGCGCAGCTCTTCGAAGGCGGCCAACACCGGCTCTTCGGCCTCTCTCCGGCCCAGGGCCTGGTCGCGGATCGACTCCAGTCGGTCGCGCTGGCGGTCCGGATCTACGTCCGCGGTCGTATCGACGACGTCGTCGGCGATGCGGAAGAAGCCGTACAGCACGTAGGTCCCCGTGCGGACGCGGTCGGGCAGCAGGCGGGTCGCGAAATAGAAGGTGGGACCCGTCTCCCGCTGGATGGACCGGCTCCTGGCGATCTGCTCTGTGGAGGGCATGATTCGGGCGTTCTGGTTGGCTACCCAATATAATAGATACGCCAACATAAGCGACGCGGGTAGCGGAACCACCTTCCGCGGTTCCGGGGCGGCTGACCCTATTTTTCGGCAGTTGCCGGGCCCCTGGCCAGCACGGCTGACCCCATTGCTCGGCGGTTGCCGGGCCCCCGGCCGGCAGGTCAGCCCGAAGTGTTCGGTGGTTGCTGGTCTCGTGAGGACGGCGCGTTTATGCTACCCCGGCTGCTATCCCGGGCATGGACGTCCTCTTCGACCTCGACGGGACCCTCGTCGAGTACGAGCGCCCGGGGCAGGTGGTCCTCGAGGCCGCCTTCGACCGGGTCGGGGTCGAACCTTTCTTCGAGGTCACGGACTTCGAGGTACGGTACGATGACTTCTTCGAGCAGAGCGACTCTATCGTCGAGCTCCGCGAGCGCATCTTCGCGGACATCGCGACCAGCCGGGATGTGGACCCCGAACTGGGCGTCGAGGTCGCGCGGGCCTACGACGACGAGCGGGACCACACCCGTGTCCGGTTGCTCCCGGGCGCGACCGACGTTCTCGACGCGCTCGCGGACCGGCCTCTGGCGATGGTCACCAACGGCGATCCCGAGATGCAGCGGCCAAAACTCGAGGCCACGGGGCTCGACGCCTATTTCGAGACGGTTGTTTACGCGGGACATGACGCGGCGCCCAAACCAGACCCCGCACCGTTCCATCTCGCCCTCGACGCGATCGACGGGTCCCCCGATCAGGCAATCTACGTGGGGAATGATCCCAATGCCGACGTCGGCGGGGCCGCGGCAGCCGGCCTCGACTCGGTGTGGCTCCGCAACGGGGCCACGACGCGTCCGCGGACTAAACCAACGTACACGATCGAGTCGCTGGCCGAGCTCTTCGAGACCCCCATTCTAGAGAGGTCGGTCTGACCGCCTGCCTGGTGCCGTCGCCGGGAATCAGTCGAGGAGTTCCGTTACCGTCCCCACGCCCTTGCTCCGGCCTTCGCGGAAGACGAAGCGCTGGCCTTCTTCGATGAGATAGGGTCGGAACTTGAACGTCACGTCCGTTGTCCCGGTGTCCCCGGGGAGGAGCTGGCCCCCGTGTGGGTCGAAGCGGGCGGCCTCGCTTACGGTCTCGAGGTGGACCACCGGTTCGTAGCCCGAGTGGATGCGCGTCGGGTGGTTGAGGACCATGACCTCGGCCTCGAACGTGCGGGTGGGTTGGGGCTCGGCGGCTGCGGGCACCAGGACCATCCCGCGTTCGAGTTCGCGCTCCTGGATGCCTTTGAGCGCGATGCCCACGATCCGGCCCGCCTCCGCCCGGTCGACGCGATGGTAGTGCATCTCGATCGAGCGCACCTCGACCTGCCGGAAGGAGCCGTCGTGCAGCGGCCCGACGAGGAGTTCGTCGCCCGCCTCGACGGTCCCTGACTTGATGGTTCCGGAGGCCACGGCCCCCACCCCTGTCACCTTGTACGTTCGGTCGATGTACATCCGGAACTCGCCGCCCGCGGCCGCGGTCTTGGGCAGCCGCTCGAAGAGTTCATCGAGAACTTCCATCCCTTCCATCGATACCGCGCTCGTGCGGACGATGGGCACCACGCCATCGCCGATCTCCTCGATGGCTGGGTCCACGCCGTGGCGACTCACCGGCAGCGGACTGCGGCCCGCTTTCCGCAACAGGCCCTCGACGTCCCGTTCGACGTCGGCCACCGCGTCGCCGTCGACTAGATCGGCTTTGGTGATTGCGACCACGGTCGGCAGGTCGGTCGCGAGGAGTACGCCGAGGTGCTCGCGGGTCGTCTGGGTGGGCCCATCGTCCGCGGCGACGGTCAGGAGGCCGTAGTCGAGCTTCTGCCCCACGAGGCCGCGGATGGTGGTCGAGAGCCATGGCTCGTGGCCGACCGTGTCGACGAACGAGACCACTCTGTCGGCGGCCTCGACGACGCCAGCGCGGTCCGACTTGCGATCTGGATTGTCCACGCGGACCGGCCCGTCGTCGTCGAAGCCGTAGACGCCGTAGGAGAGGTCGGCGCTCAGCCCCCGCTCGACTTCGTGGGGCTGGACGTCGAGGTACGAGCGCATCCCGCCTTCGCCGTCGTCCGGGCGTCCGGTGACCAGGCTGCCAACGAGGGTGCTCTTGCCGTGGTCAACGTGTCCGGCGGTGCCGACGATGATGTGGTCGTCGGCGATCTCCAGGGTCCCGCCGTCGCGGATCGTCGCGACCCCGACGAGGCCCCCGTTGTCGGTCCCCCAGGTCTGGACCGTGTCGATGTGCGCGCCTGCCTCTTCCGCGAGCAGACTGAGCACGTCCATCGATTCGGAGAAGGCGGCCTGGGTAATGCCCGCGATCCCTCCCTCGTCAGTCACCCCTACGACGTACATCGCTTCCCCCTCCCCCGACAGCACCCGGTGTCTGAGTTGGGCGGCGAGGCTCTCCAGGCGCCCGTCGGCCAGGTGGACCTCCCGGGTGAGCCGTTCCTTGAATTCGACGCTCCCGCCCTCCTGCTCGCCCCGCGAGATCGCACGGCGCAGGAGCGCACGGTCGCCGGCCATGTGCGGGGCTTGGACACTGTGGAATTTAAACATACTCCCGTGCGAATTGCTACCGTTCGTGGCCCCGAGGCAGGGATGTCCGCGACTGTCCGGATTCGGAGCGGAGGCCGGCCACCCGCCCGACGGCCCCGGACTTCTTGCATCCGGAACCCGTAGCGGGCCTATGAGCGTCTCCGGCCTGTGCCAGGTCTGCCAGTCTGCCGAGGCTCGGTTCAGTTGCGAGCGGTGCGGGAGTCTGGTCTGTGCGGACCACTACGATCGCCGCAGTGGCCTCTGTCTCGAATGCGCGCAGGAGACTGGGGCTGGCGACCGCGGCGGAGGGACGGGGGACGGACGGGGCGACGGCAACCGGGACGATCGGCCGGGCGGTCCTGCGGACCCCTCGCCCGACGACGTCCACCGCTAGCGAGCGTACCGGCCGCGCGCTACCGGAACTGGTTCAACCGACGCTTGAGCCGCTTGGCCGCATCACCCGCGCCGTGGGCCCATCGCTCGCTGCCCTCTCCGGCGAAGATGATGCCGCGGGAGGAATTCACGAGGCCCACCCCGTCGGCCAGCCCGTACTCGACCGCCGCTTCGGCGTCCCCGCCCTGTGCGCCCACGCCGGGAACGAGGAACGGGATGTCCGGCACGCGTTCGCGCAGCGACTCGAGTTCCTCGGGGACCGTCGCCCCGACCACGAGCCCCACGTTCCCCTGCTCGTTCCAGCCCGCGGCGAGGTCGGCGACCAGTTCGTAGACGGTGCGGCCGTCCTCGATGGCCCGGTCCTGGATGTCCGCTCCGCCGCTGTTCGATGTCCGGCAGAGCACGAAGACTCCTTTGTCCGCTCGTGCGAGGAACGGCTGGAGGGCGTCCTGCCCGAGGTACGGGTTCACCGTGATGGCGTCCGCCCGATCGAGCAGGCTCGCGTACTGTCTCGCCGTGTTCCCGATGTCCCCGCGTTTCGCGTCGACCAGGACCGGGACGCCCTTGCCGTGGGCGTACTCGACGGTCTCGATCAGCGCCCGCCAGCCGTCCGGGTCTTCGTAGAACGCCGCATTGGGTTTGTAGGCGGCCGCGTGCTCGTGCGTCGCGTCGATGATCCGACGGTTGAACGCCCAGCGAGGAAGGTCGGCGTCTCGGACTGCTGGGGGAAGCCGGGCGGGGTCGGGGTCGAGCCCGACGCTCACCACGCTGTCGACGGCCTCGATCCGCGCCGCGAGGTCCGCGAAGAAGGTCATTGGGGAGGGAGGCACGCCCGGAGCACATCAATCACGCGTTTCACGTCGGCCGCGCGCTCGACGAAGACCAGCGTCGCGGGCGGATGGGTGGCCTTCGGCCGGACTCGCAACCGGGCATCTTCCGCAGCGGCGTCGGCCACCTGGGCCTGCATCGCGGCGAACTCCAAATAGATGCGATCGGGCTGGGCCACCACCTCGAACAGCGGGTCATCCCGGTACGTGACCGAATAGCGAGGCACACCCCGGACGGCCTCCGCGGGGTCGCTCACACCGGAGTCTTTGGTATCCGCGGCCGTCTCCAGGACCGCCATCTCGTCGAACGGCGGCTGCTCGAACCCTTCGATCTCGGCGTGGAGCAGGTCGGCGATGCGATCGCCGTTCCTGATCTCCTCCTCGACCATGTTATCCCCGAAGGCTCGCCGCGACGCGTTCTGCGGTCTCGTCGACCTGGAGGCCTTCCCGCCGGGCGAACACAACGGCCGCGGCGTCGGCGGTGATCTTGAGCTCCTCCTGCAGGCCGTTGATGCCGGCCACGGCCGCCTGGCGTTCGAAACCGGCCGCGACGAGGTCCTCGACCACGTCCTCGAACGGGGTTCGCTCCTGGAAGATGGTCTCGTCGGGGACGAAGCCGTCCGGGATGGTCACCTCGTCCAGATCGAAGGACGCGACGAGTTCGCCGTCGGCTTCCTCGACCAGCCCGCGGCGCTTCGCGAGGCTCGCGAGCTGTTTGGCCTGGTCGGGCGAGACCCAGTTGCGATCGATGGCGAGGTCCACGACGAAGGCCTGTTCGCGGAGACGGGACCGACCGTTGCGCTTGAATGGGGCGGCGACGGCGACGCGGAGACTCATCGACGGACCCAGGGCGCGGGCCGGCAAAACGGTTGTCATCTTCCAAACGAGGGATTGAAGTACGCGCTGGGGCTTTCTCCCGGGTATGCAAGACCAGGGCCGCTCCATCCGCACGAAGACCGGGGCACGGATCCGACCGCACGGCGACAAGAAGAAACACCAGCTCGGCCGTTCGCCGACCGAGACCCAGTTCGATGAGTCCTCCTTCCGGACGGTCGACGCTCGGGGCAACACCACGAAGACCCGGGCGCTGGCCACGAACGTGGCCAACGTCTCCGACGGCGACGAGACGACCCACGCGGAGATCCTGAACGTCGTCGACAATCCCGCGAACCCCAACTACGCCCGCCGGAACATCATCACGAAGGGCGCCATCCTCGAGACCGAGGCCGGCTTCGCCCGCGTCACCTCGCGGCCGGGCCAGACGGGCCACGTGAGTGCCGTCGTGGTCGAGTACGAGGAAGACGAAGAGTAGTCCAGCGGACACCGTATCGGTCACCCCCCGTGGCCGGACCGCCCTGGGCCCGTCGCTCGGCGCCGTATTACTAGTATACCAGTCACCGAGCCCGCAGCCGTGGGCTCGGGAATCGCTGCCGGGCTCCGTCTCGAGAGACGCTGTAGCCCCGTCGGTACCGCTTCTGCGGGCTGGGGGGAGGAAAACGGCCCTACTGGAACCCGATGTGGCCTTCGCGCCGGCGGTCTGCGCTGGCGGGGGCCGTGCCGCCGGCCAGGTTCTCCTCGACGCGCTCGTAGTAATCGAGCAGTTCTTCGGTGATCGTGGGCCGCACGCTCTCCATCGCCCGGCGGAAGTGCTTCATCTCGACCTCTTCGATGTCGGGGTCGTCCCGCAGCGCCTCGATAGCGGCCTCGCGGGCGATGTTCGCGAGGTCGGATCCCACGAAGCCGTCCGTGATCTCCGCGATCTCGCGCAGACTGACGTCGGGCGCGAGCGGGGTATCCCGCGTGTGGATGCGCAGGATCTCCTCGCGACCCTCGACTGTCGGCTGGCCGATCATGACCAGGCGGTCGAAGCGCCCGGAGCGGATCAACGCCGGGTCGATGATGTCCGGGCGGTTCGTGGCCGCGATCACCATGACGTCCTCCATCTGCTCTAACCCGTCCAGCTCGGTCAACAGCTGGTTGACCACGCGCTCGGAGACGTTGTTCCCGGTATCCTGGCCGCGACCGGGCGCGAGGCTGTCGAGTTCGTCGAAGAAGACCACGGTCGGGCTGACCTGCCGGGCCTTCCGGAAGGTCTGGCGGATTGCCTTCTCCGACTCGCCGACCCACTTCGAGAGCAGCTGCGGGCCGCGCACGCTGATGAAGTTCGCGTTGGTCTCGTTGGCGACGGCCTTGGCCATCAACGTCTTGCCGGTCCCGGGCGGGCCGTAGAGCAGGACGCCCGCGGGCGGGGTGATGCCCATTCGGTCGAACTTCTCGAAGTCCGAGAGCGGCCATTCGACGCTCTCCTTTACCTGCTGTTTGGCCTCCTCGAGGCCGCCGACATCGTCCCAGGTGACCTTCGGGAGTTCCACGAGGACCTCGCGCATGGCGCTTGGCTCCACCTCGCTGAGCGCCCCGCGGAAGTCTTCCCGCTTTACGATCATCCGGTCGATGAGCGAGGGCGGGATATCCTCCTCGTCCAGATCGATCTCGGGGAGGTAGCGGCGCAGGGCGCGCATCGCGGCCTCCTTCGTGAGCGACTCGATGTCCGCGCCCACGAAGCCGTGGGTGTCATCGGCCAGCGTGGAGAGGTTGACGTCGTCCGAGAGGGGCATGCCGCGGGTGTGGATGCGGAGGATCTCCTCGCGGCCGGTCTCGTCCGGCACGCCGATCTCGATCTCGCGGTCGAAGCGGCCGGGCCGGCGCAGGGCGGGGTCAACGGCGTCCACGCGGTTGGTCGCCGCGATGACGATGACCTGGCCCCGACCTTCGAGCCCGTCCATCATCGTCAACAGTTGGGCGACCACGCGGCGCTCGACCTCGCCCGTGACGTCCTCGCGCTTGGGCGCGATGGAGTCGAGCTCGTCGATGAAGATGATCGCGGGGGATTCCTCCTTCGCGTCCTCGAAGATCTCGCGGAGCTGTTGCTCCGATTCGCCATAGTACTTCGAGATGATCTCCGGCCCCGCGATGGAGAAGAAACTCGCGGAGGTCTCGTTGGCCACCGCCTTCGCCAGGAGCGTCTTCCCGGTGCCCGGCGGGCCGTGGAGCAACACCCCCTGCGGGGGCTCGATGCCGAGCTTCTGGAAGATCTGGGGGTGTTTCATCGGGAGCTCGACCATCTCCCGCACCCGCTGGATCTCGTTCTGCAGGCCGCCGATGTCCTCGTAGGTGATGCCGCCGCCGGTGCGCTCGAAGCCCGAGATGGGCTCCTCGCGGAGCTCGACTTCGGTGTCCTCGGTGACGAGCACCACGCCCTCGGGCTCCGTTTCCACCGCGATGAGCGGGATCGCCTGCCCTGGCGATCGCATGAAGGGGTGGTTGGTGCTCGACATCACGGGCACGATGTCGCGGGAGACGACCGGTCGTTTGAGGATCTGGCGTTTCACCATGCCGGCCGCATCGGAACCGAACTGCACGCTCGCCTCCTCCGGCGGTGCGAGAACCAGTTTGTCGGCCTTTTCGGCGGTGGCCTTGCGGATCTTCACCCGCTCGCCGATGCCGACGTCGGCGTTCTGCCGGGTGAAGCCGTCGATGCGCACTGTGTCGGTGTTCCAGTCCTGCCGGTCTGCCCGCCATACCTTCGCTGCCGTGGTCTCCGCACCCTCGATCTCGATGATGTCGCCTGGGCTCAGCTTGAGATGCAACAGCGTGTCTGGATCGAGGCGCGCGATACCACGGCCCGAGTCGTTCGGGTAGGCCTTCGCCACCTCCAATTGGACTTCGTTCATGGGTCGGCCACGGGTTGTGCGGAGTTCCGTCGGGCCAACGGAAGAACGTTGCGCCCCGGTCACTCCGGTGTGCTACGGTGTAGCATTCCGAGCGTGAAACCCCTATCGACTCCGCCAAGGTCCGCCGGCACCTGGGCCCCTGGGCTGGGATCCGACACCGTCGCGATTCCGGGGCCCTCCCTGGCCCGGTCGTGGTCCGCTCCTGGCCCGGTCGGGGCCCGGCTCACTCTTCGTCTTCCTCGTGGGCCGCCAGGGCTTCGTCCATGGTGCGCTCGCCGGTCGCGACCTCTCTAGCAAGCGACGCGGGGATGGTCCGGTTGCGATCGGATTCCCGCCGGGACCGCTCCTGGATGGCACGCAGTTCGCCCTCGGTCGGTTCGATGGTGCGCCCCTCGATGGGCTCTCCGGGCCGCCGCGCGATGTTCACCGCCGCGAGGACGTCGCCCATGCCGCGCGCACCGGTCCCGAGGTATGGCGTCGTTCCGGTCTCGTCGACGAGCTCGACCCGGACGTCAGCGAGTTCGTCGATCAGTCGGCTGCCCCTGAGGCGGGCCCCGTCGCCGATTCGGACCACGGCCTCGGTCGCCCCCTCGACTTCCCGATGGACGACCTCGGCCGCGTCCTCGAGCGGGACCTGGAACGCCGCGACGAGCGTGTCATCTGTCAGCACCGCGATACCTGGTTTCGTCCCCGGGTCGATTCCCACGACGACCGAGTCGTCGTCCGCGCGGCGGCCCAGTGCCGTGTCGACGGCCGCTCGCGCTCCGTCCGGGGCCGCCTCGATGACGGGAACGTCGGCCTCGCGGTCCTCGCCCGGACCCACGATGACTGCGCTGGCGTCCGCGGGGAGTGACTCGCCCGGTTCGACGGTGGTGAACGCGACCTGCCGGTCGCGGAGGGCGGCGACCACGTCGTGATAGACCTCGAAATCGGCCGTGGCGACGACGATCACTGGCCCAAAGGGGGAGCGCGCGGGAGATAAGTTCCACGGCGAACCGGCGACCGAGCGACACGAGGGAGCAGCCCAAGGGGCGAATTATGGAGCGAGGCAACCGGGGAACGGGCGAACGGCGGAGCCATGAGCCGGGAAGACTCCTACCTGAAAGTCTCGCCCGAACCCGGAG
>Ga0207797_1000771_pt1 | contig 24159 bp, 20 predicted proteins | sample PRCRCaboRojoPR_6_FD_187275 | JGI IMG/M metagenome (GOLD analysis project Ga0207797, IMG submission 187275) | Marine sediment microbial community from Cabo Rojo, Puerto Rico - PR CR 10% Liquid 1 (SPAdes) | ecosystem: Environmental > Aquatic > Marine > Coastal > Sediment | place: Cabo Rojo, Puerto...
CGGAGCAGTGCGTGGGACCGGATTTGAACCGGCGGACCTCTACAGGACAGCGCCCTCAACGCTGCGCCGTTGGCCTGGCTTGGCTACCCACGCACCCTGGGTCTTGGTGCATACATCCGTTCCCGGGATGGATTATTAGGGCTTTCGTTACGCCCCCGACGTCGGTTCCGGCGACGGACGGACGGAAAGATACCCGAACACCCCCGCCCGGGTCCGGACCTTTCGCTCGGGCTGGCCCCTCTCGCCCGCCTCCTCGCCGCCGCGCTCGCCGGCCACCCTTCGGGACCGACGATCCCCGGCCGGCTATCGAACGGACGCTGACGCCGGTCCCGATCGAGTCGATCCGGGCGCCCGACACCGGTCCGGGCGTCCCCACCCCGACCCGGCCCGGCCCCCCGGTGTCGTACCGTACGACCTCCCGCCGGGAGACGGCGCGGGCGTCGGCGGCCCACGGCGGGACGAGAACCGGTTCAGGCCGGCTCGAACAGCGGCCCCGGGTCGTTCCGCTCGCCGGTGACGTAGCCGGCCAGCCGGAGTTCCTCGCCGATCGTCACCGTCTCGCCCTCGATGCGGCCCATCACGCGGGCCTCCCCGACCTGGACGACCGCGACCTGATAGCCGCGCTCCTCGACCCCCTCCGGCGGCACCATCACCGTCGTCTCGGTGTACACCTCGCCGGTCGTCGGGAGCTCGACGGTCTCGATCGACCGCGACCCACACCTCGCACAGGCGGCCTTCGGTGCGCCGGCGACGTGGCCGCAGTCCGGACAGGACTGGCCGAGCAGCCGCCCGGAGCGAAGCGCCTCGCTCCAGGTCCGGTGGGTGAGTACCGGGAGGTCCGACCCGGACTCCTCCCCCGATTCGGGGTCGCTCCCGGTCCCCGAGTCTGCCTCGTCCGGGGTCTCGGGCTCGTCCGCTGTCCCCTCCGTCCCGCTCATGCTCGCACCCCCATCACCGTGACGACGGTGGTCGCTGCGTCCCCGCCGAGGTTGTGGGCGACGCCCGTCCCCGCGCCCGGGAGCTGGTGGGCCCCGGCGTCGCCGCGGAGCTGTTCGGTCAGTTCGACGATCTGACCCGTGCCGGTCGCGCCGATCGGGTGGCCCTTCGCCTTCAGCCCACCCGAGGCGTTGATCGGGATCTCGCCGTCGCGGGCCGTCCGGCCCTCGGCGGCGGCGAACCCGCCCTCGCCGTCGGGGACGAGCCCGAGCGCCTCGCTCGCGAGCACCTCCGCCCCCGTGAAGCAGTCGTGGACCTCCGCGAAGTCGACCTCGGCGGCCGAGACACCGGCCTGCCCGTACGCCTCGCTCGCCGCATCTCGGGCCGCCTGTGTGACGTGCGGCGTCTCCTTGTCCCCGATGGGAACGACGTCCGTCGCGTGGCCGACCCCGGTGACGTCCACGGGCGCGTCGAAGGAATCGGCGGAATCCTCGGAGACGAGCACGACCGCGCTCGCGCCGTCCGAGAACGGACAGCAGTCCATGAGCCTGAACGGGTCGGCGACGACCGGCCCCTCCATCGCCTCCTCGACGGTGACCTCCTTGCCGAAGTGCGCCTTCGAGTTCCGCGTCCCGTTGGCGTGGTTCTTCACCGCGACGTGCGCGAGGTGCTCCTCGGTGGTGCCGTGCTCGTGCATGTGCCGCTTGGTGAACAGCGCGAACACACCGGGGAAGGTGATCCCGGTCGGCTGTTCGTACTGTCGGTGGGAGGCCGATCCGAAGATCCGGGTCATCGCGGGGGTATCGAGCCCCGTCTCGGCGGTGCAGCGCTCGACACCTCCCGCGAGCACCACGTCGTGTCGCCCCGACTCGACCGCCTCGACGGCGTTCTTGAACGCGTTCGCCGAGGTCGCACACGCGTCCTCGTATCGCTGGGCCGGGATCCCCGCCATCCCGACGTGTGAGGCGACCTTCGGGGCGAGGTGGGTGTCGTTCTCGGTCTGCCCGCCCATCGCGTTGCCGAAGTAGAGCGCGTCGATGTCGCCCGGTTCCACCCCGGCGTCGTCGAGCGCGCCGAAGGCGGCCTCCCCGAACAGCTCCGCGAGCGGCTCCTCGTGGACGCCGAACTCCGTCATCCCTGCACCCACCACGCTTGCCCGTGTCATGTCACGGCGGAGCGGACGAACGCTTATCAGTGGCCCGATTCGATCGCGGTACCGCATCGTGGCGGGCGGATCAGGAGGGTCGGGCGGGTCGGGAGGATCGGGCGGGTGGGAGGATCCGGCCGGACGCTGCGAGGGGATCGACGGCCCGATCCGAGTCGCCGAACCCCACGGACCGAACGGGGGCCGTCTCAGCGCCGGCGGGACTCCGTCCGCACGCTCTCGCCGGAGCCCGGGAAGACGAACCACGTCACGAGTGCGCCGAAGGCGACCCCGAGCAGTGCGACCAGCCCGGTGACGACCAGCGGGACGTCCCCCTGGAGGGTGATGAGCCCGGCGGAGGCGCCGATGACGAGCGAGAAGGCGACCTTCACGCGGAAGGCGAGCGACTCGCGGTCCGAGGAGGGGATCGGCCCGACCATCAGCCGCGTCGCCCCCGGACGCTCACGGAGACGTGCATCCCGGCGAACCGCCAGCGGCCCGGCCCGGGATCGGTCTCGGCGTCGGCCGCCGCGTCGTCGAGTCGCACCATCGGCCCGGACCACCGGGTGTCGAACTCGTAGCGGACCCCCGCCTCGGCGTCGTTCCACCCCATGAAGACGTCGTCGCTGAACCACGCGCCGTCGGCCCGCTCCTCCACGAGGAGCCGCGAGGAGGTCACCTCCCAGCCGTCGGTGGTCGCGGTCTGCTCGCGCAGCCCCGCCGCCACCGCCCCGTAGCCGGTCAGCCGTTCGCCCACACCGAACTTCACCGTCCGTTCCGACTCGAGGAAGTACGGGTGGAGCAGTTCGCCACCCCGGAGCGCCTCGTAGTAGTCGCGGACGGTCGCTTCCGCGTCCATACGGCCCGGTCGTCACCGGGTGACTTACCGGTACTGGATGGGCCGCCCCGTCAGTCGAGCGAGCGCCGCCAGTGATAGCCCACGACGGGCCCGAACACGAGCGCGGACGCGACGAGGAACGACAGGAGCGTCAGCACCGTCTCGGAGAGCCCCGTCGCGGCGCGGAGCCCGTCGGCGGTCGCCGCCGTCAGGAGGACGAACGCGATCAGGAGCGCGGGTCCGCGGACGGCGTGGAGCGCGCTCCCGTCGCCGAACGACGGCGACTCCCCGCGCCGGGGCGCCGGGAGGAGGTCGGCGGCCGCGAACGCGGCGAGCGCGACCAGCAGCCCCGCGACGGTCGGGAGGTACGGGGTCGAGGTGGGGCCGAGCGTCGAGGCGGCGAGGCCGTACAGCAGGAGGAACACCGGCGCACGGGCGGCGGTCACGATCGACCGCTCGGAGATCACGTGTCGACCTCGCTGGAGGGACGGGCGCGCTCGGCCGGTACGGCCCCCGGACCGGCGGGGCTCACATGAAGCCGCGGTCGACCTCGTCCGCCTCGACGAGGTCGTCGAGTTCGGCGTTCAGCAGCTCCTCGGCCTCCTCGAACGTGTCCGAGAGCTCGTCCAGTCCCTCGGGCCGGCCGGTCATGTCGTACTCCATCGGTCCGAACGCCGGCGAGTCGACCGCGTCCATCACGTCCTCGAAGAGGGCGTCACCGGTCGTGGGGGCGTCCGCGTGGGTCCTGATCACCTCCTCGAGCCGTCTGGCGGTCCGCTCGGCGTCGGACTCGTCCTCGATGGGTCGCTGGACGCCGAACCGACCGGCCGACTCCCCGGGGAACAGCGGGTCGAGGTCGTCGTCGATCCGGCGGGCAACCTCGGCGCCGACACCCTTCACGTCGTAGGGGTTCTTCGCGTACGTCTTCACCTGGAAGACACCCGCGTTCGGGTGGCCGAAGAAGAGGTCCTCGCCGAGGCCGCCCCGACGGTCGCCGGCGACCGCGCGCCAGCCGTCCGGGTCCGCCTTCGACTCGACGACGTCCTCCATGATGTCCTGCCAGTCGCGAACGCGCATGCGGCGGTCTCGGGGCGGCCGGGTCAAGAGCGTGTCGACCGAAAACCGGCGACCGTCGGAACGCGCGGTTGGCGACGTCGGATCTACGGGGGTCGGCTGCCGCCCGGCACGCCGTCGTTCGCCCCCTCGGACGGCGTGCCGGGGCGTTCGATCACCCTGGGAGAGCCGGCGAGTGGCCGGCCGCGGACGACGAGTTCGAGCGCCTCGACGGTCGTGTACCCGACGAACGCCCGGGAGCCCCGAGGAGGAACGGCCAGAGGCCGGCCAGCGGCACCGGGTCGGTCGCCACGACGCTCGCGCCGGTCGCGAGACGGGTCGGTCGCATCCGGTCGAACTACTCACGGACCGGGCAACGCTCCGGGGGCGGCGGCAGCCGACCGCACCGACAGGCTCTTTCCGACGACGGCGTAGGGTCAGCCGTGAACATCCGCGGCCCCGTCGTCGATCCCGGCGAGACGCGCACGGTCGACACGCGCAACGGGCGGACCGACCTCGCCGAGGTCCGTGTCCGTCCCGAGCGCGGCGCGGCCGAGCCCGTCCGGGTCACCCTGTGGGGGAAGTGGACGGAGACCGCCGAACTGCTGGAGCCGGGGATGGAGCTCCTCGTCACCGACGTCGATACCGACGAGTTCCGCGGGGAGACGACCTACTCGACGACCGGGGACTCCTTCGTCGTCGTCGAGCCGGACTTCCTCGTCGACGTCACCGACGTCCGGGCGTGGGTGCAGTGCCCGCGGATGTACTACCTGAACAAGCTCTCCGGGGTCCCCCTGGAGTACCCGGTCGTCAAGGGGACCATCGTCCACGAGGTGTTCGGCGACCTGCTCCGCGGCCGCGACCTGGAGCCGAGCATCGACGAGCGCGTCTCGGAGGCCGGACTCGAACTCGGGCTGCTGGGACGCGAGGCGGAGGAGGTGGCGGACGAGGTGCGGCGGAACGCCGCGGCGATCGAGGGCTGGCTCCAGCAGGGTCGGCTCGGTGGGGGAGAGTCGACGGACGCCTTCTCCCCGGAGGGGAGCGAGTGGCGCTCCGAACTGACGCTCGTCTCCGAGCGGTTCGGCATCAAGGGCCGGGCCGACGCGGTCCGTCGGGGGATGCCGGTCGAGCTGAAGACCGGCAAGAACACGAACCGCGACCCGCGGTTCCAGGACAAGGTACAGGCCGCCTGCTACGCGCTCCTGCTCGGCGAGCGTGACGGGGAGCACCCCGACACGGGGACGCTCCTCTACACGAAGAACTCGGCACTGGACCGCTCGGCGGCCGACGGCGACCTCTCGCCGGCCAAGGAGTTCTCCGTGAGCCGCGGCTTCCTGAACTACGTCGTCCGCCAGCGCAACGGCATCGCCGCGATGGAGTTCGACGCCTCCGTCCCGACCGGCCACGAGGCCGACGCCCGCTGTGAGTACTGCTTCGAGCGGGACACCTGCATGGTCGTCGCCGGTCGCCTGGGCCAGGAGTCGAAGGCCGGCACCGTCGGCACGCCGGTCCCCGAGGCGGAACGCGACTACTTCGAGCGGTTCTACCGGGCCATCGAGGAGGAGCGCCGGGCGGTCCACCGGGAGTACCACAAGCTCTGGGAGCAGACGGCCGAGGAGCGCGCCGCGGACGACCGCGCCCTGATCGACCTCGAGCCGCTCTCCAGGGAGCGGATCGAGGGCGGTCGCTGGCGACTCGTCGCCCGGAAGGACCCGGAGGCGGTCTCGAAGATCCGAGAGGGCGACCTCGTGCTCGCCAGCGAGGGCCACCCCGTCCGCACCCGCTCGGAGATGGGCCGCGTCGAACGGCTGGACGACCGGATCGTCGTCACGACCGACGAGCCGCTCGACCTCCGGCGCGTCGACGTCTACCCGTCCGAGTTCACCGTCGACCGACAGCTCGGGGCGCTCCACGACGCGATCCTCCGGGGGGACGCCGACCGCAAGGACGTCCTGTTCGGCCGACGCGACCCGTCGTTCGACTTCGGGCGGGCCGCCGACACCTACATCGACAACAACGACGCCCAGGACGAGGCGGTTCGACTGGCGCTCGCCGCCGAGGACTTCGCGCTCGTCCACGGCCCGCCGGGGACGGGCAAGACGTACACGCTCGCTCGCCTCGTCCGCGAACTGGTCGACCGTGGCGAGCGCGTCCTCCTCTCGGCGTTCACCAACCGGGCGGTCGACAACGCCCTCGAGGCGCTCCGCGAGCAGGGGTTCGAGTCGTTCGTCCGCGTCGGCTCGGAGACGGGCATCCGGGAGGACACCCTCGGCTACCGCCTGGAGACGAGCGGCGACCCCGTCGAGCGGGCGACCGAACTCCGGGACGCCCGTGTCGTCGCCGCCACGACCGCCTCCTGTGGCTCGCGGGTGCTGCGCGAGTCCGAGTTCGACGTCGCCGTCGTCGACGAGGCCGGCCAGCTCACCGAACCGGGGACCTTCCTCGCGACCAACCGCGCCGACCGGTTCGTCCTCGTCGGCGACCACCAGCAGCTCCCGCCCGTCGTCCGGGCGGAGAACGACCTCCGGACCTCGCTGTTCGAGCGGCTCATCGAGCGCTACCCCGACGCCGGCGTGATGCTCGACCGCCAGTACCGGATGAACCAGCGGGTACAGTGGTTCCCCTCCACGGAGTTCTACGACGGGGCGCTCCGACCCGCCACCCCGGAGGTGGCCGGCCGGCGGCTCGAGGACCTGCCCGGCGTCGATACCGAGGCGCTCCCCCCGGACCTGCACGACCCCGTCGCGTTCCGCGATCCGGGCGGGGCGCAGTCGGGCAACTCGAACCCCGCCGAGGCCGACGCGGTGGCCGAACTCGTGGGCTCGTTCCTCGACGCCGGCGTGAGCCCCGACGACGTCGGCGTCATCGCCCCCTTCCGGGCACAGGTAGCCGAGATCGGCAGGCGACTCCCCGGGGTCACCGTCGACACCGTCGACCGGTTCCAGGGCTCCGCGAAGGAGGTCGTCGTCGTCTCGTTCACCGCGACGGGCGACGTCGAGGGACCCATCTTCGAGGACCACCGCCGGATGAACGTCGCGCTGACGCGGGCGAAGCGCTCGCTGGTCGTCGTCGGCGACCGCCGGGCGCTCGGATCCGAGCCGTTCTACGCACGGCTGCTCCGCTGGGCCGACGACTGAACCGCCGTCGAAGCGATCCCGTCACCGGCCGACCCCCCGGAACGATCCGACTCTCAGACCCTGTGCTGGGGGATCTCTGCCCACCGGTCGACGAGGTAGCCGAGCGAGAGGCCGTAGATCCAGTGGGAGACGAGCGAGACGACCACGAAGATCCCGACCGTGATCGCGCCGCCGCCGGGCCAGAACGCGAACAGGAAGCCGAACCAGTAGGCCGTCATGAAGCTCGCGCCGCGGACGTACCGCGGGGACTCGGGGGGGAGGAACCCGCCGATCACGAGGAACTGGACCGGAAGCAGCGTCGATCCGCCGAGAACGAAGATGGCGATACCGAGCCCGAGGCTCGGCTGGAGCCCGAAGAACGAGCCGACGGAGGCGAAGTCGACGATCGGCGCCGTCCGGAACAGCCCCAGCGCCGCCGGCGCGCCGACCAGAAGCGGGAGCATCAGCACCATCCCGACCACGCCGCCGAGCATGGCCGTCCCGACCAGGCGGATCGTGATCGGGAGCTGTGCCGTACCGCCCTCCAGCTCGTCGCCGGCCAACGACTCGGTCTCGGCAGTTTCGCCGCTCATGATGTGCGAGAGGTTGTCACCCAGGTTAATGACTATTGTGGTAAATGATAACGGAGGATTACCGCGCCGGAACGGACTACGGTTCCGGGATCCCGCCGGCTCGAACCGTCCCCGGGTGACTGCGGAACCCGGTGGGGCCGCTCAGTCCGTCCCGGCGAGGGCGAGCCCCTCGTCGCCGTCCTCCTCGATCGTCTCGAGGACGCGCCGGTGGAACTCCTGCAGGACGGCGCTCTCGTCCTCGGCGAGGACGGTGTCCGAGGCGACGAGCGTCGCCAGCCCGAACGCCCGCGGCGTCGGCGAGTCCACGGTCCTCGTGACCACCTCGACGTCGCCGTCGCGCACCTCGCCGAGCACCGCCTCGATACCGGCGAGGTCGAGCCGGTCCTCCAGGATCTCGCGGTAGGTCTCCTCGATCACCGCGAACCCGTCCAGGTCCTCGGCGAACCCGAGCAGCATCTCGCTGGAGACCTGCTGCTGGCTGGCGGACTTCTCGTGGCCCTTGTAGCGTTTGAGTATCATCAGCGACCGCGTGGCGTTGATCCGGAAGTACCGTTTCAGGAGGTCGGTCCCCGAGAGCGCACGGCGGAGGTCGGCGCGGGCGTCCCCGGGGTCGAGCCCGCGGAGCAGCCCCGCCAGGTCCACCTTGCGGTTGAGCGGCATCGAGAGCGTGAACCCGTGGTCCGCGACGGCGACCTGGACGTTCGCGTTCGCCGACCGGGCGACCCGGTAGGCGAGCAGCCGGGAGAAGCCGTCGTTGAACCGCCGGCCGTAGTTCGAGTGGACGTAGTAGTTTCGTCTGTACCTGTCCCGGTCCCGCTCCTCCTCGATCACCAGCCGCCCGTCCGTCGAGACGCTCTCGACGCCCGCGTACCGCACCTGCTCCTCGAACATCCGGGCCATCGCCCGGACGGCGTTCTCGTCGAGGGGGAGCTCCCGGAGCCACCGACGGACGGCGGGTGACCCGCCCGCCTCGAACCGCTCCAGGAGCTCCCCCTGGAAGGCGAGCACCTCGCGGCCGAGGTCGTAGGACAGCGGGAGGCGCTCGGAGTACCACGACGGCACCGTCGGCCGGTCGCTCGTCGGGTCGACGTACGCCTTCGACCCCCGGCGATAGCGGTACTCGTATCGGCTCCCCCCGATGACGAACACGTCCCCCGGCTCCAGGGTGTCGAGGTAGGACTCGTCGAGCTGGCCGACCCACTCGCTCCCAGAGCGGGTCAGCACGTCCACGCTGAACGAGTCCGGGATGGTCCCGACGTTGGTCATGTAGATGACCCGCGCCAGCCGGCCGCGCTTGCCGAGGAGCGGTTCGCCGACCGGGTACTCCTCGTAGTGGTGTTCGCCCGAGGGCGGGTCGTTCGTGTCCCGCCACACCTTCGCGTAGACGTTGCGGTCCTCCATCCCCTCGTAGTCCGCCGTGAGATACCGCAGCAGCGACTCCCACTCTGCGTCGGTGTAGTCGCGGTAGGGGTAGGCCCGCCGGAGGATCCCCCTCACCTCGGCCTCCCGGCGGACGCCGTTGATGGCCATGCCGTAGACGTGCTGTGCCGCGACGTCCTGGGCGTCCTCGGGGACGAACACGCGGTCGACGAACCCCTCCTCGGCACGCTGCAGCATGACCGCACACTCGACGAGTTCGTCGCGGTCGAGCGCGACGACGCGACCCCGAACGGTCCGTCCGAGCCGGTGGCCGGCGCGGCCGACCCGCTGGAGCAGCGCCGCGACGGACTTCGGCGAGCCGACCTGTACCACCAGGTCGATGTACGGCATGTCGATGCCGAGTTCGAGCGACGTCGACGTCGTCACCACCTCGACGTCGCCGCGCTTTAACTTCCCCTCGATCCGCTGGCGCTCCTCCTTGGACATCGAGCCGTGGTGACAGCCCGAGTTCTCCTCGTCGTAGCGGTCGTACCGCTCGCGGAGGTTCTGGAGCACCCGCTCGGCGCCCGACCGCGTGTTCGTGAACACCAGCGTGTTCGTCGCGCCCCGGACCCACTCGTGGAGCTGGTCGTAGAACCGGTCGGTCACCACGGACCGGGGCGTGTCGACGAGGTCTGCCGCCGGCGCCCGGAGTTCGACGTCGAACTCGCGGACGAACCGCGCGTCGACGATGTCGTACTCGCGGGGCGGGCCGCCGGGCGACGCCCGTCCGACGAGGAACTCGGCCATCGTCGAGAGCGGCTCCACCGTCGCCGAACAGCCGATGCGCGTCGGTGACCCCTCGCACATCGCCTCCAGCCGTTCGAGCGAGACCGAGAGGTGGGTGCCGCGCTTGTTCTCCGCGATGCTGTGGATCTCGTCGACGACGACGTACTCGACGGTCCGGAGCTTCTCCCTGAACTTCGGGCTGTTGAGCAGTATCGCCAGCGTCTCCGGCGTGGTGTTGAGTATGTGCGGGGTCGTCTCGAGCATCGCCCGCCGGTCGGCCGACGCCGTGTCGCCGTGACGGATCGCGTGTCGGATCTCGACGTCCTCGCCCCGCGCCTCGAGCCGCTCGGTGATCCCCTCCAGGGGTACCTCCAGGTTCCGGTGGATGTCGTTGGCGAGCGACCTGAGCGGGGAGACGTACAGGGCGTAGACGGCGTTCTCGAGCCCTTCGTTCCTGCTGCGCCGGAACAGGTCGTCGATGATGGCCGCGAAGGAGGCGAGCGTCTTGCCCGACCCGGTGGGCGCACAGATGAGGCTGTTCGTCCCCTCGTCGATGTTCGGAACGGCACCGCGCTGTGGCGGGGTGAAGAAGCCGCCGTTCCCGGGGACGAACTCGCCGAACTCGTCGACCCACCACTCCCGGACCACCGGGTCGAGCCGGTCGAGGACGGCCTCGTCCTCGATCTCGACCGTCGCGGGGTCGAAGGGGAGCTCCTCCTCCCGATCGAAGAGCAGGTCGCGGCCCGAGCGCTGGTCACCCATCCTCGTCGGCGGGTAGGGTCGCCGGCGACAAAGGGCTTCTCACCCCGACGGCCTCGATCGGTTGTCGTCGTCTCCCGGCGGAAGGCATTAGACCGTCCCCCCCGGCTCACCGTCCATGCAGGTGACGTTCCTCGGGACCGGGAGCGCGATGCCGACCGGCGAGCGGGTCCAGACCGGGCTGCTCGTCGAATCCGACGGCCCCCCGCTACTCGTGGACTGCGGGAGCGGCGTCCTCCACCGGCTCGCCGGCACGGGGACGGGGTACGAGGCGGTCGATCACGTCCTGCTCACCCACCACCACCTCGACCACGTCTCGGACCTCCTCGCGCTCCTGAAGGCCAAGTGGCTGGCCGGCAGCGAGCAGCTACACGTCGCCGGACCGCCCGGGACCCGGGGCCTCCTCGGGGACCTCCTCGGGGTCCACGAGTACCTCCAGGACCGCGTCGATCTCTCGGTCGAGGAGTTCGCCGTCGCGGACGCGCCCTTCGAGTTCGCCGGCTACGACGTCGACGCGGTCGGGACGGTCCACTCGATGCCGTGTCACGCCTACCGCATCGACCGCGGGGGGCCGGCGTTCACCTTCTCGGGTGACACGGAGGCGACCGAGGCCGTCGCGGACCTCGCCGAGGGCTCGGCGGTGCTGGTCCACGACTGCTCGTTCCCGGACAGCGTCGACGTCTCGAACCACCCGACGCCGTCACAGCTCGGGGCGGTGCTCGCGGGCCGAACGTTCGGGACGGTCTTCCTGACCCACCTCTACCCCCACACCGACGGCGAACACGCGGGGATGCTGGAGTCGATCGCCGAGCGCTACGACGGCGACGTCCGGTTCGCACGCGAGGGCGCGACCGTTCCCGTCGAATGACCGGGCCGGACGCCGCGACCGACCGACTGCGGACCGATCCCGACCTCTACCGGGAGCACTGTCGGCTCCCCGCCGCGGTGCTCGCGTGGGCCGGCGCGGAGGTCGGCCACCAGGTGCGGCTGCGCCGCGGCCGGGAGTGCGTGCTGTCGACGGTCGTCGACACCGACGACCGGGCGGTCGTCGCGCCCGACATGGAGGGGATGCTCGACGGCGTCGGCCCGCTCCGGGTGGCGGGGGAGGCGCCCACGCCGCGGGTGTCGCTCCCGGCGGGCCGCTTCGTCGAACGGGTCGCAGAGGGCGGACCGGTGGTCGCGGTGGCACCCCACGGCGGCGACGTCGAACCACAGACCGACGCTCAGGCCCGGCGGGTCGGCCGCCGGGGGGCGGCGGTCTGGGCCTGCAACGGGTGGTGGCCCGGCGGACGGGCGTTCGACCGCTGGCACGTCACCTCGGGGGACATCCACCCGGGGTCGTTCCCGGCGCTCGACGGCCTCCTCGGCGAGGGGTCGGGCAAGCGGGGGACGTTCGATGCGGCGGTCTCCTTCCACGGATGGCGGTGGGACGGCGTCGGCGTGGGCGGCGGTGCTCCGCGGGCGACCCGCCAGCGCGTGGTCGAGGCCATCGAGCGGGTCCTTCCGGCGGACGTCCCCGTGGAACGGATCGACGAGGGCGACTACGTCGGCGACTCCCCGGAGAACATCGTCAACTGGCTGACCGCCGACGGCGCGAGCGGCGTCCAGATCGAACAGTCGACCCGGGTCCGGTGGCGGCACGGGAGCGCCGTGGCCGACGCCGTCGGGAACGTGTTGCTGTGACCCCCGGGGAGATCTCGTCGGGGGACGAGCCACCGGAGTCACACCCCCGACGCGCCCCACGAGGGTTGAAATAGGAGCCCGGAACCAGACCCCCCGTGACCTGAGCGGTGGCCCCGGGGCGCGAGCGGGAGCGCGGCGCGGCGTTCCCGGGGGCGGGTAGTCGGGCGCCGCCTGTCAGTTCAGCCGGTAGCGCAGCAGCGCGGCCACGCCCCCGAGGTTCCGGAGCTGTTGACCGGGGTCGAACTCGCCGGAGAAGACGGTCACCACCCCGCCCTGCTGTTCGACCGTCTCGACGAGCTCGTTCGCGTCGACCTGCCAGTCCCCCTCGCCGGCCCGCTCCTGCCGGAGTCGCTCGTCGAGCACCAGCAGCTCCTCGACGGCGCCGTACTCGGCGGCCTCCGCCACCTCGGAGATCCCGTAGGCGGCCTTGGCCCCCTCGGCGATCCGTGTCATCAGCTCGTCGATCGCCTCGGCCTCGCGGGCGATCCGGGTCTCGGCCTGCACCTCGTCGACGGCGCCGCGCTTGAGCACCTCGTGGACGCCCCGATCGCCGACGCTCGCGGTGTCGACGGTCGTCACCTTCCCCGCGAGATCCGGGTGGTTCTCGCGGATGTGGTCCAGCGCGTCGTTCTTCGTGAACCCGGGACCGGCGAGGATGATCGCCTCGACGTCCGTCCGGTCGAGGACCGTCGCCAGTTCCGCGAACAGCTCCTTTCGAGGGCGGGCGAACTCCCCCTTACCGGTGGGGCCCGAGAGGGAGGCCCGCTCCTCGACGCCGTACTGGGCGACGGTGTGGACGTACGCGGCCCCCTCCTCGACGGTGGCGATGGCGACGTCGGGGTTCTCGCTCGCCTCGACGGCCTCCTGGAGCCGTTCGAGCTGGTCGGACTGCCACCGCTTGGTCACCGTCACCTCCTCGCGCTCCTCGACGTTGAGCGTGTGGTGCTGTCCGAGCTGGTCCTCGCGCGAACAGTCGACGATGACACCCCCCACCCGGAGACGGTTGGCGAACCGCGCGAACTCGACGTCTTCGACCTCGATCTCGACCCAGAGGTGCTCGCGTTCGCCGCCCGTGTCCCGCAGCTGATCGTCGGAGCGCTGGATGCGGCGGGTCGTATCGCCCGAGACCAGGTCGCCCGGCTCGAGCACGTACTGGAGGTGCCAGAGGTCGTCGAGGCTCTCCGGGACCAGCGAGATCCGCTCGCGCCCCCCCTCGACCCGCTCCCGGTCGGCGATGCGCATACCGGGTCCGAGACCCTCGCCGGGTAAGTGCCCTGCTATTCGGTCGAGCGGTCCCGGCGCGGCCGTGGCCTCGCTATCCCGTCGGCCCGGTACCGGCGTCCGTCGCGACGCCGCCGCCGTCAGCATCGAGCCCCAGGGCCCGTACGAACCCACGGCCGAGGACGTGGTAGGTGACCACCTGTCCGTAGAACGCGACGAAGGGGACGAGTATCGCACCGACGATGGTCGCGGCGACGAGCACGCTCGCGACGGCGACGACGATTCCGGCCACGATGGCGTACAGGGCGGCGACGAAGTAGGCACGGGAGCTGACCACCTCGCGGATCGTCCCGACGTCGAACGCCGCCATCAGGTCGTCCTCGCGGGCGAAGTTCGCGAGCGCCGCCGGGGTCAGGTACGCGACGAGGAGGCCGAACAGGAACGCCAGGAGGAACACCAGCACCGCGAACAGCCCGACCCCCGCCCCGACGCCGCCGCCCGGCTGCCCGCCCTCGCTGGCGACGAACACCCCGACACCCGCCACGAACACCCCGACCATCGCCAGGACGGTCGGGACCAGCCCGTAGACGAACTGGACGACGAGCAGCTTCACGCCGTCGATCAGCATCTCGACCCACTCCTCGAATACCGGCGGCTCCTCGACACCCCCGACGACCCCCTGGAGGACACGAACGAGGTACCCCTGTACAACGAGCGCCGGCAGGAACAGCGGGGAGAACAACAGGAGGACCCCGCCGATGAGGACGGTCCGGAGCCAGTCGTCGTCACGCCGCGGGTAGGAGAACGCCTCGCTCAGCACGAGGTAGTCTGGATGACATTGCGGTATGTACTTTCCGGAAATAACTGCCCGTAGTTCGGCCCGATACCGGTTCAGGCGCTGGGCCGGGCGGCCGGTTCCTCGGGCCGCTCGACCGTCGCGCCGGTCGCGTCGCCGAAGCCGGTCGCGGCGAGCCGGAACGCGACGACGGTCGCGTAGAACGTCACCGGGATGGCGAGCAGGAACCCGAGCAGCGGGACCACGTTCAGGAGGCCGGTGACGACACCGGCACCGACGAGGACGGCCACGCTCAGCAGCCACGGGACGGCGTAGGTACTGCTCAGCAGGGCGGGCCGGAGTTCGCCGAACGCGAAGCCCGAGCCCACGCTGCCGGTCCGGGCGACGTTCGCCACCGCGGCCGGAACGACGTACCAGAACACCAGGGTGATGACCGCGGACAGGGTGAACCCCGCGAGCGCGCCGAGGAAGGCACCGAGTCCGACGTCGCCGGTGCCGAAGACGACGGCGGCGACGAACCCGCCGATGCTGACCCCGAACACGATGGCCGGGACGAGCATGTAGACGAGCGTCACGACGAACGCCTTCAGCCCGTCGACGAACAGCTCCTCCCACTCGTCGAAGACCGGCGGCCGTTCCTCGCCGTCCATGGTCGCGCGGATCACCCGCACGTAGTACCCGAACACGACGATCGCGGGGATCAGCAGGAACCCGAACAGCGTCAGGACGGAGCCGATGACGAGGGTCCGGACCCAGTCCTCGCTCTCGCGCGGATAGTTGATGGCCTCTTCTAACATGATGTGTCACCCGTCGGACGCGCTACGAGGTATAAACCGTTCCGGGAGGCGTGACAGCACACGTGAACGTACGTGCCGCCGGCCGTCGGGGACCGGACGTCGTCAGTCCTCGAGCATCCGCGAGCCGCCGTTCGGACAGAACTCCTGGATGCGGTCCGGCGAGGCGACCCGGCGGACGAACGACTGGTCGGCGAACCGCTCGCGGAACTCGCGGTAGAGCATCTTCGCGATGTCGTTCTGTGCGTACTGCCCGGGTTCGAGCCCGACCGCGGTGGCGGCTCGCCCCTCGATGGCCGACGGCGGGCCGCCGATCACCCGGGTCCTGGGCTCGACCTGGATACCGACCGCCACACCGACCGGCGTGTCCTCGTAGTAGGTCCGCTCCCCGCGGACCACGAACGACCCCTTCTCGATGTACTCCCCGGACTCGGGGGTCTTCGAGACCTGATCGGGCGAGACCATGTAGACGTCCTCCGCGAACTGACCGGCCTTCCAGACCGAGGAGTAGGAGACGGCGAACTGCGCGGCCTCCTCGCGCGAGCTCTCGGGGATGTCGACGTCGCGTGCGGCCTCGCTCGGACCCGTCGCCTTCAGTATCGTGACCGGTGCGCCGTGGGCCTGGGCGTGGAAGAACAGGTCCCCGCGCTCGGTGTACTTCTTGACGAGCTCCTCGTTCTGGTCGGCGTTCCGGCCGCCGATCACCAGGAAGCCGTCGGAGGTGTGGAACCAGCGGAACCGCTCGTACCACCCCTCGTCGCGACGCACGGGAATCGAGCTCCGCGAGAGCCAGTCGACCTCCCGCTCGGCCTCGTCGGGTTCCTCCTCCGTTCCGTCGTCGGCCTCCCACGCCTCCCGTCGTTCCTTCACCGCCGCGAGCTCCTCGCGGGTGTCCTCGACGGCCGCGAGCGCGCCCTCCTTCTTCTCGGCGACGCGCTTTGCCTCCTGGTAGAGCCGGTCGGCGTTCCGCTCGACGCCCTCGCGGGGGTCGAGGGTCACCCGTGTCCCGTCGAGTTCGAGCGTGACCGTCCCCTCCCGGCCGTCGACGTCGACGACGGCGGCCGCGGCGTCGATGCCGCGCTCGGCGCCCTCCTCGAACGTCGCCGCGATTTCGTCCCACGGGAGGTCGTCCTGGCGGGCGGCGCGGACCGTCGAGAGCACCTCGTCGACGAGGTCGTAGTTGGCGTACAGCAGCTCCGCCCGCTCCCGTTCGGCCATTGCCTGCTCCTCGAAGCTCTCGATGGCGCCCTCCTGCTGGGCGATGATGCGTTCCTTCTTCTCGATCTCCGCCTCGAAGTCCGGGCGGTCGCGGCCGCCGCCACCGCCGCTCTCGCCCGGCTCGTCGTGTTCCAGCTCGTGGAAGTAGCCGTCCAGCGCGGCGTCGAACGTGTCGAACGCCTCGCTCTCGAGGCCGGCGCGCTCCTCCATCGGCACCGGGGAGACGTCGACCACCCGGCCCTCGTCGTCCCGGTAGACCCGCGGGTCGAGATCCCCCTCCTTCAGTCGCCGCCGGAGCGCCTCGATGACCCGGAACAGCGCCTCGTACTCGGCCGCGCCCGCGTCGGCGATGTCGAGCGTCTTCTCGACGCCGGCACGGGTACAGAGCTCCTCGCCCCAGGTGCCGCCGAAGTTGAGCTGGGTGGCGAGCGTCCGTACCACGTCCGTGTCCGACTCGTCCATCGCCGCGGCGAACGACTCGTAGTCCGCGACGAGGGGGTCGAACCGCGACTCGGGGTAGCCGTACTGTGCGCCGGGGGCGACGGTCCGGGACTTCAGCCGGACGGTGTCGAGCGAGGAGACGACCTCTCGATCCTCGTTCAGCACCGCGACGTTGCCGTCCCCGAACAGCTCGACGACGACGAGCGTGTTCGCGTCCTCGCGCTCGAAGCGGAAGGTGAGGATGCGGTCGAACTCGAACTGCTCGACGCCGACGAAGTCGGCTCCCGAAAGCCGGTTCCGGAGCATCATCGCGAAGTTCGGTGGCCGTCCCGGCGCGTCTGGGACCCGCTCGGGGTCGGCGACGTTCACCCGCTTGGGGTCCCGGACCTCGATCAGCAGTTCGACGCGGCCGCGGTCGAAGTCCCGCATCTTCAGCCGGACGAGGTCGTCGTCGTAGAGGTACGCCTTGTCCACCTTGGCGCCCGCGTACCGGTTCAGTTCCGTCACGAGCGCCGCGAGATCCACGCTCGTGAGGGCGCGTTTCCGGTCCATACCGGGAGTCGCGGGGGACCGCGGAAAGGCGTGTCGGGTCGCCGTCGGGACCGGTCACCGGTCGGGCGCTCGGGCGTAGGCCTCGAACTCGCGGCCGAACAGGAGGAAGTAGCCCACGCCGACCAGACCGACCGCCGACGCGACGCCGAACGCGACCGTCGGATCCATCCCGTAGAGCAGGCCGCCGACGGCGGCCGAGGGGATGACGACCGCGTTCCGGACCAGGTAGTAGGTGCCGGTGACCCGTCCGCCCGCGTCACGCTCGGCGGGGCCGACGATCAGGGCCTTGTGCGCCGGGAGCCCCGCGAACCGGAGCCCGGAGAAGGCGAACAGGAGCGCGAGCACCCACTGGTCGGCCGGCGCGACGATCAGGAGGACGGGGAAGACGGCGTAGACGGCGAACCCGACCGCGACGACGGGTTTCAGTCCCGTCCGCTCGGCGAGTTTCGCGACCGGGACCATCGAGAGCAGCGCGACGACCATCTCCAGGCCCAGGAGGACCCCGAAGTAGGCGTCCGGGCGGAGCGAGAGGCCGAACCCCTGGAACCCGACCGAGAGGAACTCGGTGACCACGATGACGAAGAAGACGTACACCATGCCGTTGGCGAACCGGACGAGCGTGTCCGCGACGAGCAGCGGGCGGAGCGTCGCCGGCATCCCCAGCAGGTCCTCGAGGACCCCCGAGACCCCCTCGAACGCCTTCCCGAACGAGTCCTCGCCGGCGTCGTAGAGGAGGTGCTGGGCGACGGTGGCGACGGCGCCGAACGCAACCGCGACGAGGAGGACGCGCTGGAACCCGCCGGTGAAACCGGCAGTCGAGGCCAGGAGCGCCGCCGCGAGCAGCGGCCCCACGAGGAACCCGATCCGTCGGAACGTCTCCGTGCTCGCGAACCCCGAGGCGAGGTGCTCGGGCGCGACGCTCTGCTTGACGACGGCGAACGTCGCCCCCAGGCCGAACGACTTCCACGCCTGCGTGAGAAAGAGGCCGAGGAACACCAGCGACCACCCGGGGACGACCAGCACCCCGAGCGCGAACTCGTCGACGAGCGGTGCGATGTACCACACCCCGAACCCGAGCGTCGTGACGATACCGAACAGCGTCAGCGAGAGCCGCGAGCCGATCCGGTCGGACACCGCACCGCCGGGGTAGGGGTAGAGCGCGGAGATCAGGTTCCCGACCGAGCCGTAGAGCCCGATGACCCCCGCGCCGGCGCCGAGTACGCGCAGGTACGCCGGGACGTACCGCGAGGTCATCTGGAAGGCGAGGCTGAACGCGAACATCGCCACCGAGAGGACGAGCACGTCCCGTCGCAGCGAGAGGAACTGTCGGAAGGCGTCGAGCGGGTCGGCGGCTCCCTCCTCGGCACTCATCGGTGCCAGGAGGGAGCGCCACCGGCGTAAAACGACGGGGTAGCGGCCGTCGAGCCCACCCCACGGCTACGTCCTTCGGGGGAACGGACGGGTCGACTACGTACCGGCGGGGAGCGCGTGGACCATCCGTTCACCGACGTCGAGCCCCGACCGGAGTGCCGCGTGGACCCGCGCCTCGCCGGCCACCCAGTCGCCCGCACAGTAGAGGCCGTGTTCCTCCGCCGACCGGACCGGCCCCGCGGCGACCCCCTCGTCGGGCAGTGCGTAGCGCCAGCCCTGATGATCCGTCCAGTCGGGGTCCGCGAGCCGCGGATCGTCGAGCAGGTCCGCGGTGAGTGCCGCGAGTTCGGCGACGTTCTCCGCCGGCGGGTCGTCGTAGTGCTCGACGGACCACTCTGGACCGGCCTGCACCACGAGCAGGCTCTCGCCGTCGGGGACGTGCCCCGGCTTGCACTCCTCGCGGGAGACCCACCCCACGTCGTGCCCGCGGTCCGTGTTCACCAGCGCGTAGTACGGCCGGTCGATCCCGAAGGGGTAGTGGAGCAGCGCCGTCCAGACGCTCCGGTAGGGGACCGCCCCGGCGGCCTCGGCCAGGTCCACGCGGGCGTCGGCCTCCCAGTCGGCCCCCCGCAGGAGCTCCGCGGTCTGTGGGGCCGGCGGGGTCAGCAGGAGGGCGTCGAACGGGCCCCACTCCCCACCCTCCGAATCGGTCAGTCGCCACGCCTCGCCGTCGCGGGCGACCGTCTCGACGCGGGTCCGCCGCTCGACCGTCGCGTCCGTCCGGGCGAACAGCCGCTTGGCGATCTGGGTGAGCCCCGTCCGATAGGTCCACTTGTGCTCGTCGGCGTCCCGACCCTCCGACACCGTGCCCTCGCGGTCGAACGTATAGACCGGCCCCTCGGCCTCGACGAGCCCCTCCGTGTCGAGCGTCCCCGTCAGGAGGTCGTTGACCCGCTCGTCGTCGGACTTGACGTAGTTCGCGCCGTAGTCGTAGGTGCAGTCCCCGCGACGGCGGGTCGCCGCCCGGCCACAGACCCCGCCCGATTTCTCGAGGACCGTGACCGAGGCGCCCGGCAGGGCGCCGTCGAGGACGTACGTCGCGGCGGCCGCCGCCGCTCCCGCGCCGACGATGCCGATGTTCGTCATCGTTCGCCGGTAGGGGCGCCCGGTGGAAAAGCCCGCCCCAACCGGCAGGCTACAGCCGGGCGACGAGTCGCTGCAGCGCGTCGTAGCCGCCCTCGGCGAACGGCGTGCCGTGGCCCATGCAGGCCAGTTCGAACGCGGGCGTCCGTCGGGCGAACGATCGGATCGACTCCCGGAGCGCGTGCATGTCGTATGAGTCGAGCCAGAACGGGGGTGTGAACTCCCCGTCCTCCTCCCAGACGAGGTCGCCGAGGAACGCGGCGTCCAGCCCCTCGTGGACGAACACCGTGTGGCCGGGGTTGTGCCCGGGCGTGTGGTACGCCTCGAACCCCCCGACGCGGTCGCCGTCGGCGACCGGGGTCACGTCCGGGATCCCGAAGAACGGCCGGACCGCGAGGTGGAACAGCCCCTTCGGGTGGAACACCGACGGCGACCAGCCGCCGTCCATCAGCGCGACGTCGTCGCGACCGACGTGGACCTCGCCCTCGAACCCCGCACGGCGGAGCGCCGACACGCCGCCGGTGTGATCGAGGTCGTAGTGGGTGAGCAGCACCCGGTCGAGGTCCGCGGGCTCGTACCCCGTCGCGCGGACCTCCGCGAGCAGTGTCCGGGGGTTCACCGGCAGGCCCGCGTCGACCAGCGTCGGCTCCCCGTCGTCCGCGAGGTACGCGTTCGAGGCGATCGGCGGGAACAGTCCGAGGTCGAGCGCCCAGACGCCGTCGGCGAGCCGCGTCGGCATACCCTCGTCTACGCTCCCGGGGCATAGAAGCCGTGCGGTTCGGAACGGCCGTCCGGAGGGGGAACGGCGCCGTCGCGGTGCCCTCGCCGGCGTCGGTTTAATGCCGCTGGCCACCCCGACCGGGACCATGCGAACGCCCGCCACACGGATCCTGGCACTGGGGCTCCTCGTCCTCCTGGTCCTCACCGCCGGCTGTGCGTTCCCGGGGGTCCAACCCGAGAGCCGCGCCGGCGTCTACGACTACACGTTCGGACTCGACGCCCACGGGGGCCTCTCGAACGCGACGATCCGCGTCCCGCTCCCGGCGGACGGCGGCGAGAGCGCCCTGAACGCCTCCGTGCTCGCCCCGAACGGGACCGTCGACGGGGCGTTCGAGGCCGGCGTCGTCGAAACCGAGTACGGGCCGATGCTGGAGCTCCGGGCCGAGGAGTTCGTCGTCGAGCCGCGGTACTTCGCCACGGTCGAGGAGGAGGGGATGGGGCGCCGCGTCGAGATCAGCGAGGCCGAGTACGACCCCGACGATCCGACCCACTCGAAGGTGGAGTTCCGGTCGGTCGACGTGCTCGTGACCGTCGAGGCGCCCTACCCCGTCGACACGGAGACCCCCGTCGGCGACGAGCCGCTCCTCCCGGCCGCCTCCGACCGGGTCGCCACCGCCTGCGAGTTCCCCACGACCGACGACGCCGCCTGCTTCGACTACGACGCGCCGCTCTACCTCTCGTACGACGCGGCCGAGGGGACCCGGGTGGACACGATCGTCACCTTCGAGGGGCGAAACGAGTGGTTCGCGGGTGGCTGGACCGGGAACGGCTATCGGGACGCGGTGGACTACCGCGCGACCGGACCCCAGTCCGGGTGGGTCACCGCCGGGGGCCACCTCGTCGTCGGGAACGGGAACTACCCCTCGCCCTGAGCCGTCACGCCAGCGGCTTCGAGACGTACGGGCCGTCCTGGTAGTAGCCGAGCTTCTCGCGGTAGTACTCGCGGACGCCGATGCCGGAGATCACCGAGAGCTTCGCGTAGCCCGCCTCACGTGCCCGGTGCTCGGCCTCCGCGAGCAGCCGCCGGCCGTAGCCCTCGTGCTGGTAGTCGCCGTCCGTCCCCTCGGCGCCCACGCCCACCTCGTTGCCGTAGACGTGCAGTTCCCTGACGACCGCGGCGTCCGCCAGTTCGCGGCGCACCGGGTCGGACGGGAACCGGAGCCGGCAGAACCCCACGAGCAGGTCCCGCTCGAAGTCCTCGAACGAGAGGAACTGCTCGGTTCCGCCACCCGCCTCGTAGGTCTCGACGTCCAGCTCCACGTCCCGGGGCTCCTCGTCGTTCATCCCCACCTCCCGACACCGGATACAGTCACAGGTCCAGCCGTGCTCGGCCATCCGCTGGCGGGCGAGCTGTCGGAGGTTCGACTTCCAGACGCCGGCGTCGATGAAGTCGGCGGGGATGTCCCGCTGGACCCGCTGGAGCCGGGTGTAGCGGGGGATCATCGACTTGATCTCCGCGATCAGTTCGGCGGCCTCGTCGTTCGTCAGCGGTTCGTACTCCCCGCGGCGCCACATGTCGTAGGTCAGCGTGTCCCGGACGACGAGCGTCGGGTAGATCTTCAGGTAGTCCGGCCGCCAGTCGGAACTCTCGAAGAGCTCGCGGAAGTCCTCGAGACACATCGCCCTCGACATCCCGGGCTGGCCCGGCATCATGTGAAAGCCCACCTTGAACCCGGCGTCCCGGAGCCGGCGGTTGGCGTCGAGGCTCGCCTGCACCCCGTGGCCGCGGTGCATCTCGCGGTTGATCCGCTCGTAGGTCGTCTGCACCCCGACCTCAACCTTCGTCCCGCCCAGCCGGAGCATCCGATCGATCTGTTCGGGGTCACACCAGTCGGGCTTGGTCTCGAACGTCGTCCCGATACAGCGGACGTCCGCCAGCTCGTTCTCGGCGATCACGTCCTCCAGGTAGCGGAACTCCCGGTCCTCGGGATCGGGCGCGAACGACTCCGTCTCGGAGGGTTCGGGCACCCCCGAGGCGTCGTAGTCGTTCATCGCCTCGTAGGCCCGCTTGACGAACCACTCCTGGTAGTCGTGGCTCCGCGCGGTCATCGTCCCCCCCATGAGGATGAGTTCGACCTTGTCGACGGGGTGGCCGATGCGCCGGAGCTGTTCGAGCCGCAGGGTCACCTGCCCGTACGGGTCGTAGTCGTTCTGCTCGCCGCGGGCCGCCGCTGGCTCGTGGCCGGTGTAGGACTGCGAGGAGGAGAACTCGCTGGCCGGCCCGCCCGGACAGTAGAGGCACTTGCCGTGCGGGCACGTATGGGGAGAGGTCATGATCGCCACGGGTGAAACGCCCGAGGCGGTGCGGACGGGCTTGCGCCGGAGGACCCGCTGGACGGCCTCTCGCTCGCCCTCGGGGGCGTGGTCGACGATGTCCGAGTGCCGGGGGACCTCGCTCGCCCCGAACTCCGAGCAGGCGTCGAGTTTTGCCGACTCGATCTCCTCGCGCTCGAGGTCGCCCGACGCGACGCGCTCGGCGAGGTGTCGACAGGCCCGCTCGAACGGGGTGGCGTCGGCCCCTCCGGTCTCGGCCCGGCCCTCCGGCGTCTCGCTACTCATCGTCTCGTGGGTGGGTCCCGCCGCTCAAGTATCGTGTGGTCGACAGCGAACGGCGACCCGGGAGAACGGCCGGTCGTTCAGGCCTCGCGAGCGGCCGACAGCCGCTCGGCGACGGCGTCCATCGTCGCCTCGAGCACGGCGTCGCGCTCGCCGGAGAGGAACTCGACGGTCCCCTCGCGGGTGCCCTTGGTGTCGACGCCCCCCTCGGGGACCCGCTCGCGGACCGCCCGCGTGACCTCCCGGACGCCGACGTCGGTCGTCGAACGGAGGTGGAGTTCGTCCATCGCGAGGCCGATGGTCACGGTCGGACCGTCGCCCTCGGCGGCGACCTCGCGCCGGTGGAGCTCGTCGAGCAGGAGCCGCGTCGGCGGGAAGTCGAACCGGTGAGTGTACGCGTCCGTGTCGAGGACGGCGAACTCGACGCCCCCCACCTCGCGGCGGTCCAGGTTCGCCGTCGCCGTCTCGAGTTCGGCCTCCAGCTTCGTGCGGAACTGCCCGGCCACCTGTTCGGCGAGCCCGGTCACCCGGTCGAACAGCAGGTCGATGATGAGCTCGCGCTTGTCCTCGTAGGACTGGTAGTAGGCCTCCAGCGCGACGGCCTCGCGGAGGTCGCGGACGGCGTCGGCCTCGAGCCCCGCCTCCTCTGCGGCATCGACGTACGCCTCGGGCACGTCGTCCCAGTAGGAGACCGCCGGGAGCGGGCGGAGGTCAGCGCGGACGGCGTCGTTCACGCCGGCGGCGACGGTGGCCGCGAGCGTCGTCGCCGTCCGTGCCTCGCCGGCCGCCGGGCCGAGCGACGTCTCCACCGTCCCGACGACCTCCTCCTCGACGGGGAGCCCGTCGATCACGAGCCGTTCGGCGCCGTACACCCCCAGGAGTTCGAGCCCGTCGAGCGAGTCGCGGGTCCCGCCGGCGCCGGCGAAGACGAACAGCGGGAGCTTCTCGTCGTGGCGCTCCTGGTCGTCGAGCATCCGGGTGACGTCCTTCGTCGCGTCGTCGAGGTCGTACACCGTC
>Ga0207797_1000772_pt1 | contig 24102 bp, 22 predicted proteins | sample PRCRCaboRojoPR_6_FD_187275 | JGI IMG/M metagenome (GOLD analysis project Ga0207797, IMG submission 187275) | Marine sediment microbial community from Cabo Rojo, Puerto Rico - PR CR 10% Liquid 1 (SPAdes) | ecosystem: Environmental > Aquatic > Marine > Coastal > Sediment | place: Cabo Rojo, Puerto...
CACCTGGGTACAGAGCAGGTGGGAGACGTTGAGTGCCGCAAGGTGGAGGTCACCTACTCCAGCGGACAGCGTGCGGTCTGGTGGTTCGGGGCCGAGGACTTCCTGCCCCGCAGGGCGGACCGGGTCATGAGCCGCGGAGGCCAGGAGCTCACCATCTCCACCATCCTCTCCCAACTGGAGACCGGCGTGGAGATAACCCCCGAAGAGATGCGCCTGATCGCTCCGGAGGGCTGGGCCGCCACCGAGCACATGGCCTTCCTGCCTGTGGGGGAGGAGGCGCCGGAATGGTCGCTGCCCACCGCCTCGGGTGACACCCTCAGCCTGGCGGCCCTGGAGGATACGCTGGTGGTCATGGACTTCTGGGCCACCTGGTGCGCTCCCTGCCTGATGGTGATGCCGGAGCTGCAGGCGATACACGAGGACTACGCCCACCGGCCGGTGAAGGTCGTGGGCGTGAACGTCTGGGAGCGGGGAGACCCGGGGACCATGATGGCCGACAGCGGCTTCACCTACCCCCTGGCGCTGGAGGGGGACAGCGTGGCCGCCGACTACATGGTCACCGGCATTCCCACCCTCTACCTGATAGGCCCGGAGGGGAGGGTCCTCTACCGGGCCCGGGGCGCGGGGGGCAACGTCGCCGGGGAGCTCCGGGCGACCATGGACAGCGTTCTGGCAGACCGGGCTCCATGACCGCGATGGTTCTGGTGCGGGCGGTCATGGCCCTGGTCCTGATCTCCCTGTTGTCCTGTGCCGCCGAGGGTCCGAGGGAGCGGATCGTGGGCAGATGGAACGTGACTTTCGGGGGTCGGACCAACACGGTGGAGATAAGTGAGGACGGCACCATGCGGGCCAGGGGCGGCCCGATACAGTACTGGACGCTGCAGGAGGGGGACAGTCTGGTCCTGCGGGTGGGTCCCTCGCCGTCGGAGAAGGCGGCGGAGTTCGTTCTGCGTCTGCAGGACGACAGCGTCTTCACCCTTCACCGGCAGGGAAGGACCACTACCTTCCGCCGGCTTCCCTAGCCTTCCTCCGCTCCCAGTCGATTCGGCTCACCAGGTAGACGTAGTGGTGCACCGGTCTGGTCGGGACGCCCATGTCCCTGCGGAAGCGGAACACGTCTTCGGCCACCCGGACCCCGCCCACCTTCTCCTGCATGCGGATGGAGGCGACGTTTCCCACGTTGGGCGTGGCCCGGACCGCCCTGCAGCCCGTGGTGCCGAAGAGCCTGTCCAGGAGGGCCAGCTTCAGCTCGGTTCCGTACCCCAGGCCCTGAAAGCGCGGAAGCAGCTTTACGTCGGTGGATGCGACCCCGTCTTCGTCGGGCCGGTGCATCCGACACTCCCCCACCCGGATGCCGTCACTGGCTCTCACCGCCACCAGCAGGCTGTCGAGCCAGTCGGTGCCCGCCCCTATCTTCTCCAGGACCTCCCCCTCTGTGATTCCCAGCCCTTCCGGAAAGCCCACGTCGGCCATCACTGCGGGGTCGTTCCAGAGCTCCAGGTAGAGGCCGGCGTCGGAAGCGTCCGCCCGCAGCACCGCAAGGCGACTGGTGCGGAGGACCGGCTCCCGGCCTTCAGTCGGCACTTCGGCCCAGGGGTGTTACTGCGAAGCTGCAGACATCGTCTCCCCCCATCACCGAGGCCAGCAGCTCCACCTGCACGGGGGCGTCCGTCACGTACTCCCAGATGAACCTGTAGAAGCCCCCGCCGCAGTAGCAGTAGAGGTCGGACAGCTCCCGGCCGCTGCCCACCAGGTGCCGGACCCGGGGGCAGTGGCAGTAGAGGGCGCGCCTGCGCCCGGCGTCGGTCTCGGCCAGGTACTCCCGCAGACTGCCGCTTCTGGGGATCTTGGTGGCGACGACGCTGCCGTCGCGGATGACCCCCGCCATGCCCCAGCCCCGGGATACCATCTCCGCGGCTGCGTCTTCTGCGAGGCCCAGCCCGGAGGTGAGGAAGGCGCGGAAGTCCCTCTCCAGGACCTGCCGGGCGGACTCCAGGGAGCCGGTCTCGGCGTAGACCTTGCGGGCCTCTTCCAGCTTGGACCTCGGTGGCAGGCAGGCGCAGCCCAGCATGATCTCCCGGGCGGAGGTCTCCCCGGCGGCTTCGGTGAGCCTGTCCAGCAGCTCCCTGGTCCAAGCCGTCCGCCGTTCCTGGGAGGTGTCGTCAGTCAGTCCCCCGCTTCCGGCCATGATCTCCGCAGCCGCTTCGGGGCCCAGCTCCACCTCCAGGCGGCCCCGGAGCTTGTCCAGCCAGAAGCGCTCGAAGCCTCCGCCCATGGAGAGCAGGTTTATCCGGGTGTCGTCGCTCATGGTCCTATCCTCCGTCTCTCCGGCCCCAGACCCTTACCGTGTCCATCATGTCGCGTCGCGCCGGCCACCAGCTCTCCCGAATGACCCGGACCTCCCCGGTGGCTGCGTCCACCAGGATCCAACGGCACGGGTGGGCCCACCGGTAGGAGCTCATGTCGTCCAGGAAGAGGAACCAGGACCTGCGGTCGACTCGGTAGCCGCCGGTGCCGCCCGTCTGCGGGAAGAGGCTGTCGCCGGGCTCCAGGGGACGGCCGAAGGCCAGGAGCGTTCTGTCGAGACTGTCGGATCCCGCCACCTCGCCGGCTGCGATGTCCACGGCGTCCTGCAGCTGGAGTCCGTTGTCGGGGGGGCTGTGGGAGGAGCCGCAGCAGACGGCGGCGGCCATCGTCAGAGCCAGCCCGGGCCCGGCGGCGGCATTCCGTCTCAAGCTCTACTCCACGTCGTCGAGGCCGTAGACGCGGACATCCCCGTTGGAGGTGTCCAGCACCAGCTCGTGGGTGCCGGCGTTGAGGGTGGCGGTTCCCTCGGAGTCCTCTATCCAGACGTCGGCCACCGGCAGGCCGGACACGGACACCGAGCCGTTGGAGGTGTCCATTATGACCTTCACGTCCAGCCGGGGGCTGAGGTAGACGTCGATGTTGCCGTTGGAGGTGTCCAGTATCGTCCGCGAGCCCAGCACGGAGCGGATCTCCGCCTCGATCTCCCCGTTGGAGGTGTCCGCCGCTCGAACCGTTCCCCCCAGAACCACGATGTCGCCGTTGGAGGTGTCGCCGCGGACCGTGCCGGCGAAACCCCGGAAGACTATGTCGCCGTTGGAGGTGTCCACTATGGCATCGCCCGTTCCCCCGGTTACGGTAACGTTGCCGTTGGAGGTCTCCACCCGGCCCAGGTCGACCCCCTCGGGCAGCCTGACATCCAGGTCCACCCCCACCTGGGCGCCCTCCTGCAGCTGCTCCGCTCTGATTATGGTGGCGTCGCCCTCCTCGGCCACGGTAACTTCGACCTTGTCCAGCTCCGACTCGCCCCGCCAGGTGGTCTTCTGGTAGCTGAGATCCATCTCCGTCCCCTGGTACCACTCCACCGTGATGTCGCCGTTGAAGGTGTACATGTCCACCCGGGAGCCCACCTCCACGGGCATGCTCTCCTCCACGACCGCGGCCTGCCGGGAGCATCCCAGGGCCGCCAGGGCCGCCGCCGTCACCAGTACTGCTCTCATGTCGGAATCCTCTCGATGGTGCCCGCTGGCTCTATCCGCTTTCGTACCCTAAGACGGAGCGGGCCCCGGAAGGTTACACCCGCTGCGGCTACCAGTGCCAGACGGCCTGCATCCATCCCCTGGTCCGCTCACCCTCCTCGCCGGGCTGATGGCCGTCGTTCCGGACCCAGACGTGGGACAGGCCGCCATGGACCTCCAGGATAGCGGCGGGGTATGCGGACAGCTCCAGGGCGGCGGTGGTGCTGTACTCCACGGTGCCGGAGGGGAAGGGGCCTCCGGACGAGACCGAGTCGGGCCAGCCGTCGTAGACCGTTCCCTCTCCCCGCCGGGCATGGCCCAGGCTGGCCTCCAGCGCCAGGGGCCAGAGCCCGGCGTATCCGGCCCCCGCCGTGACCCGGTCGGCGTCGGGGCCCAGGCCGGAGCCTATTATCCTGCCGTCGTGCAGGTAGTAGTTGCACCTGCGGCGCTGGCTGTAGACGTACCGGTCGATCCGGGTGTACTCCAGGTTCGCCCAGGCTCCACCGGAGGTGGCCGCCTCGGCTCCCAGGGTCCAGGCCATCTTGTTGGGGCGGTCGTACTCGGTCTGGTACTGGAAGTCGTCCACCAGCAACTCGCCCCATGCGGACATGCCCCGTGCGGGGCACCACTCGGCGTCGAAGCAGAGGAAGGCGTTGTCGTCGTCGCGCTCGTTCCACTGCACCGGGTAGTAGGGGATGAAGGGGTTCATGTAGGCCAGCTCCAGCCCATCCGAGCAGTAGAGGATGGCCTCGCTGAGGCCTATCCGCAGAGAGGCCGCCGGCCGGATGTCCAGCCTGTGCATGGACAGGTAGGTGGCGGAGTCGCTGGCCACGGTCCCGGTGAGGCCGGTGAAGGTGAGCCAGTGGGCGGGGGCGGCGGAGAACAGCAGCATGTCCAGGGCGGGGCTGTTGTCCGAGAGCAGCAGGCTGGTGTGGCGGCCGGGCCCCCATGTCTGGGGAATCCTGCCCAGGGAGAGGTTGAGCCGGCCGGGGGTCCAGGCGGCCCAGCCCCAGTCGGCGTAGAGGTGGCGTCCCTCCTCCTGCCCCAGGTGATAGGTGGAGAAGTAGTGAGGCGGCCGTTCGTCGGACCCCGACCAGACCGAGAGCCGCTCGTGCACCGTCAGATTCTCCACAATCTCCGCCTGGAGACGGAGGGCGGTTCCCGCCCGGACCTGGGTGCCGCCGTCCCGGGCCCCCTCCAGGGCCACCAGGCCGTCCAGGCCGATCCAGCCGTCTCCCAGACGGTGCCTGCCCTCCGACCCCAGCCAGTCGGCCCTCTCCACCGGCCCGCGCCAGCCGTCCTCCGCACCGGGGAGTCCGCAGAGGGGCACCACGCCCCCCAGCGGGGCTCCCGTGGCCGTGGCCGCCGGGCGCATCCAGTCCCACAGGGGATCGGACAGGGGAAGCCCGGCTCCGGCCCCCGCCGCCACAATGCACACGGCCGCCGCGGTCGCTGCCATTCCCGTTCTCATGTGCGCCGCCCTTCCGGGGTTCGGGCGGGCCCTGCAGGTCCGCCCTTCAGTGTAAGAAGCGCCACCGTCTCTACATGGTCTGTCTGGGGGAAGAGGTCCAGGGGCCGGACACTGTCCAGCCGGTACCCGCCCCCCAGGAGGACCACCAGGTCCCTGGCCATGGCGAAGGGGTCGCAGCCCACCATGATCACCCGGGGCGACCGCAGCCGCCGGAGCAGCCTGGCCACCCTGGTGCCCAGGCCGGCCCTGGGAGGGTCGGCCACCACCGTTCCAAAGGCCATCCCCCCCCGCACCGCCTCCACCAGAAAGCTCCTGGCCCTGGAGGCGCGGAACTCCACCGCGTCGATGCCCTGTCTGTCGGCGGCCCTGCGCCCGCAGCGGACGGCCCTGCTGCTGCGCTCCACGCAGAGCACGCGCCTGCCCCCGGCCGCCAGCGTAAGGCCAATGGTGCCCACCCCGGCGTAGAGGTCGAGGACGGGGCCCTGGCCGCACATCTCCGTCACCATGGACACCAGCAGCTCCGCGGCCCCCGTGTTAACCTGCAGAAACCCCCCGGGGGGGACCTCCAGCTCCACTCCGGCCAGCCGCTCCCTCAGATCGGGTCCGCGGCTCTTCCATCTGCCCCCCCGCTCCCACGCCAGGGAGACCCCCTCCGGCAGCTCCAGCTCCGGCTGCCCCTCCCCGGCCCCGTAGATCTCGACCCTGTCCGAGACCGTCCCGGTGGAGCTTCGGACCGCCATCCTGCCGAAGCCGGTCAGGTCGGCCCCGGCCAGCTCCCCCAGGATGGCGTTCCCCCTCTCGGGAAGAAGGGGGCAGCCGTCCACCGGACGGGGGTCGCCCCGGAAGGCGTGCAGCGCCGGGACACCGCCGGTGACCTCGAAGGTGACCCTGTTGCGGTAGCCCATCACCGCCGGACTCGCCACGGTGGCCGAGGGCTCGCATCCCTCGACTCCCCTCCGGGAAAGCGCGTTTCGCACCCACTCCCGCTTCCAGTGCAGCTGCCGCTCGTACCGCAGGTGCTGCAGGGAGCAGCCGCCGCACCAGGTGTAGTGGGGGCAGGAGGGGACGGTCCGGTGCGGCGAACGTCGGCGGACTTCCAGCAGCTGGGCCTCCACGAAGCTCCTCTTCTCCGAGACCGGCCTGCACAGGACCAGCTCCCCGGGGAGGGCGCCGCGCACGAACACCGTCTTCGCGCCCCGGCGGCGTGATATGCCTCCCACCCTGTTGCCCAGGGCGTCCATTTCCAGGACCAGCCCTTCGGAGGCCATCACCAGCTACGGGAGTCGAACCCGGCCCGGCGCCGGTGCCAGTCCGCGGCGAAGTCTTCGTACCGGTCCTCCCGCACCGCCGCGCCTATATCCCTCATCAGCGTGGCGAAGTACTGCAGGTTGTGCAGGGTGGTGAGTATGGGCGCCATCCACTCCCGGCTCATGAAAAGGTGCCTGAGGTAGGCCCTGCTGTGGTTGCGGCAGGCGTAGCACGGGCAGTCGGGCTGCACCGGGGAGGTGTCGTCGCGGAAACGGGCGTTTCGGATGTTGATGTGCCCTCCGGGGACGAAGAAGCTGCCCCCCCTGGCGTTGCGGGTGGGTACCACGCAGTCGAACATGTCCACGCCCATGCCCACGAAGTCCACCAGGTCCTCTGGCCTGCCCACCCCCATCAGGTACCTGGGCCTCTCGTGGGGAAGGATGTCTATGCAGGCGCCCACGGCCCGCTCCATCATGGGCCTCTCCTCGCCCACGGCCACGCCCCCGATGGCGTAGCCGTCGAACCCCATCTCCACCAGCTCCCGCGCCGCCCTGGCCCGCAGCCGGGGAAAGGCGCCGCCCTGTACTATGCCGAAGAGGGCCTGGGAGCCTCCCTCGTACGCCCTGCGGGACCTCTCCGCCCAGCGCAGGGTGAGTTCCAGGGACTCCTCGGTGCGGCGGCGGCCGCTGGGCTGCTCGAGGCACTCGTCCAGGACCATCATGACGTCGCTTCCCAGAGTCTGCTGGACCTCCAGCACCTTCTCGGGGGTCAGCAGGTGGGCCGAGCCGTCTATGTGCGACCGGAAGCGGTAGCCCTCCTCAGTGATGTTGCTCAGCTCGGCCAGGCTGTAAACCTGAAAGCCCCCGCTGTCGGTGAGCAGGCAGCCGTCCCAGCCCATGAGCTCGTGCAGCCCGCCCACCCGGCCGATCACCTCCGTCCCCGGCCGGAGGTAGAGGTGATAGGTGTTGGCCAGTATCAGCCGGTAGCCCATCCCGGTGAGGTCGCCGTTGCGGACCGTCTTGACGCTGGCCTGGGTGCCCACCGGCATGAAGACGGGGGTCTCCACGTCGCCGTGGGCCAGATGGAGGGTCCCTTGGCGCGCCCGGCCGGAGCGTCCGCGGAGGGTGAAGCCCGGGGTCTTCCCGGCATCAGGGGGACAGTCCATCCGCCCCCTCCTCTTCCGGCGGCGCCGCCGAAGAGGCGCCTTCTTCGCCCGCCGGCGGGGTAGGGGCCTCCTCCGCAGGCTCCATGACCGTCCCCGGTGCGTACATGGAGTCCGCCTCCGTCTCCGGCGGCTGCGGCAGGCTGTCCTGCTGCGCCCCGGGCTGCTCCGCAGCGGCGCTGTCTGCCGGCGCAAGCTCCGCCGCAGGGGTCTCTGCGTGGTCCGCGCTGTCGGGGTAGGGTGGTTGCGGGCCGGGCCCGGACAGGGTGTCGGCTCTCTCCGCAGCCGAGGTGTCCGGGGGCGTCTGCCGGACTGCGACCGCGCTGTCTGCCTCAGCGTCGGGTCGGGCAGCCAGGGAGTCCGGCGTGTCGGGGGAGGCTTCTCCGCCCGTGGAGCCGGAATCGGCGGCTGCGCTGTCGGACGCGGCCGAGGCGGCGGCCATGACGGCGGAGTCGCTCACCGTGCTGTCCGGCTGCAGCAGCCGGTCGATGTCCACCGAAAGGTCCTGGCCCAGAAGGAGCATGGGATGGTCGGGGTCCAGCCTGGCTATCTCCCCCAGCTCCACCGCCAGGTCGCCTTCCATGTCGTTGCGGTAGTAGAGGCTGGCCAGCCTGACGTGGAACTCCAGGCTGTCCGGGTACCGCTGCACCTTTTCCAGGTAGTAGACAAGCAGCGCGCCGTCCTCTCCGCCCAGTCCGGAGGCCTCCGCCAGATGCCGGCTGCCGCCTTCCCCCGGGGTGCGTACGGGAACCAGCATCACCAGCAGGCCGGCGGCCAGGGAGAGCAGGGAGTAGGAAAGGACCAGGCGCCTGCTCTCGGCTCTCTCCGCCCGCATCACCCTCTCCGGCCGGGGGTCCAGCTGCGGCTGCAGTGTCAGCAGCATGGTCCCGGACAGGATCTCGGGCAGGGCCCTGCGGCCCGCTACCAGCGGGAGGTAGCCGGCGCAGGCGCCCAGGAGGGACGGAGGCGTCAGGAGGAGCCTGACGAAGGTCTTCCAGGGCCCGGGGGTGCTTCCGCCGGTGGTCACCGCTTCCAGGCCCAGGAACGTCAGGGGACTGCCCCTGCGCCATCGGCACCTGCGCTCCAAAAGGGTGGCCAGGAGCACAGCGGCCAGGTAGCACGCCGGGGCCGCCGAGACCATCGTTCTTCCCGTGACCAGCCTCACGGCGGCGAAGAGAAGCAGGCCCCAGCCCCCGGTCATCACGGTCTCCACCGCCCCCAGGGCCAGGCTTCGCCATCCGGCGGAGCCCCCGCTTCGCAGTATCAGTCGGCGCTCTGCAAGTCCCATGATCTCCTCACAGTATGAGCATCGCGTCGCCGTAGCTGTAGAACCTGTAACGCTGCTGCACCGCGTGCCGGTAGGCCCGCATGATCGTCTCCAGGCCGGCGAATGCCGCCACCAGCCCCATCAGCGAGCTCTCTGGAAGGTGGAAGTTGGTGAGCAGGGCGTCCACGGCCCGGAACTCGAACGGCGGAAATATGAACAGGTCCGTCTCCCCGGTGACCTTCCCCCCAGGCCAGCCCTCCCGGGCCAGTGTCTCCAGGACCCTGGTGGTTGTGGTTCCCACCGCCACAACCCTGCCGCCGCGGCGGCGGGTCTCCTCCACCGCCCTGGAGGTGGTCTGGGGCACGCAGTAGGCCTCCGGGTCCAGATCGTTGTCCTCCAGCCGCTCCTTCCGCAGGGGCTGGAAGGTCCCGGGGCCCACGTGCAGCGTCAGAAAGGCGGTGCGGACTCCTCTCTCCCCCAGAGCCTGGAGCACCGGGCGGTCGAAGTGCAGCCCGGCTGTGGGGGCGGCCACGGCACCGCGGTGCCTGGCGTAGACCGTCTGGTACCTGTCCGAGTCGGACTCCACCGGCCTCCGCCGGATGTAAGGGGGGAGCGGCACCTCTCCGGCACCGGGAAGGATCTCTTCCAGGGGGCCCTGCTGCGACTCCAGCCGCAGCAGCGCCCTTCCCCTTCCCAGGGGACGGAGCACCTCCGCGGCGATGCCCTTCGAAAGCTTCAGCCTTACCCCCTCCCGGCACTGCCTTCCCGGACGGATCAGGGCCCTCCATGTATCTCCCCCGCCCTCCTGCAGCAGGAACACCTCCACCCTACCCCCGGTATCCGTCCTGGACCCGCGGAGCCTGGCGGGGAAGACCCTGGTGTCGTTCATCACCAGCAGGTCCCCGGGGGCGAGCAGAGAGGGCAGCAGCTGAAAGCCGGCGTCAGTCAGGCCGTCTTCCCTGTCCACCACCAGCAGTCGGCTGCCGCTTCGCCGCGGCGCCGGTTCCTGGGCGATCAGCTCCTCGGGAAGGTGGTAGGACAGGTCGGACCTGGTAATCGACATGGCCTATCCCGATACCGGGAGGCGGACCTGGACCCGCGTCCCCCTGCCCTCACGGCTCCAGACGCTGATGGTTCCGTTCATGGCCTCTGTGAAGCGCTTGACCACGGCCAGGCCGATCCCCAGGCCGCCTCTTCCGGTGCCGTCTGGGTCCTCCGAGTAGAAGCGGTCGTAGATGTAGGGCAGCGACCCGGCCGGGATTCCCCTGCCGGTGTCCGAGACCTCCAGCGTCCAGTTCTCGCCCTCCCGGGAGACGGAGACTGCAGCGCTGCCCCCCGGCTTGTTGAAGCGGACCGCGTTGTCCACCAGGCTCAGCACTATGTGCTCCATCCTCGCCTTGTCGAAGAAGGCGGTGAACGGTTCTTCGGGAAGCTCCAGCTCCAGCTCCACGCCGTAACGGGCCGCCTTCTCCATCAGCCGGGGCTCCAGCGAGGAGAGCAGGTCGGCGGGATGCGACCAGGTCGGATCCAGGTCCACCGGCCCCAGGTCCAGCCTCAGAAACGTCAGCAGGTTGCCCGCGTAGTCCCTCAGCCCCCCCATGGCCCTGGTCATGGCTTCCACCGCCTCCGACTGCTCCCCGGCAAGCGTCCCCAGGCTCTCCCGGGACATGAGGTCCAGGTAGCCGTCCATGGTGGACAGCGAGGAGCGTATCCTCCGGGACATCTCGTCCAGGGTGGCCTCCATCTCGACCCTGTCCGTCCTGCGCTGTCCGGGGCGGGCCTCGGTACCGGCCCCTCCCGCCGGCTCCATGGCCATCCGCAGGGCCAGGGCGGTGGCCAGGACCTGCAGCAGACTGGGCAGGGGGTTGGGGAATGCGCTGGGCTTCGAGGACGACACCAGCAGGGTGCCGATGGTCCGTCCCCGCAGGTTCATGGGAATCGCCAGCTCGCTGGCCGTGCCGGGGGAGGATGACGAGAAGCGCTCGTCCAGGGCCATGTTTGGTACGTAGACCACTTCCTGGTGGGTGTAGGCCCAGCCGGAGGTGAAATCTCCGTGCAGCGTCAGGGAGGGAAGCGCTCCGGGGTAGCCGAATCCCGCCACCGGGCCGAGCACCGCCTCCGGCCCTGCCACGACGGACAGCAGCGTCCGGTCGGCGCCGCAGACGTCCGCCAGACTCTCCATGAGCTCGTCGAGGTCGTCGGTGTCCTCCGCCATCGTGCGGAAGAAGGAGACCACCCCGGACATGGCAGAGGAGACGGACCTGCGGGTCATCCTGGTGACTATCATGTCTGTGAGAACGGGGGCCAGTCCGATGAAGAGCCGGGCCAGCGGGTCGGGCTGGTTGGAGTGCAGACCGTAGAAGCGGATGTTCACCAGGCCCTCGGGATGCTTCAGGGGAAGGACGAGGCTGTACAGGCCGTCGGAGGCCTCCTCCCAGCGCATATCGCTGGCCAGGCCGGAGCCGTTCATGGAGGGGGCAACCGGAGCGCTGCCGGATGTCAGCGTCCTGCCCGTGCTCAGTATGGCTGCGCCGTCGGCGCTCACAGCCTCCCGCATCAGGTCCAGCAGGCCGGAGGTGACGTCGTCGGACTCCGCCAGGCTTCCGGCTATTCCCGCGATGTGCTGCACGTGCGAGGCGGTGGTGTTGCGGTGCCCCTCCGCCCGGTCCAGCAGGTTGAGGAAGACCAGGGTCTCCGTCTCGTCGGGCAGCTGCAGAGCGGTAACCTCGGCCTGCAGCGTGATGTCTGAAGCGGGCTGGAGCCTCACCCGGTACCTGAAGGGAGCGTAGTGTCCGCTGGTCCTCCGCTTGTGGAGGGAAATAACCTTGTTCCTCTCCTCCGGATGGACCCAGTCGAAGAAGTAGGTGGACTCCGGGTCCCGGGCGGAGGTCTCCAGGGCCAGCCTCACGGCATGGTCGTTGGCCCGGGTGACCAGGCCCTCCCTGTTCACCCGGACCGCAGGCATGGGGACGTTGCGCATGACCGTGTCCAGAAAGCTGGTCTCCGCCGGCGAGAAATCCGCCAGGTCCACCGATGGCTGGTAGAGATGCACCCTGACCAGAGTATCTGCGCCGGCCATCCTCTGCAGCCTCACCACCTGGGCCACGATTCCTCCAGAGGCATCGGTGGCCCTGACGGTGAACGGGTAGGTCTCCGCCCCCCGCACCTCGTCCTCGAAGGCGCCCTGGAAGGACATCATGGAGGCCGAGTCCAGCACCTCCGAGACCCGGGCCTCCTCGTCCAGCCTGCCGAAAACCTCCTCTACGGCCGAGGATGCTCCCAGGATCAGATAGGATGCATCCACCAGGAGCACGCATTCGCTTCCGTACCGGTAGTCCAGGTGACGGCGAATGCCGTCACGGCCGGCCTCCCTGACCGTTGCCGCGAAGCCGTCCTCCACCTCGGTCTTCGAGACCAGCAGGCAGCGTCCGCCCAACACCAGCACCGACTCGCCTGAGCCCAGCTCCTCCACCGCCCGGGCCAGCCTGTCCGGGTCTCCCGCCAGCTCGGCGGCCCTTTCGGATACGCTCGCCTCCGCCTCTCCCAAGCGGGCCAGATCGACTCCCCGCCCCGGGAATTGGACAATCTCGGAGATTCGGTTATTACTATCTTGTGTCAAAGCCTCTGTCCCACGTTTTCATGAGTGGCGCTGAGCATTGTTGGCGGACACCGTTGGAACCTATATTACACCTCAAAGCCGAAGGAGTCATCTTTGAGAAGACGCTGCGTTTGCAAATGGGGTCTCGAGTCCTCAGACAGGTCCGGTGCCATCTCCGAGCTCCTCAGCCAGATGCCCGATCTCGAAAAGCGCCGCCGCCAGCTGCTTCAGACGGCGCTGGAATCCCGCGAGCAGGCTGGGGCTACGGTGGTCCACGAAGGGGTCTCCATGCCCCACTGCAGAAGCATCCTCGTCGACGACTTCCTCATCGCTGTCGGCAAGTCGGCCGACGGCGTGGCGTGGCCCGACGAGAAGGTGAGAATCGTGATTCTTTTCATATCCCCCGTCAAGCCCGGCGGGCCGGAGGAGCACTCCGAGCTCATCAGGCACTTCGCGTCCAGGCTTCGCGACGGGGGCGCAGAGAAGCTCTTCGATGCCGGGGGCCCCTCCGAGCTGGCGGACATGCTTGGACTCGAGATACTGGAAAGCGAGACAGATGAATCAGGATCTTGAGAAGCTCATTACACTGCACGACCTCGACGTGATGATAGCGGACCTCTCCCGCAAGGAGATACGGCACCAGGAGGAGAAGCTGGGGCTGGAGGCGGACGACGCTCAGAAGATGCTCCGGGAGATGAGGACCGAGTTCACCGCCCAGCTGGACAGAAGGCTCCTGGCCCAGTACGACCGCCTGGCCAGCCACTACGGCAACGCGGTGGTGCCGGCCATCGGAGGCAGGTGCAGCGGGTGCCTCACCCGGCTCCCCACCGCCATGTGCTCCGACCCGGAGCGGAACGATCAGATACGGAGCTGCCCCACCTGCGGGAGGATAATCTACTGGGCCGATTAGGCCCCTTCCCGGCGGAGCAGGCGGCCGTGGGCCGCGCCACGGGCGAGCCGGGATTCGAATGCGGACTTTCCAGGAGGCATGAAGATGAACCCATCCAGCGCTGAGGAAGCCCTTACGTTCGACGACGTGCTGCTGCTGCCCGGCAGGTCGGAGTTCCTGCCGGAGACCGTCAGCCTGAAGACCCTCCTGGGCCGCGGAATCACACTGAACATCCCCATTCTCAGCGCGGCCATGGACACGGTGACCGAGTCCGACATGGCCATCGCCCTCGCCGAGCAGGGGGGCTTGGGCGTGATCCACAAGAACATGAGCGTCGGCAGGCAGGTATCGGAGGTCCGCAAGGTGAAGCGGGCCGAGAGCGGCGTGATCGTCGACCCCATTACCCTTCCGGTTGAGGCGCGGGTGGAGGACGCCGTGAAGATGGCCAGGGACAAGGGGGTCTCGGGGTTTCCGGTGGTGGATGACGGGCGCCTGGTGGGTATGCTGACCAACCGCGACTACCAGTTCGAGGAGGACCTGTCCCGCCCCGTGTCACAGCTGATGACGCCGGCGGAGAAGCTGGTCACCGCACCGGTGGAGACCGACCTGGAGCATGCCCTGAAGCTGCTGCGGCGCAACAGGCTGGAGAAGCTGCCCCTGGTGGACGACGGAATGCGGCTCACCGGTCTGGTCACAGTCAAGGACGTGCACAAGGCCAAGGCGTACCCAAACGCCTGCAAGGACGGCAACGGCTGCCTGCGGGTTGGCTGCGCGGTAGGCGTGGGCGAGGAGGGCGTCGAGCGGGCTGGGGCCCTGGCGGAGGCCGGCGCGGACGCCATCTTCATCGATACCGCACACGGGCACTCCGTGGGTGTCCTGGAGGCCACCTCCAGGATGCGGCGGCTTCATCCCGACGTTCTGATCTGCTCCGGAAACGTGGTCACCGCGGAGGCCACCCGGGAGCTGCTGGAGGCGGGGGCCGACCTGGTGAAGGTGGGTGTGGGCCCCGGCTCCATATGCACCACCAGGGTGGTGGCCGGCGTGGGCTGCCCGCAGATATCGGCGGTGGCTCGGTGCGCCGAGGCGGCCCGGGAGATGGGGGCGTCGGTGATAGCCGACGGCGGGATCAAGTACAGCGGAGACATAACCAAGGCCCTGGCCGCCGGAGGGGGCGCCGTGATGATAGGCAGCCTGTTCGCCGGCATCGCGGAGAGCCCCGGAGAGACCATCATCTACAAGGGGCGCAAGTTCAAGAGCTACAGGGGAATGGGCTCAATAGGCGCCATGAAGAGGGGAAGCGCCGACCGGTACTTCCAGAACCACAGGGAGGAGAAGGACCTGGTCCCCGAGGGCATAGAGGGCATGGTTCCCTTCGCCGGCTCCCTGGCCGACTACCTGGTGCAGCTTACGGGAGGGCTGCGGGCCGGCATGGGCTACGTGGGCGCCGGCACCATCCCCCAGCTCCACGAGAGGGGGCGCTTCGTCAGGATCACATCTGCCGGGCTGCGCGAGAGCCATGCCCACGACGTGATCGTAACCAAGGAGTCACCGAACTACTCGTCGGAGAGCCATGCTTTCTGAGGTTCTTTCCTCTTTCGCCGAGATCAAGAGCGAGATCGCCGAGGGCGATGACTACCTGCTGGCCCGTGTCATGTCCCGGGGAGGGGAGTACGTCGCGGAGGTGGTCCCCGCAGACAGCCCCGGGGCGGAGGTCTCTTGGCCGGAGGTGGACGGCATTCTCGCTCCCCTGGCCTCCAGGGAGATCAGGGGCGTCCGCATCAGGGTCTTCGATGTAAGGGGACGGGAGGTCCTTGCCGAGAGGCTGAGCCGGAAGCCGATGGAAGAGGATGAGGCTCTGGAGCTGGCCCTGGGCCTGGTCCCGGTCATGGGCCGCCTGGCATCCCGGAACCGCCTGCTGGGCTACCTGGGTCCAGAGAGCGTCCTCGCCGGCGATGACGGGCCGCTGATACTGGCCGGAGGCCGGGACTGCCCCGCCGGGCCCTTCACCGCCCCGGAGGCCCAGGAGGGGGGAGAAGGCGATCCCCGCAGCATGGTCTTCGCCCTGGGAACGCTGATATTCCGGTGCATAGCCGGAACCGACGACAGGGATCGGCAGGTGGCGGTCTGGAAGAGCCTCTCTTCCCGCACCCGCTCACTGCTGGAGGGGGCGGTGGGGGAGCGTCCCGAGGAGCGGCTTCCCAGCGTCACCATCTTCGGCCGCGAGATCCGGCGGACCCTCTTCGGGGAGGAGGAGGCACCCCCGGCCCGCGAGCCGCAGCCGGTGGAGCCCGGGGAGCGGGAGGCGGAGGACAATGAGCCTGCCCCGGCGGCACAGACGCCGCCAACCGGCCCGGAGGGCTTCGTGAGGAGGTCCGGCTACGCCGCCTCCTCGGGGAGGAGACGGAGGTCGTTTCCCGCCTACCTGTTGGCGTTCGCGGTCATCGCAGCAGCGGCGGTGGCCGCCCTGCTGATACTGCCCGGACTCCTCGCCGGAGACGGAGAAGGGGAGCCCCCGGCGACGCCGGCACCGGCGGCCGACAGCGCGGGTACGGAGCAGCCCGACCCGGAGCCCGCTCCGCTCCCTGACAGCTCCGCCGTCCCTGCGGAAGACAGCCTGGCTTCCCCTGCCGGGCCCAGCGTAATCTGGGTTTCGAACCGGGCCCCGGAGGCCGGGGCCGAGGTGAACTACAGGACCGGCGTTCTCTCGGAGTACTCCCACGTCTACCCCTTCGGGGGAGGCCGGCCCATGGAGGGCTCGCTTCTGATGCTGCGGCGCGACGACCACTCCGCCGGCCCGGAGGCCCAGTCCGCCTTCGAAGACGCCCGGGCCATCATGGAAGCGGACAGCTCCCTGGATATGGCCCTGGTGGACCTGTCGGTGCTGGTGGGGGCTGACCTCCGCTACGACGGCGTCAACCGGGGGGTCCTCCGGCAGCCCATCGACCCGGCGGGTACCCTGTATGTGGAGGTGATCAACCAGGGAATGGAGTTTCCCCCCGACGGAGCCACTCCGGCTCATGTCTGGATGGCCGAGACGGTGGACGGAAGGTCCGTGACGGTCCCTGGTCATGGTGAGTGGCTGCTGCAGGTGGTACAGACCCGCTGGGGCGACAGGGGCAGCAACGAGGAGGTTGCCCTGTCCTACGGAACGGAGAGCACGGTCTTTCTCTACAGGAGGGGGTCGGAGCACTGCCGGGCCGCGGAGGCGGCCATAAGGGAGGCTGTACAGCCGATTCCCAGGACCGTTGCCGGTCCTCCGGAAGCGTTGACGGTACCCGATATCTGGATACTGGTGGGCGGCCCGCGCGCCGGGCAGAGCCCATAGCAGTGAAACAATAGAGGTCATAGGAGGCCCGCATGGCATTCAAGGTCAACGACAAGGTAGTCCACCCGATGCACGGCGCCGGTGTGATAACCGAGATAGCCGAGAAGAACATACTGGGAGAGCCCACCGAGTGCGTGGCGATCCGCCTGATGGTGGGGAACGCCCGGATCCTCCTGCCCACCGAGACCGTGGAGGGCACCGAGCTGAGGCACGTGGTCACCAAGAAGGGCATGCAGAAGGCGCTGGACCTTCTGAAGGCCGACCCCGAAGAGCTTCCCAAGGACTGGCGCAGGAGGATCGAGACCCTGAAGGAGCGCGTGCATTCCGGTGATCCCGGCGAGGTGGCCAGGGCCATACGTGACGTAAAGGCCAGGTCGGCCAACAGCAAGATGAACCCCTCCGAGAAGAGGGTGCTCTCCGAGGCCATGGGCGTGCTGGCCGGAGAGGTGGCCCTGGTGAAGGACATCAAGGTGGACAGTGCCAAGGCCCTGATCAAGAGGCTCTCCAAGCCGAAGAAGAAAAAGAAGGAAGAGGGTAGCAAGTAGCCGGGTTCAGCGCGCAGCCGAACGGAGGCCGCGACTCCGGCCGCCGGGTACTGGGAGAGGGCGTAGAGGGACGGGAGAGGACCGTCCTGGTCCGGGTGGAGCTGCAGAGGGAGCCCTCCTCGGACCTTCCCGGGGAGATGGAGAGCCTGATCGCCAGCGCCGGGGGCGCAGTTGTGGCCTCCCTGGGTCAGAAGCGGGTGGCCCCCGACGCCAGGTACTTCGTGGGCAAGGGGAAGCTGCAGGAGGTAGTGGAGGCCGCCGAGGGCCGCGAGGCCACTACGGTGGTCTTCGACCACAACCTCTCTCCGGGGCAGGTGGCGCGGCTGGAGGATCTCACCGGCTGCAAGGTCCTGGACCGCACCGAGGTGATACTTGCCATCTTCGCCCGGGCCGCCCGGACCCGGGAGGCCAGGCTCCAGATCGAGCTGGCCCAGCTGCGATACGCCCTTCCCAGAATGACCAGGATGTGGCACCACCTCTCCCGGCTGGGCGCCGGCATCGGCACCCGCGGCCCCGGAGAGACCCAGCTGGAGATCGACCGGCGGCGGGCCAGGGACCGCATAAAGTCCTTGGAGAAGGACCTGGAGAAGGTGGAGAGCAGCCGCCAGGTCAGGCGCAGCCGTAGGCAGGGCATGTTCAGCGTGACCCTGGTGGGATACACCAACGCCGGGAAGAGCACCCTGATGAACGCCCTCTGCTCAGCCGGCGTAGGCACCGCAGACCGGCTCTTCGCCACGCTGGACACGGTGTCCAGAAGGCTGGACGTGGGGGACGGCGAGAACGTCCTGCTGTCCGATACGGTGGGTTTCATCCGCCGCCTTCCGGAGACGCTCGTGGCCAGCTTCAGGGCAACCCTGGGAGTGGTGAGGGAGGCGGACCTGCTGCTGCTGGTGGCCGACCGCAGCGACCCGGACCGGCAGATAAAGCTGGAGACCGTCCTGAACACGCTGCGCAGGATAGGCGCTGCCGAGATACCCAGGATGCTGGTGTGGAACAAGATGGACCTGGTGAGCGAGGACGAGCCCCGCACGGGGCTGGGGGTTTCGGCCCTCCGCGGGGAGGGACTGGACCCGCTTCGGGCGTCCGTACGCAGGACCAGGGACGACAGCCTCAGCTGGTTCGAGCTGACACTGGACAGCGCAGACGGTAAGCTCATAAACTGGCTGCACACCCACTGTCTTGTCCGGGACCAGATCGGAGAGGAAGGCGAGCTCCGGATGCTGGTGGCCTCCGAGCGGGGAGCGGAGCCGGTGAGCACGGCACTGGAGCGCAGCGGCGTTGAGTGGAGCATGAGACCGCTGAGCTCCGGCGCGGAAGTGGTTAGAGAGGGTAGTCTGGAACGGAAGAGGAACTCCCATGGATGAGGACAGGAAGCTCGAGCTGGAATCGATCCTGCTGAACAGGCTGGAGGCCATGTACCGACTCTACGAGAGCGGCGCCATCTCCGTACGGCTGCTGGGCCGCCAGCTGGTCCAGCTGGTGGGGTCGGAGCCGGCGCAGGCCATCTGCTCGGAGATGGGGGCCAAGGAGATCGAGGCCAGGCGGCTGCTCATCAGGATGGACGACCCCGACGGCTGGCGCCAGCTTTCATCCATGTCCGAGGACAAGAGGCGTGAGGTCCTCCCCGAGAAGCTGGTGGAGGTCTTCATAGGTTCGGGCGAGCCGGACCGGTCGACCCTGGATAGCCTCATAGATACCGCCAACCTCCCCTTCTTCAGCGGTTTCGTCTACGGGGCCCGCAGCGACAGGGACAACGGAAGACGCGAGAGCCGGGTCAGCGTCCTGGACTGACCCTTCCTGCAGACTCCTACCATGGGAGAGCTCGTGCGCAAGCCCAACATGCAGAGACTGCTCAACTGGCTGGGACTGCTGCTGGCAGTGGCGGCCCTGTTCTACCTCGGCCGCTCCTTCGCCGAAGGGCTGCGCCGGCAGAGCCTGGCCGACCTGCTGAGCTTCGACGTGGGCCTGTTCATCGCCTCCTTCCTGGTGCTGATGGTCCACATGGTCCTGGCCGCACTTTCCTGGAAGATGGTGTCCGGTGTGGTGGGATGCCCGGTGAGCTTCCGTCAGGCCTTCGCCATCCACTTCCTGACCCAGGTTGGAAAGTACCTTCCGGGAAAGCTCTGGGCCGCCGTGGGCAAGGTGGGACTGACCAGGAAGCTGGGCCTCTCCGGGGTCAAGGCCAGCCACGCCATGGTGCTGGAGAGCCTCTTCATCGTCTCCGGCTCCCTGCTGGTGGGCCTGCCGCTGGTCCCGGTAGCCGCCGAGAGGCTGGGTCTGGGCCCGCTGCTGAGCCTGGGGGCGGTTGCCGTGGTGGCCTTCGTCCTGATCATGACATCCCATCCCACTGCCTTCCGGCGGCTGCTGAGGGTCCTCAGCCGGGCCACGGGCAAGGAGCTGGAAGCTGAGGACCCCGGCTTCATCAACGTCCTGAGGCTGCTGCCCGTCTACCTGATGGTCTTCCTGACCCAGGGACTGGCCTTCGTGCTCCTGGCCTGGAGCTTCGGCCTGGACATCCCCCTCTATCCGGGGATGTTCGTCTTCCCCATGGCCATGGCCATGGGCTTCATAGTGGTGTTCGCCCCCGGGGGGCTCGGTGTCCGCGAGGTGAGCCTGACCTGGCTGGTGGGCCTGGCCGTGTCGGCCGCCGCGGGGCGCGCCGAGCTGGTTTCCATAGCCGCCAGGCTGTGGATCACGATGGCAGAGGGGATCGCATTCGTGGCGGCGATGATGGTGTGGGACGGAAGGAGCGCCCTGGGGGCCATGAGGGCGGAGGTGCAGAGCTCCGGGGGGGAGAAGGCGGCGGATCAGCCGCAGTCGACGGCCTCCACGCACACGTAGGGCAGGACGTCCCGCCCCGAGAGCCGCCGCTGCCTGGAGAGGCCCGTAACCTGCGAGAGCAGCCGATAGGCGTTTCCCGAGACGGTGAGCCTTCTGAGCCGGGCGTCCAGGCTTCCGTCGCGGACGGCAAAGGCCGCTCCCGCGTCCAGCGTGAAGTTCCCGGTGACGGCATCGCTGTTTCCGCCCTGGAAGCCGCAGACCATGTATCCGCCGTCGGCCAGCTCCAGAAGCTCAGAGATGTCCAGATCCCCGGCGGCCATGTCCAGATTGGTGACCACGGGGTAGGGAGGGGTGTCGTATTCCCTGCCGGCGTTTCCGGTGGACTCGGTACCCGCCATGCTGGCAGTGGCCAGATCGAAGACGAATCCCCCGAACAGGCCACCGTCGAATAGGGCCTTGTCCCTGGTCCCGATGCCCTCGGCATCGAAGGGGGCCGATCCGGCGCCCAGCTCCATGAGTGGCCTGTCCAGCAGGGTGACGGCGGGGGAGAACACCTGTCCGCCCTCCATGTTCCGCAGGGGACTGGAGCCGGCCAGGAGGGACCGCCCGCTGACCCCCACCCGAACCGGCTGAAGCAGAACGGACATGGCCTCCGGTGCGAAGACCACCGGAACCTCGCCGCTCACCGGACCGGTGGTCTCCGACAGCTGCCCATGCTCCGGGACATCGGCCAGCAGGGAGGCCCCCGGAAGCGAGGTGTGCCTGCAGGTCGCTGCTGCGGAGGTGAAGGTCACCAGACCGTCGGAGGTCGGCACCAGGAGCTGCAGGTCCCACTCCAGCAAGGCCTTCCGGTACTCGGCCTTCAGTCCCCGGGAGTTGTGGATCCCCACCCGGAGCCTTCGGACGGATATGCTGCCCTCCAGCGAGGAGTACGGGTATGCGCCGGCCGTGCGGTCCCGCAGGCGCTCCATTGCCCCGGCCAGGTCGGTGCAGCCCATCTCCTCCACCCGGGGGTCGCGTATCTGCACCGGGGCGGAGGTGGTGGACCCGGGGAAGCGGAATCCGGCCTCCGGCCCCACCCTGGCGGTGGATATGGCCATGTCCAGCAGCTTGCCCGGAGAGGAGGACGTTCCTCCGGCCCCACCCAGCCTGCCTCCCCTGACTATCCGCAGGCTGAGGAAGGACGACAGGGTCCTGTGGGGGGCTATCTCCCCTCCGTAGAGGACCTCCACGCTCTCCTCGTCTACGGCGGTTCCCACCACCTCCGCAGAGGCGGAAACCCCGTCAGCCATCTCCAGAAGCCGCTCCTCGGCGCTTTCCAGTCTGTCCAGGGCCCCTCCCCGGAAGGACTCAGAGGACATCGATGCCCTCCACAAGCATGTGCGGTCCCCCGTAGCTCACAGGAAGGTGGCCCCGGCTGCCCCGGCTGCAGCCGCCGATTCCGCTGTGCATCCTTACCTCGTCTCCCAAAGCCGTTATGGAGCCCAGAACCGAGGGGACGCTGCCGGTGACGGTGGCCGGCCCCAGCACCCTCCCCGGCGACCCCCCCCGGACCTCGGTAGCCCGCTCGGCCGTGATGGTGAAGCGGTGCAGGTTGGTGGATCCGGACACCGCTCCCTCCAGGTAGAGGCCGTCGCCCATGAGTTCCATCAGCTCCTGCAGGGAGTGCTTCCCGGCCTGCATGAAGGTGCAGGACATCCTGGCCCGGGGGGGATTGCGGAAGTCCACCGCCCGGGCGTTTCCCGTGGTGCTGACTCCGGCGGAAGCCGCAGTGGAAAGGGTGTGCAGACGACCGGCCACCCGGCCCCTGTCCAGCAGCACCGTGCGGCCCCCGGGCTCACCCTCGTCGTCGAAGCTGTAGGACCCGGGGTTCCCGCTCAGGGTGGCGTCGTCGCAGATGGTCACCGTCTCCGGGGCAACCTGGGCGTTCAGGGCGAACAGGTCGCCCAGGAAGGGATGGCTGTGGAGGAGGTCGGCCTCGCTGAGGTGTCCGAAGGCCTCGTGCACCAGTATTCCCGCCAGCCGCTGGTCCAGGATTATCCTGTAGCTGCCGGAACGGGGAGCCGCCGCTCCCTGCATGGTGGTGTAAGCGTCGGCCATCTCCTCCACCAGGTGCTCCCGGTGCCGCAGGTACTCGTAGCCCCCCCTGTGCGCCAGGGAACGGGAGACCGAGATCCCTCCGGGCCCCGACATCTGCAGCGCCATGCCGCAGAGGCTCTCGAACTCCAGCACCTTGGTGCCCAGCGAGCCCACCACGGCCCGGGTGCGCTGGTGCTCGCGGTAGTGGGCCAGAACGGACGCCCCTCGGGCCGAGGAGGCCATAAGCTCGGTGTACCTGCGGCAGTGGAAGGCCTTGTCCCGCACCGGCACCTCGGCCAGGGGCTCCAGGGGGTCGTCGTGCCGGCTGGCCACGGTGCAGCTGGGGGAGAGGGGGCGGGGAAGGGGCGGCATCCCCGAGCCCCGGGCCATCTCCAGGGCCCGGTCCAGGGCCATGGCCGGGTCTGTCTCCTCGGTGAAGGCGCAGGTCCCCCACCTGCCGTCGGCCAGCACCCGGGCCAGCCCGCCCGTGGAGCGGAACGGGTCGCAGCTCTCCAGGTCCCGGCCGGCCTGCACCATGTCCAGCCCCGAGCCCTCCTCCAGCCTTACGTCGGCGTAGTCCCCGGGAGGCCGGGTCTGCAGCCGCTCGTGGACACTCTCCAGGGCGGGCTCCAGCCATCCCTCCGAGGCTGCCGGGACAACGCTCAAGGCATGCTCCCGGGAATGTAGAGGCCCTCTTCGGAGAAGCGCTCCAGCTCCATGCGGGCCGAGTCCGCCCACCTGCCCGCCGGCTCCATTCTCAGGTAGCTGCGCATGGCGTCGCTGGCCCGCATCCAGTCCTCCCAGGCGGTGTACACCCTGGCCAGGCCCCATACCGCCGCCGGGTGCTCCTCCTCTGCCGCCGGCAGCAGGAGCGTCCTGGCCTGCGACAGCCTTCCCCCGGCCCTCAGCAGGGAGGCGGCCCTGACCCGGGCGGCGTTCTCCAGAGGCCCCTCCTCGTCCACCACCCGTCCCAGCCAGTCCAGGGCGGAGGCAGTGTCACCGCAGAGGGCTGCGGCCTCCCCCAGCTCCATCCATATCTCGGGCTCGGCGGGGTTGAGGGTGTGGGCCAGCAGGGCCAGATCGCGGGCCCCGGCGCTGGCTCCTGTGTCCAGGCGCAGACGGGCCAGGGCCAGGGGCCCCCGCCAGTCCTCGGGTCTCATCTCCATGAACCTCTGCAGGTTCTCCTCGGCGGCCCCGGGGTCGCCCATCCCGGCCCGGAGCCTGCCCAGGGCCAGGTAGGCCTCGTGGCAGTCCGGGTCCAGCTCCAGGGTGGTCTCCAGCTCCTCCACCGCCTTCTCCAGGAGCCCCTGCTGTATGTAGGCCAGGCCGGTCTCCAGGTGCAGCCGGGCGGACTCGGAGTCCAGGTCGATGCCGAGGAGAGCGGCGATCAGGAGTGCGAGAACCAAGGAACCTCCCTGGGGGCTTCTGCCTGTCTTCCCTTCTTCCGGTCAGGTACTTATCATACCCCCTCGAATGCATCAAGTCAGCAATACGAAGGCCCCGAAACCATGAGGTGACAGATGGACAGGCTGGATCTGGTGATAGTTGGAGGGGGGCCCGCCGGTTACGTTCCCGCCATAAGGGCGGCGCAGATGGGCAGGCGGGTAGCAGTAGTGGAGGAGGAGCACGTCGGGGGCACCTGCCTGAACTGGGGTTGCATTCCCACCAAGACGCTGGTGGCCAGCTCCGAGCTGCTCTCCAGCGCCCGGGAGGCCGCACGGCTGGGCCTGTCCGGTGGGCTGGACTTCTCCTACCCGGCGGTTGCCAAGCGCCGGGACATGGTGGTGAAGAGGCTGCGCAAGGGAGTGGAGGCGCACCTGAAGAAGCTAGGTGTCCCCTTGGTGCGCGGCCATGGCATCCTCAGGGGCCCGGGTACGGTGGACGTGGAGGGCGAGGAGCTGACGGCGGACAACGTGCTGCTCTCCCCGGGGTCCCGGCCCCTGATCCCCCGGCCGCTGTCCGCGGAGGGCGTATGCACCAGCAGGGATGTCCTGGCGTGGACCGAGCTGCCCTCCAGCCTGATCGTAGTCGGTGGCGGCGTCATCGGCTGCGAGTTCGCCTCCATCATGAACGCCTTCGGCGTGGACGTGACCGTAGTGGAGATGCTGGACGACATAATGCCCGGGGTGGATGCCGACGTCACCGCGGTGGTCCGCAGCTCGCTGACCAGAAGGGGCGTGCGCTTCCACCTGGGA
>Ga0207797_1000773_pt1 | contig 24086 bp, 27 predicted proteins | sample PRCRCaboRojoPR_6_FD_187275 | JGI IMG/M metagenome (GOLD analysis project Ga0207797, IMG submission 187275) | Marine sediment microbial community from Cabo Rojo, Puerto Rico - PR CR 10% Liquid 1 (SPAdes) | ecosystem: Environmental > Aquatic > Marine > Coastal > Sediment | place: Cabo Rojo, Puerto...
AGTGAATAGCTGTAGCTTTCGAAGTGAATAGCTGCAGTTTCCAAAGTAAATAACTTCAATATTCGAAGTAACGGGAAAACGTCCCCGAGAAGCCCCCAGCGTCCGGATTCGTCGATCCGTCCGCGGGTCGCTACTCGGCGCTGGTCGCCTCCTCGAAGACGTCCGCGATGGCGACGGTCGCCGCCGCCTGTCCCCGGAGGGCGTCGCCGTCCTGGAGGTGGGCGTGGGTTTCGACGGTGGCCGTCCCGGCGTCGCCCGGCACCTCCTCGACCAGGTTCTCGACCGGATACTCGGCGAACGAGCTCCCGACCCCCTCCATCTCCGCGTTGCGGGCCTCGGCGAAGCTGCTGACGACGCGGGCCCCGTCCCCGACGGAGAGGAGGTTCAGCTGGTCGTCCGAGCGGAGCGCGTCCCCCATCGTGCCGGTCGCGAGCGTCTCCACGGCCGTCCCCGAGGTTCCCACGAGGACGAGGCCCTGCTCCTCGACCGCGACGAGGTCCTCGGCGAGGTTCGCGTGCTCGAGCATGGTCTCGAACCGAAGGGTCCCGATGTCGGCGTCGATTTCCCCGTCCGCGGGGCCGCCGACCAGCCCGTCCTCGGCGGGGCCGTCCAGCGCCGCCTCGACGACCGTGTACGGGAGCCGCCGCGAGCCGCCCTCGGGGCCCTTGCTGACCGTGCGATGTTCGAGCCGCGCACGGACGGTCCGGCCGTCGACGGTGCCCGAAAGCGCCGGCGGGCTCCCGTCGCCGGTCGGCCGGAGCCCCGCCGCGTTGCCCACCTGCTTCCACTCGCTGCGCTCGACCCGCCGGCGACCGTAGCCGATGACCGCCAACCCGGCGAGGGCGATGACCATCGCGCCGGCCATGCCACCCGTCGAGCCGCCGGGAACGTCCCCGAAGGAGAGGGCGGGCTCGGCGAGCCCCTGGTCGACGGCGATCCACGCGCCGAAGACCACCGCGGCCCAGGCGAGCGCTGCCAGGCCGAGGATCGCCCGCTTCAGCCCCATGGGTCCACCCGTCGACCGTCGTCCAGCCATGTCATGTCATACAACCCTGTCTGTCGGTGGCTCACGAGCGGCAGGGAAAAAGGCTGGGTCCGCGAACGGGTCGGGCTAGTCCTTGTCGATCATCACCTCGCTGGCCTTGATGACGGCGTCGACCTCGTCGCCGGCGGCGAGGTCGAGGCGGTCGGCGGATCCGCGGGTGATCGTCGACGTGACGGTCTGGCCGTCCGGAAGCTCGACGACCACCTCAGCCATGATCTCGTCCGTCGCCACGGACTGGACCGTTCCCGAGAGCCTGTTGCGAGCGCTGAGTCCCATACGTTTCGGATTTGTAACCATATCGGCGTAAGTCTGTCGGGGCCGTCGTTCCGGCCCGCGACGCCGGGTGAGCGGGGCCGGACCGACCCGCCCGGAGAGGAAACCTTTACCGACGGGACCGCATACCGCCTCCCAACATGGTACTCGACGACCTCGGCAGCTCCCTCCGGAGCACGCTCAACAACCTCCGGGGGAAGTCCCGCATCTCCGAGGAGGACGTCGACGACGTCGTCAGGGAGATCCAGCGCTCGCTGATCCAGGCCGACGTCGACATCGAACTGGTCCAGGACCTCTCGGACCGGATCACGGCCCGCGCGCTCGAGGAGGAGCCGCCCGCGGGCACCTCGCCGCGGGACTGGGTCCTCCGGATCGTCTACGAGGAGCTGGTCGAACTCGTCGGCGACTCGACCGAGATTCCCTTGGAGCCCCAGACGATCGTCCTCGCGGGCCTCCAGGGCTCGGGGAAGACGACGACGGCCGCGAAGATGGCCTGGTGGTTCGAGAAGAAGGGCCTCCGGCCGGCCGTCATCCAGACGGACACCTTCCGGCCGGGCGCCTACGACCAGGCCAAGGAGATGGCCGAGCGGGCGGAGGTCGCCTTCTACGGGGACCCCGACTCCGAGGACCCCGTCCAGATCGCCCGCGACGGGCTGGAGGCGACCGCCGACGCCGACGTGCGGATCGTCGACACCGCCGGTCGGCACGGCCTCGAGGACGACCTGATCGCCGAACTCGAGGAGATCGACCGCGTCGTCGACCCCGACCGGACGCTGCTCGTGCTCGACGCGGCCATCGGCCAGGGCGCCCGCGAGCAGGCGGCCAGCTTCGAGGCGGCCGTCGCCGAGGGCATCGACGGCGTCGTCATCACGAAGCTCGACGGCACGGCCAAGGGTGGCGGCGCGCTCGCGGCGGTCGACCAGACCGACGCGACCATCGCCTTCCTCGGCACCGGCGAGACGATCAAGGACGTCGAGCGGTTCGAGCCCTCGGGGTTCGTCTCGCGGCTGCTCGGCATGGGCGACCTCGAGCAGCTCGCCGAGCGCGTCGAGCGGGCGATGGCCGAGACCGGCGAGGACGAGGACTGGGAGCCCGAGGACATCCTCGAGGGGCCGTTCACCCTCAAGGACATGCAAAAGCAGATGGAGGCGATGAACCGCATGGGCCCGCTGAATCAGGTCATGGACATGATCCCCGGCCTCGGCGGCGGGATGATGGATCAGCTGCCCGACGACGCCATGGACCTGACCGAGGAGCGCATGCAGGACTTCGACGTCATCATGGACTCGATGACCGACGAGGAACTCGAGAACCCCCGGGTCGTCGGCGCGAGCCGCACGGAGCGCATCGCCCGCGGCGCCGGCAAGCCCGCCGAGCGCGTCCGCGAGCTGCTCCAGCAGCACAAGATGATGGAGCGGACGCTCAAGCAGTTCCAGGGCATGGGCGAGGGGGACATGGAGCGGATGATGCAGCAGATGCAGCAGGGTGGCGGCGGCATGGGCGGGATGGGCGGCGGTGGCGGCAACCCGTTCTGATCAGGCCGGCGCGGGCTCGTCGGGCGCGGCCGAGTCGGCCTCGCCGCCCCGCCCGCGGCGGTAGGCCCCAAAGAGCCCCAGCACCAGCGCGCCGAGCCCCCAGACGAGCACCGCGACGTCAGCGAGGCCGCCGACGATCGGCACCCGGGTGAGGACGACCATCGCCAGGACGCCGACCAGGAGCGCGAGCCAGCGGCTCTCCCGGTCGACCAGCGAGAGCAGCCAGGCACCCAGGAGGTAGCGCCCGTAGATGATGGCGAGCCAGATGCCGACGGCGTAGCTCAGGAACCCGAGGAGCGAGAGGGGGATCCCGACGATCGTGATCGCCACGAGCACGAGGACGATCGGCGCGGCGACGAGCGTGCCCAGGCCGACGACGCCGGTCACGCCGGGGCGCTCGCGGGTCCGCTCGACGAGCCCGGCCGAGAAGCGGGGGAAGGCCAGCAGGAGGATGGCCCCGACGAGGAGGTTGACGAGGACGAAGTACACCGAGAAGAGGGCGTCGGCGACCTGGAAGAACGCCCCCGGCCCGACGGCGAGGTCGGGGTTCTCGGTCACCGCGCCGCCCACCTGGGCGCCCTCCTGGCGGTCGAGCGTGCCGTCGTACTCGAGGTCGCCGGCGACCGAGGCGCCGGGGGCGAGCGTGATCGACTCGGCGCCGATCCGGGCGTCGCCGCCGATCGAGCCGGCGATGAGGACCGAGCCGGCCCCGACCTCGAGGGTCCCCTCGATGGAGCCGCCCTCGGCCACCTGGACGTGGCCGGCCGCGCCGCTGACGTCCCCGCCGACGGTGCCGCCGACGTAGATGTTGCCGGCCGTCCCCTCGACGTTGCCCGTGACGGTCCCCTCGATGCGGACGTTGCCGCCGATCGCGGTGAGGTCGCCGTCGACGGTGCCCCGGACGACGACGTCGCCCGCGAAGACCTCGAGGTCGCCGGTGGTCTCGTCGGCCTCGACGACGACGGTGCCGCCGGCCCGGGACTCGGCGGCGGCCAGGCCGGGGGCGACGCTGAGCGTCAGGATCGCGACCAGGAGCAGGGCGACGACGCGCTGCGTGCGGAGGGCCATACCGTCCCGTTGGGCGGCTGGGACCTTCAAAACCGGTGTTCCGAACTCAGCGCTCCTCGGTCTGCCGGCGCCCCAGCGCGCGGGCGAGCGCGAGCATGAAGCCCATGCCGGCCTGGACTTCGGGGTCCCGCATCGCGCGGAGCAGCCCGAGCATGCCGACGGGCTCGGGCTCCCCCTCGCTGGCCTCGCCGACGGCCGCGAGGGCGTCGTCGAGCCCGCGGGCGACCTCGGGTTCGGACGCCGTGTCGGCGACCTCCATGAGGCGGCCGCCCATCTGGGAGAGTTCGACGGCCATCTCGTCGGTCGTCGCCGCCGTCAGCAGGGCCATCATGTCGGCCAGGCCCGCCAGGTCGTCGAGCGTCCCGGTCTCCTGGAGCGCGACGATGGTCTCGAGGGCCTCCGCGAGGGCCGCCTCGTTCTCGTCGACGACGGCCGCGACGTCCGCGGCCGCCTCCTCGCCCGTCTCGGTGGTGGCTGAGTCGGTCATCAGATCAACCCCCTGGCGGTGAGCCAGTAGGCCTCGTTGTAGGCCAGCTTCGACCAGTGCAGCGCGGACGTGGGCTCGCGCACCACGGGCTCGTCGCCGTAGCCGAACTCGACGAAGGTGGCCTCCTCGAGGCCGGCCTCGAGGAAGCAGACCGTCTTGCCCTCGTAGACGGCGGTCGGGACCTCGTCCCGGACGCGACTGGTGATGCGCTTGGCGACGGTGCCGGCCTCGTAGTGGGCGACGCTGCCGGCCTTGCTCGTCGGCACGTCGGCGATGTCGCCGATCGCGTAGACGTTCTCCGCGTTGTCGGCCTCGAGGGTGTGCCGGTCGACGGCGACCCAGCCGTCCTCGCCCAGGCCGGCCTCGGCGACCATGTCGTTCCCGTGGTGGGGCGGGATGGCGACGAAGAGGTCGTAGTCCAGTTCCGTGCCCTCCATCGTCTCGACGGTCCCGGCCTCGGGGTCGAGTTCCTCGACGTTGAAGAAGGTCTCGAGGGTGATGTCCCGCGCCTCGAACTCCTCGGTCGCCCAGTCGGCGATGGTCTGGATGCCGTGGGCGCGCATGATCGGGTAGGTGTAGGTCAGCTCGACGTCCTCGCGGCGGCCGCGCTGGCGCAGCCAGTCGTCGACCATGAGGACGAACTCGACGGGCGCCGCGGGGCACATGTGGGGGACGCCGACGACGCTGAGGACGAGGTGGCCCTCCTCGAACTCCGCGAGGGCGTCCCGCAGCGCGACCGCGCCCTCCGGCCCGTAGAAGTGGTGGGCCCCCTCGGCCAGCCCGGGGACCTTCTCGGGGGCCAGCTGGGCACCCATCGCGAGGACGAGCTGGTCGTAGGCGAGGTCGCCGCTCTCGGCCGTGGCGACCGTCTGCCGGTCGGTGTCGACCGCCGTGGCGCGGTCGACGTGGATGTCGATGCGATCGTCGACGAGCTCGGCCAGCGGGCGCCGTGACTCCTCGACCGTCTTCTCGCCGAACGGGACGTACAGGAACGTCGGCTTGTAGACGTGGTCAGGATCGTCGGTCAGCAGCGTGACGCGTGCCTCGCCGGCGGCCAGTTCCGGGGCCAGCCTGTCGGCCAGCCGGTTGGCGAGGACGGTCCCGCCGGTGCCGCCACCGACGATGATGATGTCGTGTGTCATGGGTGGGGTGGGGACTCCTGGGACGCCCGCGTCACGCGACCTTGACGTAGAGGCGCCAGTAGTCCTCGTCTTCCTCGATGCCGAGGTACTCGTGGTCGGTCTCGTCGACCCAGTCCGGGACGTCGTTCTTCGAGCCGCTGTCGCTGGTCAGCAGCTCGATGACGGTGCCGGACTCGGCCTCCTTGACCTTGCCGATGAGGTCCATCAGGGGCCCGGGGCAGGTGGCTCCGCGGGCGTCGATCGTGACGTCGGGTTCGTATGCGGTTTCGCTCATGATTTGCGTAGAGTGGTGTGACGGGTATATGGTTGGCGGACGGTGCGATCAGACGAAGACGACCTGCTTGTCCCGGGCGCGGTTCAGGAAGCCCGCGACGCCGAGGACGTCGTCGAACAGGTCGACGTAGGCGTCTAAGTCCTTGCCGAGCATGTCCATGGACATCTCGCAGGCGAACACCTCGATGTCGCCGATGTCGCGGGCGCGCTCGAGGTTCTCCGTGAACAGCGCCATGTCCGCCTCCTCGTGTTCGAGCATGGCCCGGCCGATGGGGCCCATCTCGAAGTCGCCGTTCGCGACGGTCTCGGCGTCGAAGGCCTCCAGTCCGTCCATCGTCGCGAAGACGTCCACGGGGACGTCGGACGCGGCCGCGATGGACGCGATGTTACTGACGGCCTGGAGCCGCTCTAACTTGCCGGATGCGAGTACGATAGCGTAGCCTGGCATGGGACTCACAGGTGGACGTTCGACCCCCACAGGAATAGTCTTGTGCGACTATTCCAAGAATGTGGGAAATCGCTCCGTCGGCCGCCGACCGCGGCCCCGAGCGGTCGTTTTTTCCCCCTGCGCTCGGTGGAGGCGGACGATGAGCGTCCGCGAGGTGGCCGTCGGGGCCTACCGCGAGGGGCTACCGGCGCTGTCGGCGAGCGTGCTCGGCGGCCTCCTCGCCGGCGTCGTCCTCGGCGGCATGCGCGGGGAGTTCCGCGCGGTCCCCGGCCTGCTCGTCCTCGTCCCGGCACTGCTCGCCACCCGCGGGAACGTCTACGGCTCCCTGGGCGCCCGGATCGCGACCGGGCTCCACCAGGGGCTCCTCGAACCGCGGATCCGGGGGGCCGACGACCGGCTCTACCGCGCGGTCGCCGCCGCCATCTCCAACGGCCTGCTCGCCAGCGCCTTCGCCGCGACCGTCGCCTTTCTCGTCCTCGTCGGCCTCGGCGAACCCGTCGCCAGCCTCCCCGTGCTCGTCGCGATCGCCCTGCTGGCGGGGCTCCTCTCCGGGAGCGTCCTCGCCGTCTGCGTCGTCGCCGTCGTCTTCGCGGGCTACCGGCGGGGCTACAACCCGGATCCCCTCGTCGGCCCGATCGTCACCACCGCCGGTGACGTCTTCGGGGTGGCCTTCCTCCTGCTCGCGGTCCGGCTGGTCCTCCTCGGGGGGTCGTAGGTGCAGACGGAGTGGTCCGTCCGGGCGATCTCCCGGAGCATGGTGCCGATCCTCCTGGCGCTGACCCTCGTCGAGATCGGCAGCGGCCTGGTCCTCGGGCGGTTCGAGGGGGCGCTCCTGCGCTCGCCCTCGCTGCTCGTCCTCGTCCCGGTCACGATCGGGACGGCCGGCAACCTCGGCAGCGTCCTCGCCGCGCGGCTCTCGACGGCCTTCCACCTGGGCACGCTCGCGTTCGCCCCCACGGACGACCAGCTGGCCGGCAACGCCCTGGCGACGGTCGCCCTCTCCCTGACGGTGTTCCCGGCCATCGGCGTGGGCGCGTGGCTGCTGGCGGAGGTCACCGTGGGCGCCCGCCTCGGCCTGGGGACGGTCGTCGCCGTCGCCCTCGCGAGCGGGGCGGCCCTCGCCGTCCTGGCCGTGGTGGTGACGCTGGTGGCGACCTACGCCGCCTACCGCTTCGAGCTCGACCCCGACGACGTCGTCATCCCCGTCGTCACGAACGTCTGTGACGTCCTTGGCGTGCTCGTCCTCTTCGCGAGCGTGGCGCTCTTGGTCTGAGGTCAGGCGACCGGCTCGCCGTCCTCGGTCGCGGGCGCGACGTGGTCGATGTAGGCCTCGACGTCGGGCGCCTCGACCCGGACGCGAACCGTGATCGTCCCGAGTTCCTCGTCGTCGGGCGGGAAGTTGACGACGCCCTGGAGGGCCGGGCCCTTCCGCAGCTCGAACGTGAACGAGTCGCCGCGGCGGCCCTCGAAGAAGACGCTCCGGGCGGTGTCGAGGATTTCCTGGCGGTGGAGGAGCTGGGAGAGGTGTGCGAGGTCGTGGACGGTCGCGGTCAGCTCGCCGTGGCGCTCGGTCGGCTCGGCGTCGGGAAACAGCGACTCGATCGCCGCGGCCACGCGCGCCGCGCGCTCGGTGGGCATGACCGGCGCCGTGATCTCGACGTCGACCCGGTGGGCCTCGCTCATCGGTCCCGGGCCTCGGCGAGCGCCTCGGGGCCCTCCGTCAGGAGCCGGCGAACCCGGTCCTGGAAGGCCTCGAGGCTGTCGGTGTTCTCGAGGGTCACGTCGGCCCGGTCGATCGCCTCGCCCATGCCGAAGGACAGCTCCCGGTCGTCCCGCTCGGCGAGGGACTCGCCGCCCGCCTCGCCGCCCGCGTCCCGGCCCCGGAGGTCGAGCCGCTCGGCGCGGGTCTCGAAGGGCGCCTCGACGGCCACCAGCAGGAAGTCCTCGCCGAAGGCGGCCTCGAAGGCGTCGACCTCGACGTCGGACCGGATGCCGTCGACGAGGACGGTGTCGGCCGTCTCGAGACCGTCCTCGATCAGCGGGAGCGAGCGGTCGGCGATGGCCGCGGGGCCGTCCTCCTCGCGGAGGGCCTTGGCCACCTCGCCGTGGTGGGTCGCGGGGTCGAGCCCGCGGTCCCGGCAGGCCGCCCGGATCACGTCCCCCATCGTCACGACCGGCACGTCGAGGTCGCGGGCGACCGCGGCCGCCTCGCTCTTGCCGCTGCCGGGCAGGCCGACGATCCCGATGACTGTCATCGACCGGCAGTTGACCGAGCGGGGGCAAAAGGGCTGCGTCCCGGCGCTACCGCTCGCGCTCGACGACGAACTCCGCGAAGTCACGCAGGTAGACCATCGCCTGGGAGTCGGCGGCGTCGACGGACTCGAGGGCCTCCAGGGCGGCGGCGGACTCCGCCCGGGCCCGCTCGGTGGCGGCCTCGGGGGCGAGGTCGGTCACCTCGACCAGCGAGGGCCGCTCCATGGCGGCGTCGTGGCCGGTGGGCTTGCCGAGCTGGTCGGCGTCGGCGGTGGCGTCGAGCACGTCGTCCCGGATCTGGAAGGCGACGCCCACCCGCTCGGCGTACTGGCCGACGGCCTCGACGGTGTAGGCGTCGGCGTCGGCCGCGATGGCGCCGAGCTCCGCCGCGGCGCGAAAGAGCGCGCCCGTCTTGCGCCGCGCCAGCGCCATGTATTCGGCCTCGTCGACGGGCCGGGCGACCAGCTCCGTCGCCTCGCCCTCGCCGAGTTCCACCATGGCCTCGGCGACGGCCTGCATGGCGCGCTCGTCGGTCGAGAACAGCGCGAAGGCCTCGCCGAGGAGGCCGTCGGAGGCCAGGATCGCCGGGCCGTGGCCGAAGGCCGCCCAGGCCGAGGCGGTCCCGCGGCGGAGTTCGGACTCGTCGATGACGTCGTCGACCACCAGCGACGCGTTGTGGACCAGCTCGACGCCGACGGCGAAGTCGATGGCGTCCTCGAGGTCGCCGGCGAGCGCCTCGCAGACGAGGATCGTCACGACGGGGCGGACGCGCTTGCCGCCCGCGAGGGCGACGTCCCGGAGCTCCTCGCGGAGCGTCGGCGGCTCGACCCCCTCGAGGACGTCCACGAGTCGCTCCTCGACGCGCTCCCGGCGCCGAGCCAGGTACTCCATCGGCCGTGGCTTGGGGGTACCCCCGCAAGTAGGTGACGAACCGGGGACAGCCAGCGCGCGAGTCGGATGTACTCGATGTACTACGTGTACTCGATGTACTATGTACTACTCGTACTAACTGTACCACGTGTACTACCGGCTGCTCTCGACGTCGGATGCCGAACGCCCCGCCCTCAGAGGTCGGGGACCTCGCCGCCGAACTCCTCGATCAGGGCGGGGACGACCTCGAAGAGGTCGTCGACGATGCCGTAGTCCGCGATGTCGTAGATGGGGGCGCTCGGGTCGGTGTTGATCGCGACGATCGTGTCGGCGCCCTTCATGCCGGCGACGTGCTGGACGGCCCCGGAGATGCCGATGGCGAGGTAGACGTCGGGCTGGACGGTCTTGCCGCTCTGGCCGACCTGGCGGTCCTTGGGCAGCCACTCGTTGTCGACGATGGGTCGGGAGGCCGAGACCGTCGCGCCGATCGCCTCGGCGAAGGCCTCGATCAGCGGGATGTTCTCCGCCTCCTCGATGCCCCGGCCGACGGAGACGAGGACGTCGGCCTCCGTGATGTCGACGTCACCGGCCCCGACTTCCTGGAAGCCCGAGACGCGCGTCCGGACGGCGCCGTCGTCGATGTCGACGTCGGCCGCCTCGACGGTCGCGTCGCCCGTGCCCTCCGCGGGCGGCCACTCCCCGGACCGCGTCGTCAGGACCGTCGCCTCGCCGTCGACCTCGATGGTGGCCTCCGTCTTGCCGCCGTAGGTCTCGCGAGTGACGACGACGCCCTCGTCGACGTCGATGGCGACGGCGTCGGTCGCGATCGGGCGGTCGAGCCGCTCGGCGAGCGCCGGCGCGGTCGAGAGGCCGTTGACGGTGTTGGGCACGAGGACGTGCTCGACGTCCCCGTCGGCCACGAGCCCCTCGAGGGCCTGGACCGCGACGTCGGCGACGAACTCCTCGCCGTGGTCGACGGTGTGGATGACGTCGACGCCCTCGCGATCGAGTGCGTCGGCGAAGCCCTCGACGTCGCCGCCGACGACGGCGACGTGCAGGTCGGTGCCGACCGCGTCGGCGAGTTGCCGGCCGGCGGTGACGAGTTCGAAGCTCGGATCCCGGAGTTCGCCCCGGCGGTGCTCGGCGAGGGCGAGGACGGCCATCAGGCACTCACCCCCCGGTCGCGGAGGAGCTCTGCGAGCTGTCCGGCCGTCTCCTCGGCGCCGCCCTCGAAGAGCTCGACGTCGCTCTCGACCTCCGGCTCGGCGAGGTCGGTGAGCGTCAGGTCAAGCGGCAGGTCCTCGGCGGCGAGGCCGACGCCCGAGAGGTCCTCGGCCTCGAGGGGCTTGCTCTGGGCCTGCCGGATGCCGCGCAGGCTGGCGTACCGCGGCTCGTTGATGCCCGTCTGGATCGTCAGCACGGCCGGCACGTCCACCTCGGCGAGCTCCTCGACGCCGCCCTCGAGCTCCCGGTGGACGCTCGCGGTGTCGGCGCCGGGTTCGAGGTCGAGGTCGTTGACCACGGCGCCCCAGGCGTAGTCGATGGCGGCGGCGAGCGCGACGCCGGTCGCGCCGAAGGAGTCGTCGGCGGTCTGGACGCCCGTCAGGACCAGGTCGGGCTCTTCCTCCTCGACGATCGCCGCGAGGACGCGGGCCTTCGTGAGCGGGTCCAAGACGGACGCCTCGGCGAGGGCGTCGTCCCAGACGCGGATGGCGCGATCGGCGCCCTTGGCGAGGGCCTGCCGGATGGTCTCCTCGGCGCGCTCCGGGCCGATCGTCGCCGTGAGGACCTCGACGTCCTCGTCGGCCTCGGCCAGCTGGACGGCCTCCTCGAGGGCGTAGTTGTCCCACTCGTTCAGGTCGTACGTCAGGTACCGGCCGTCGATCTCGAGTCCGTCGATCTCGAACTCGTCGTCGACGTCGGCCACCTCCGAGATGGTCACCAGGACCTTCATGCTCGGGGGTCCGGCGCGGGTACCGATAAAAACCCCGAAACCCGCCGGGGTGGTCGCGCCTCACTCGTCGACGTCGGTGACGTCCTCGTCGGGGAACGAGATCAGGTTCTCGCGCCCGATCCGCAGCTTGTCGATCCGGCCCTCCTCGGCCATGGCCGAGAGCAGCTGGGAGACCTTCGCGTTCGACCAGCCGGTCTCCTTGACGATGGTCGCCTGCTTCATGCGCCCGCCGTTCTGCTCCAGGAGCCACTCCACGCGCTCCTCGTCGCTGAGCAACTCCAGGTTGACGCCGGCCTCCTCCTCGTCCGCGGCCGTGGCCTCATCGTCGGTGGCCGGCTCGGTCGTGGCGGGCTCGGCCGCGTCCGGGGCGGCCGCCGCGTCGCCCGATCGACCGAGCGCGTCCCGACGCCAGACGAGGACGACCAGCCCGACGAGGAGCACCACCCCGAGCACGGCGGCGGCGAGGAGTTCCGTCGGGAGGCCGTCGGGCTCGGCGGCGCCGTCGCCGGTGAAGACGGCCGAGGGCGAGCCGCTGGTGAAGGTCCGGGGGCCGTCCCACCGGAAGCGGCCCTCGACCACCTCGCCGTCGCCGGAGAAGGGACTGTGGTCGGCGGGGGGCGTGATGACGAGGGATTCGTTGGCCTCGAGCCTGGAGAGCCAGGTTCCCTCGGTCGTGTTGAAGGCGTCGCCCACGACGAGGTCGCCGTCCTCGCGGACGCGAGCGAAGTTGGTCCAGGTGAACGAGACCGTGAGCGAGCCGGTCCCGTTGTCGATGGCCGACTGGGGCGCGGCGGCGCGCTCGACGTCCGTGAGCCGCATCGAGCGACCGGTGACGGTGGCGGCCTCGCGACTCGCCGCCCGGAAGGCGTCGAGGCCGAGCGAGCGGGACTCGCCCCGCTCGAAGCTGGCCGCGATCTCCTCGAAGGCCGTCCGCTCGGCCGCGGAGTCGAGCGAGAACGTCACGGTCACGTTCCAGCGGGCGTCGCCGTCGTCGTGTAGCTGGACCGCGAAGGTCGTCGTGCCGTTGTCGGCGTCGGCTGTCGCGGCGGCGGCCGGCCCGGTCGCGAGGCTCGCGAGGAGGAGGGCCCCGAAGAGGGCGAGCAGGGCGGCGCGGGCCCGCGGGGACATATCCTCGCCTGCACGAGCCGGCGGCAAAACGCTTTCCATCCGGAGATAAAACGTTATCTGGCCGCATAAACCGTCTCGGCGAACCTGGGGCCGTCACGTCGGCCGCCACACAAGGGGATTCTTTTTGGAACCGCGGCCGGTACCCCCCGGTAGATGGTCCCCTCGTCCCTCCCGCGTACGGCCCTCCCCCTGGTCGCCCTCTGTCTCGCGGCCGCCCTCGGCGTCGGCGCCGTGGTGGCCGCCGGACCCGCCGGGGAGAGCGGCGGCGGCCAGCCCGCGGTCGTCACCGTGAGCAACACCTCGGGCTACCTTCAGCCGGCCGGCGCCAGCGCGGAGCGCCGGGCCTACGTGCACACGGACGTCGAGGTCGGCGTCGCCGTCGCCGACGACGTGGCCGAGCTCCGGGCGACCCACGAGCGGTTGACGCTGGCGAACGAACTCGAGGCCGCCCCGGATCGGACGGCGCGGCTCGACGCGCTCCGGGACCGCGTCGCGACCATCGAGGCCCGGGCGGAGGCGATACACGCCGAGCAGCGGGCGGCCCGGGAGGCCTACCTCGACGGCTCGCTGTCCCGTGGCGCACTCCTCCAGCGCCTCGCCCGCCTCGACGCGCGGGCCGACGCGGCCGAGCGGGTGCGGTCGACGGTCGAGGAGCGCCTGGCGTCGAGCTCGGCCGGCGCCGGCTCGGCACTCACCGAGGCACAGAACCTCGAGGTCGCCCTGGAGACCGTCGGCGGGCCCGCCACGCGCCGGGTTCGCCAGCGCTTCATCGGAAACCGGTCGTCGGGGGCGACCTACCTCTCGGTCGTGGGCTCGCACGGCCTCGTCGTCGCCACCGTCGCCGACGACCGGCTCTACCGCGACGCCGTCGACGCGACCGAGCGGGACCCGGACGGCCCCTCCCAGTTCGCGGGGGCCGGCGAGCCGGAGATCAGCGTGGCCCTCCAGCGCGCGGCCAGCCTGTATCCCTGGGCCTTCGAGTTCGGCAGTGCGGCCCAGCCGCTCCGTGGCTACGGCGACACGGCCGTCTACCGGATCACGGCCGAGCACCCACACGGCCGGGTCTCGGTCTACCTGGACGGCGCGACGACGAACGCCTTCCGCGAGATCCAACAGAAGCGCCTGGAAGCCGTCCCGGTGGTCGAACAGCGGCGGGCGACCGGCGACGGCCTGGCCATCCGGCTGAACGCGACCCACGAGACCGGCCCCCTCGGCGTGACGGTCACCCGTGAGGCGACCGGGCGGCCGGTCGACGCCAGCCTGGTCGTCGACGGCGTCGTCGTCGGGTCGACCGGAGCCGACGGCCACCTCTGGACGATCCAGCCCCGGGGGACGGCCACCGTGAGCGCCCGGACCGACGACGGCGCGACCGTCGCGGTCGACCTCGGGTAGGCCGAGATTTATCGGCGATGACGCGCCCAGAGGGCCCGTGTCTCGCGGAGTCGCCACCGTGCTCGCCGTGGTCCTCCTCGTGGTCGCGTGTGTCACCGCCGCCGCGACCGTCGGTGCGGTCGTCGCGACCGACCCCGGGGCCGCCCCGCCGGTCGCGGACCTCCGCCTGTCCGTCGACGCCGACGCGGATCGGCTGACCCTCCGACACGCCGGCGGCGAGGCCATCCCCGCCGAGGCCATCCGGCTGCGCGTCCGGGTGAACGGGACGGCCCTGGCCCACCAGCCGCCCGTTCCGTTCTTCGCCGCCCGTGGCTTCCGCGCCGGGCCGACCGGGCCGTTCAACCCCGCGACGGCGGGGCCCTGGCGGGCGGGGCAGACGGCCGCGCTCCGCCTCGCCTCCACGAACCACCCGCGACCGTCGCCCGGGGATCGCGTCACGGTCAGGGTCTCGACGGAGGCCGCCGTCGTCGCGGAACTGACGGCGACCGCGAACTGACGCCTGGTCCGGGCCTCGGCCGCGGGTCAGTCCTCGGCCGGGACCCGTGCGAGCGTCGTGATCGCCCGCGGGCTCCCCGGCCGGGCCTGCTGGACGGTGTGCTCGACGTCGACGAAGCCGGCCTCGGCGAACATCCGGTCGGCCTCGCCCTCGTCGTAGAACAGCATGATCGCGTCCGCGACCCGCCGGAGGAGTCGCGAGGTCGGCGCGTCCGGGCCGACGACGAGCACCTGGCCGCCGGGGCGGGCCACCCGCCGCATGTCGCGAAGCGTCCCGACCGGGTTCGGCCAGTACTCGATCGAGCCCGACGACCAGACGACGTCGAAGGTGTTCGCCCGGAAGGGGAGCCGCTCCGCGTCGCCGCGATAGAGCGTGACGCGGTCGTCGTCGCCGAATTTCTCGGTCGCCTTGGCGAGCTGGTGTTCGCTCTGGTCCAGCCCGTGGACCGCCTCGAGGTGCTCGAGGAGGCCGGCGGTCGCGAAGCCGGTGCCACAGCCCACGTCGAGGACCGCGTCGTCGGGCTCGAGGTCCAGCATCGCGATGGCCTCGTCCCGCATCGCCTCGTTCCAGACGAAGGGGTTGATCCGGTCGTAGACCCGCGAGAGGTACTTATAGAAGAGCCGCGCGCGACCCTTGTCCTCGAGAACGCCCATTGGGTCCGGCTTGTGCTGTGGCGTGCTTACCTGTTGGGATATGGGGTCGGCGAGGCGGTCACCGGGTGGGGCGGAAACGCCGTCTCGCGCCCGCCGGCTCCTCACTGCACTTCGCAACTACCAAATAGGCATCCACGGAAGGTAGGACTGATTGAGCGATGCCAGAGACTCAGGTACTCGAGGACATCAAGGACGCGGAGGCCGAGGCCGAGGAGATCGTCGCCGACGCGGAGGCCGAAGCCGAGGAGATCGTCGCCGCGGCCCGCGAGGAGGCCGACGAGATCCGCGAGGCCGCCCGCGAGGAGGCCGACGCCGAGGCCCAGGACCGACTCGAGGCCGCTCGCGAGGAGATCGAGGCCGAGCGCGAGCGCATTCTCGAGGAGGGGCGCGAGGAACGCGAGGCGCTCGTCGACGCCGCCGAGGCGCGCACTGACGAGGTCGTCGAGCACGTCGTCGACCGGTTCCGGGAGGCGGTAGATGCTCAGACCTGAGCGGATGAGCCGGGTCTCGGTGACGGGATCCAAGCGCGTGATGGGGGAGGTCATCGAGACCGTCCACGACCTCCACCTGCTGCACGTCACCGACTACGGCGACGACTGGGAGGGGTTCGAGCCCGGCAATCCCCGCGAGGGTGCCGACGAGGTCGCCGAGAAGCTCGTCACCGTCCGGGCGCTCGAGTCCATTCTGGACGTGACCGAGGGCGACGCCGGCCCGGGGGCCCAGATCGTCACCGACGACGCCCTCGACGAGCAACTCGAGACGATCCGCGAGGAGGTCAACGAGGCCGACGACCGCCGCAGCGACCTCCGCAACGAGCTCCGGAGCGTCGAGGACCGCATCGACACGATGGAGCCCTTCGTCGAGCTGGGGATCGACCTCGACCTGCTCCGGGACTACGCCACCCTCACGGTCCAGGTGGGCGAGGGCGACGCCGAGAGCGTTCGCGAGGCGCTCGACGAGATCGACCTCGGCGCGTACGAAGTGTTCGCCAGCGGGGGCGTCGTGGCCGTCGCGGCGCGGGCCGACCCGGAGGAGCTCCAGGACGCCCTCGTCAGCGCGACGTTCTCGGCGATCGAGGTGCCAGAGGGCGAGGGCGACCCCGAGGAGTACCTCTCGGAGCTGCGCCACCGCAAGCAGCAACTCGAGGCCAAGCTCTCCACCGTCGAGGAGGACGTCGAGGACCTCCGGCTTGACTACGGCGGCTTCCTGCTGGCCGCCGAGGAGACCCTCACGATCCAGGTCGACAAGCTGGAGGCGCCCCTCGCCTTCGCGACGACCGCCAACGCCTTCATCGCGGAGGGCTGGATCCCCAGCGAGCGCTACGCCGAGTTCGAGGCGGCGCTCCGGGACGCCGTCGGCGACCACGTCGAGGTCAGCGAACTCGAGCGGGCCAGCTACGACGAGCACGGCCACGTCCACGACCACGAGGACCTGGCCGGCGGCGAGGGCCACGGTGCCGAGGCGGGCGAGCGGTCGGCCGCCGAGAGCCCGACGCCCGACGCCGAGGAGGGCTCCGACGAGGAGGTCGCCGCCGACGGTGGGACGGTCACGATGGGCGGCGAGAACCCGCCGGTCATCATGGACAACCCCGGCGCGGTCAAGCCCTTCGAGGCGCTGACCGAGATCATCAACCGGCCGAAGTACACCGAGTTCGACCCGTCGGTGATCCTCTTCCTGACGTTCCCCGCCTTCTTCGGGTTCATGATCGGCGACGTGGGCTACGGCCTGCTGTACGTGCTGCTGGGCGCGTGGCTCGTGAGTAGCTTCGAGAGCGACATCGTCCGGAGCCTCGGCGGCGTCGGCCTCTGGGCCGGCGGCTTCACGGTCCTCTTCGGGTTCCTCTACGGCGAAATCTTCGGCCTGCACCTGGTCACGACCTACCTCTGGGAGGGGCTCGTCGGGCTCCACGGCGCCCCGATGCACAAGGGGCTCCAGCCCGCGGACGTCGCCTACGCCCAGACCTGGCTGATCGTCAGCCTCCTGGCGGGGATGGTCCACCTGTTCGTCGGCTACGTCTTCGACTTCGCGAAGACGATCCGTCACGGCCTCGTCGACGCGGTGACCGAGAGTGGCTCCTGGATCCTGATGATGGGCGGCCTCTGGGCGTTCGTCTTCAGCACCGTCGCCGCCGGCATGAAGCCGCGCTTCCTCTTCACCGTCTTCGGCGGCGAGGGCCTCGACGTCCCGGGCGCCAGCGAACCCACCGAGGCGGTCGAGGTGGCCTACGAGCTCGGATTCACCGGCCTGCCGGAGATCGTCGGCTGGCTCGGCCTGGCCGCCTTCGCGGTCGGGCTGGTCCTGCTGGCGCTGGGCGACCTCATCGAGGTCGTCGAGTTCCTGAACGTCCTGGTGAACGTGCTCTCCTACACCCGGCTGGCGGCCGTCCTGCTGGCGAAGGCGGGGATGGCGTTCGTCGTCAACCTGCTGTTCTTCGGCGTGTACGTCACCGGCGAGGGGAGCCACGCCACCTGGCACTTCGGCCTCGGGGGCATGCCCGAGGTCGGGACGATGGTCCACGGCCACGAGGTGACCGAGGTCATGTTCGGCGGCCTGATGCACTCGGGCATCGGCGGCCTGCTGGTCGGCCTCCTCGTCCTGGTCGTCGGCCACCTGATCGTCCTCGGGCTGGGCGTCACCAGCGCCGGCCTGCAGGCGGTTCGTCTCGAGTACGTCGAGTTCTTCGGCAAGTTCTTCGACGGCGGCGGGACGGCCTACCTGCCCTTCGGCCAGCAGCGCGAGTACACGGCCGAGTAGCGGCCCGGTCGTCGGGCCGGTTCGAGGGGTCCGTGAGCGGCTCGACCCGGTAGCCCCAGATACCCTAAACCGGCGGAATCGCCGCCTGACGAACCGTTTTGGGAAGTTTTATGAGTACGTCGTGGTGACCTAGGTCTGTCCGAGAGACACCAATCCATGATCGACGCACTCGCCGCAATCCTGCCCGTCGTACTGCAAGCAGAGGGAGCTGCTCCGGCCATCCCGCCCGCGGCCGGCGCCGCGCTGGCCGTCGGCCTCGCCGCACTCGGCTCGGGCATCGCCGAGCGTGGCATCGGCGCCGCGGCCGTCGGCGCCATCGCCGAGGATCCCGACATGTTCGGCCGGGGCCTGATCCTGACGGTCCTGCCGGAGACGCTGGTCATCCTCGCACTGGTCACGGTCTTCGTGGTCTGATCGACCCGGTTTTCCACCAATGAGTCTCGACACTGTCGTCGCGGACATCAGAGAGGAAGCCCGCGCGCGTGCGGAGGAGATAGTCTCGGCGGCCGAGGACGACGCCGCGGAGATCCGCACCGAGGCCGAGGCCGACGCCGAGGAGATCCGCGCCGATCGCGAGCGCGAGGTCGAGCGCGAGGTCGCCCAGGAGCGCGAACAGCGCGTCTCCAGCGCGAAGCTCCAGGCCAAACAGGAGCGCCTCGCGGCTCGCCGTGACGTCCTCGAGGAGGTCCGCGAGCGCGTTGAGGCCGAGATCGCGAGCCTCGAGGAGGGCCGGGAGGAGCTGACCCGTGCCCTGCTCGAGGACGCCGCGACGGAGTTCGACGAGGGCGAGGCCGTCCAGGTCTACGGCCGGGCCGGGGACGAGGCCTTGCTCGAGTCGATCGTCGCGGACTACGAGGGCTTCGAGTACGCCGGCGAGACCGACTGTCTCGGCGGCGTCGTCGCCGAGAGCGAGGCCTCCCGGGTCCGCGTCAAGAACACCTTCGACTCGGTGCTCGAGAACGTCTGGGAGGACGACCTCCGGGACGTCAGCGAGCGCCTCTTCGAGGAGCAATGAGCGCGCCGGCCGCCGAACGGCGCCGCGAGGCCGGCAACTACGAGTACGTCACCGCGCGGGTCCGCTCCCGGCGCGCCGCGCTGTTCGACGACGACGATTACCGGAAGCTCCTCCGGATGGGGCCGGGCGAGATCGCCCGGTTCATGGAGGAGACGGAGTACGAGACCGAGATGAACGCCCTGGGGGCCCGCCACGGCGGCGTGGACCTGATCGAGTACGCCCTCAATCAGAATCTCGCGAAGCACTTCGACGACCTGCTGCGCTTCTCGGAGGGGCGGCTGTACGACTACATCGCCCGGTACCTCCGGAAGTTCGACGCCTGGAACGTCAAGACGGCCCTCCGTGGCATCTACACGGAGAGCAGTCCCGACGAGATCGAGACGGACCTCATCGGCGCCGGCGAGTTCTCCGAGGACCTCCTCGAGCAACTCGTCGCCGCCGGCTCCATCGAGGACGCCGTCGAGTTGCTCTCGCGGACCATCTTCGGCGACGAACTCGAGGCGGCGCTGGAGGACTACCAGGAGACCGGCCTGCTGGTGCCCCTGGAGAACGCCGCCGACCGCACGTTCTACCGGACGCTGCTGTCCGGCCTGCCGGAGCTGGCGGAGGGCGACTCGCCGGTCGGCCTCCTGACGGAGTTCCTGCGGGCCGAGATCGACTTTCTCAACCTGCGCAACGCCGTCCGGCTGGCCCGCAGCGGCGCCGACATCGACCCCTCGGAGTACTACATCGAGGGCGGTCGGCTGTTCGACGCCGGCGAACTGCGCCAGGTGGCCGGCAACGAGGCGGGCATCCTCGAGGCCGTCCGGGAGAGTCCCTACGGGGACGACCTGGAGGACGCCCTGGTCGTCCTCGAGGACGCCGAGAGCCTCATCGAGTTCGAGCACGCCATCCACGCGGCGCTGCTCGAGTACTCTGACACCCTCTCGAACCGCTACCCGCTGTCGGTCTGTCCGGTGCTCGCCTACGTGCTCGCCAAGGAGCGCGAGGTCGAGAACATCCGGGCGATCGCCCGCGGCCGCGAGGCGGGGCTCTCGCCCGAGGAGATCGAACGGGAGCTGGTGATCCAATGAGCCAGGAGATCGCCGTCGTCGGCAGCCCGGAGTTCACCACCGGCTTCCGCCTGGCCGGCGTCCGCCGCTTCGCGGACGTGCCGGCCGACGAGAAGGCCGACCAGCTCGACGACGCCGTCGAGGACGTCCTCGCGGACGAGGGCGTCGGCATCGTCGTGATGCACGACGAGGACCTCGAGCACCTCTCGCGGGAGGTCCGCCAGGCGGTAGAGACGAGCGTCGAGCCGGTCTTCGTCACGCTGGGTGGCGGCGCCGGTTCCACGGGCTTGCGCGACCAGATCAAGCGCGCGATCGGCATCGATCTGATGGAGGAAGAACAATGAGTCAGGCTACAGACACGGACGTCCGCGAAGACGGACGCATCGAGAGCGTATCCGGCCCCGTCGTGACCGCGACCGAACTCGACGCACGGATGAACGACGTCGTCTACGTCGGGAACGAGGGGCTGATGGGCGAAGTGATCGAGATCGAGGGCAACGTGACGACCATCCAGGTCTACGAGGAGACCTCCAACGTCTCCCCGGGCGAGCCGGTCGAGAGTACCGGCGCGCCGCTGTCGGTCGACCTGGGCCCGGGCATGATGGACGCCATCTACGACGGCGTCCAGCGCCCGCTCGACGTCCTCGAGACGAAGATGAACTCGGCGTTCCTCGATAGGGGAGTGGACGCGCCGGGGATCGACCTGGAGAAGACCTGGGAGTTCGAGCCGACCGTCGCGGAAGGCGACTCCGTCGAGGCCGGCGACATCGTGGGTACCGTCCCCGAGACGCCGAGCATCGAGCACAAGGTGATGGTCCCGCCGGATTCGGAGGGCGGCGACGTCGTCGCCGTCGAGTCGGGCAACTTCACCGTCGAGGAGGCCGTCGTCGAGCTGGACACGGGCGAGGAGATCGCCATGCGCCAGGAGTGGCCGGTCCGCGAGCCGCGGCCGGCCGAGGAGAAGCAGACGCCGACGACGCCGCTGGTCTCCGGCCAGCGCATTCTGGATGGGTTGTTCCCCATCGCCAAGGGCGGGACGGCCGCCATCCCGGGGCCCTTCGGCTCCGGCAAGACCGTCACGCAACACCAGCTCGCCAAGTGGGCCGACGCGGACATCGTCGTCTACGTCGGCTGTGGCGAGCGGGGCAACGAGATGACGGAGGTCATCGAGGACTTCCCGGAGCTCGAGGACCCCACGACGGGCAACGCGCTGATGGACCGCACCTGCCTCATCGCGAACACGTCGAACATGCCCGTCGCGGCCCGGGAATCCTGCGTCTACACGGGCATCACCATCGCGGAGTACTTCCGTGACATGGGCTACGACGTCGCGCTCATGGCCGACTCCACCTCGCGGTGGGCCGAGGCCATGCGGGAGATCTCGAGCCGCCTCGAGGAGATGCCCGGCGAGGAGGGCTACCCGGCCTACCTCGCCGCGCGGCTGGCCCAGTTCTACGAGCGCTCGGGCTACTTCGAGAACATCAACGGCACGGAGGGGTCGGTCTCGGTCATCGGGGCGGTCTCGCCGCCGGGCGGTGACTTCTCCGAGCCGGTGACCCAGAACACCCTGCGGATCGTCAAGACCTTCTGGGCGCTGGACGCCGACCTCGCCGAGCGCCGCCACTTCCCCGCGATCAACTGGGACGAGTCCTACTCGCTGTACCGCGACCAGCTCGACCCGTGGTTCGAGGAGAACGTGGCCGAGGACTGGGCGGAGGTGCGCCAGTGGGCGATCGACACCCTCGACGAGGAGGGCGAACTCCAGGAGATCGTCCAGCTGGTCGGCAAGGACGCCCTGCCGCCGGACCAGCAGCTCACCCTGGAGGTGGCCCGCTACCTGCGCGAGGGCTGGCTCCAGCAGAACGCGCTCCACGACGTGGACACCTACTGCGAGCCGGCGAAGACCTACCGCATCCTCCAGGCGATCAAGACCTACAACGACGAGGCCTTCGACGCGCTCGACGCGGGCGTCCCCGTCGAGGAGATCACCGACGTCGACGCCGCGCCGCGGCTGAACCGGATCGGCGTCCAGGAGGAGTACGAGGGCTACGTCGACGAGCTCGAGGACGACCTCGCCGCGGAACTCAGGGGGCTGTATTAGATGAAAGAATACCAGACGATCACGGAGATCAGCGGTCCGCTGGTCTTCGTCGAGACGGACGAACCGATCGGCTACGACGAGATCGTCGAGATCGAGACCGGCGACGGCCGGACGCGCCACGGGCAGGTGCTCGAGAGCGCGAGCGAGTACGTCGCCATCCAGGTCTTCGAGGGGACGGAGGGCATCGACCGGGACTCCTCCGTTCGCTTCCTCGGCGAGACCATGAAGATGCCCGTGACCGAGGACCTCCTCGGTCGCGTGCTGGACGGCTCGGGCAACCCGCTCGACGGCGGGCCGGACATCGTGCCCGACGAGCGCCGTGACATCGTCGGCGCCGCGATCAACCCCTACTCCCGGGAGTACCCCGAGGAGTTCATCCAGACTGGCGTCTCGGCCATCGACGGCATGAACACGCTGGTCCGGGGCCAGAAGCTGCCGATCTTCTCGGGCTCGGGCCTGCCCCACAACGAACTCGCCCTGCAGATCGCCCGCCAGGCGACGGTGCCCGAGGAGGAAGAGGGCGGCGAGGGCAGCGAGTTCGCCGTCATCTTCGGCGCGATGGGCATCACCCAGGAGGAGGCCAACGAGTTCATGCAGGACTTCGAGCGCACCGGCGCGCTGGAGCGCTCGGTGGTCTTCATGAACCTGGCCGACGACCCCGCGGTCGAGCGGACGATCACGCCGCGGCTGGCGCTGACGACCGCCGAGTACCTCGCCTTCGACAAGGACTACCACGTCCTCGTCATCCTGACGGACATGACGAACTACTGCGAGGCGCTGCGCGAGATCGGCGCCGCCCGCGAGGAGGTCCCCGGCCGGCGGGGCTACCCCGGGTACATGTACACCGACCTCGCGACCCTCTACGAGCGGGCCGGCCGCATCGAGGGTCGGGAGGGCTCGGTCACGCAGATCCCCATCCTGACGATGCCCGGCGACGACGACACCCACCCGATTCCGGATCTGACGGGCTACATCACCGAGGGCCAGATCTACGTCGATCGGGACCTCAACTCCCAGGGCATCCAGCCGCCGACGTACGTCCTGCCGAGCCTCTCGCGGCTCATGGACGACGGCATCGGCGAGGGCCTCACCCGCGAGGACCACGGCGACGTCTCCGACCAGCTCTACGCGGCCTACGCCGAGGGCGAGGACCTGCGCGACCTGGTGAACATCGTCGGCCGCGAGGCCCTCTCCGAGCGGGACAACCGCTTCCTCGACTTCGCCGACCGCTTCGAGACGGAGTTCGTCAACCAGGGCTACAACACCAACCGGTCGATCGAGGACACGCTCGGCATCGGCTGGGACCTCCTCTCGACGCTCCCGCCCGAGGAGCTCAACCGCGTCGACGAGGACTACATCGAGGAGTACTACCGCGAGGACGAGGCCGCCGAGGAAGTCGCCGCGGACTGACCTACCGGCGCAGCCGGCGGGCGATGATCTCCTTCTGTATCTCCGAGGTGCCCTCGTAGATGGTCGTGATCTTGGCGTCGCGGTAGTAGCGTTCGACGTCGAAGTCGGTGGTGTAGCCGTAGCCGCCGTGGACCTGGACGGCCTCGTTGGCGACGTCGACGGCCGTCTCGCTGGCGAATAACTTCGCGATCGACGCGGCCATCGGATCCACGTCGCCGTCGTTCGCGCGGGCGGCGTCGCGGGCGAGCAGCCGGGCGGCTTTGACGTTTGCCTGCATGTCGGCCAGCTTGTGGCCGATGGCCTGGTGCTCGATGATCGGCTCGCCGAACTGCTCGCGCTCGTTGGCGTAGGCGACGGCGTCCTCGAGGGCGGCCTGGGCGACGCCGACGGCCTGGCTCGCGATGGCGACGCGGCCGCCGTTGAGGATCGAGAAAGCGGCCGCGAGCCCCTCGCCCACCTCGGTCAGGCGGTTTTCCGCCGGGATGCGGGCGCCCTCGAAGACGAGCGTCGTGGTGTCGCTGGCCCGGAGCCCCAGCTTCTCCTCGTGCTTCCCGACGGCGAGCCCGTCGACGTCCTTCGGGACGAGAAACTGGGTGACGGTCTCTTCGTCCTCGGGGTCGGTCTTCGCGAAGAGTATCACGACGTCCGAGCGGTCGCCGTTGGTGATCCACTGCTTGGTGCCGTCGATGACGTACTCGTCGCCCTCGCGGCGGGCCCGCGTCGTCATCTCGGCGGGG
>Ga0207797_1000774_pt1 | contig 24072 bp, 25 predicted proteins | sample PRCRCaboRojoPR_6_FD_187275 | JGI IMG/M metagenome (GOLD analysis project Ga0207797, IMG submission 187275) | Marine sediment microbial community from Cabo Rojo, Puerto Rico - PR CR 10% Liquid 1 (SPAdes) | ecosystem: Environmental > Aquatic > Marine > Coastal > Sediment | place: Cabo Rojo, Puerto...
TGAAACCAAAAAGACTCGCTGCTGTCTCGATGAATTCGTCCAGTGCGGATTGATCCAGCTCCATCTCCGCAGGCAGGAAGTATATATTGCCCTCGTTAACATTCAAGACAAAACTCGCGAGTTCGCCGGAGGGAGTTACCGCAATCGTCTCCAGAGGGGAATGGTCCAGCCTCGTGTTCCCGCTCAGTGCTGCAGTATAGGATATTAGTTCATTATAAGAAGCTAGAAAACTGCCCAGACGGGTCTCTTTTCTCTTTACTTCCAGTCTCTCACCTTTTCTATATTTTATCCCTTCCGCCAAAGTGGTATACAGTTCTTTGCTAATAGGTAGCCAGGAATAACTGCCAATGCTTTCATTCTCGTCGTTCTTTACTATTGTCAGTTCCTTGCCGGGGTTTCTTAGCTTGCAGAAAACTGATCCGTGCTTGCTTAAGAGCTCCTTAACTTCTTCCCGGCGAGCCTGCATCAAATTTTTTAGCCCCCTGGTTAACCCTCCATCTTCCCGGGGATTGCTTTTGAAAGAGCCGTCGCCCCGGGGCCGTAAGTGGTCAGTCCAAAGCGGACTTATCTTACCGGGATCGATGAATACCGCGTCGTAATCGTAAAAAGAGTTACCCGACGCAAAGTTGTCTTTCTCTATCTTTACGGACTCGAGACCCTGTGGTTCAGCCAGGCCCCATCCAGCGTCTAGTAGTCGAACGGTCCTGTTACTGTTGATGGGTTTCCCCCTTTTTTATTTTTTAATAATGACGATACGAACTTGAAAGAACTAAATGACCTCGTTAATACCCATGATAACTTTTGATAGATGTTAGCCATAACCGAATTTTTTTTCAATTATTTCCCCACCCGGTACAAACTCGGCCTTAAAATCGGGTGGCAAGTGTAAACAAAATCTCATACACTGATTGGAAAGTGGTTCGAACAACTTTTAGCTCCGAGTTTCAGGAATTGATAACATCAAACCGCCAATCTCGGGACTTAAACTGATCCCGAGTTTATTTGAGGTAGCAATGCAATACAAACCGAAGACGGTTGTTGCCCTATTTGGGGGCGTTATCTCGGTATCGTTTGCCGCAATTTTTATCAGGATGTCGACCGCCCCTCCACTGATAATATCTTTCTACCGGATGTTTTTCGCCACGTTGTTGATTCTAGCCTACTCCACCTATCGGGGTGAAGTATTTTCCGAGATAAAGAAGCTTACGAGAAAGGACTTTTTTTTGTTGCTTTTAGCTGGTTTTTTTCTCGCGGTTCACTTTGGCTTCTGGGTAACGTCACTCAGCCATACAAGCGTCGCTAGTTCCGTCGTTCTCGTGACCACTCAACCCATTTTTATCGTTCTGATTGAAAGCGCCTTTCTAGGTAAGAAGCCTTCAAAAAACTTTTTGATTGGTTTGTCTATCGCGGCTATTGGAAGTTTTTTGATTGGGTTTGGCGATTTTCACGGTTCCGAATTCGCACTCGTCGGTGACGTTTTAGCGCTCCTCGGCGCCGCCATGGCTGCCGGGTATTTTCTAATCGGCGGCGAGGTAAGGGGTAGAATAAAAATACTCCCTTATATTTTCATGGTCTACGGAATCAGTTCTATTTTTCTCCTGCTTTTTACCACGGTTGCTGGAATCCCTATATTAAACTACAGTGCGTACAACTTTTCTCTATTTCTACTTCTGGCAATTGTCCCGACCTTGCTGGGGCATACTGCTTTTAACTGGTTATTGAGCGAAGTGAAGGCCTCCATGGTGGGGGTAACCATTCTCGGTGAACCGATCGGCTCGTCAATTCTTGCGATTATTTTCTTTGACGAATTCCCTTCCTACTGGGTGATATCCGGGGGCCTTTTCGTTCTGCTCAGCATATTCTTCCTCTGGCGCCAGGAACTACTCGAGGGGAAGATCTGATCCCGGCCCCCAGTGTCACCTAAGCTCGAAATCTATTCTCTAACTAATTCCGTTATCGTTATGGACCTTCTTCTTCCAGTTCTTCAGCGGCTCTTTCCTGAGCCTCTTTTTCGATCTCTTCGGCCCTCTTCTCGAATTCAGTTCTGGCTTCTTCTGCCTTATCGGATAGGTCCTTTACCAGCCCTTCGGCCGCCTCTTCGTCGTAGTCGCCTTCTTCGTAGTCGGGGAAACCGTCATCGCCGGAAATTCCCATAATACTGCTTACGGCGCCCAGTACGTCGGCGGTACCAGAAGGCACGATCAACTTCGAAGCCCGACCATCTGCTAGCTCCTTCATCGCTTCGTAAGCCTTCAAAGTCAGAATCTTGTCGTTTGGTTTCCCTTTGTGGTAAGCTCCAAATATTCCCTGAATTGCATTTGCCTCACCTTCGGCTTCCGTAATGTACTCGTAACGTTTGGCGTCGGCTCTTTTTCTTCTGGCATTTGCCTCACCTTCGGCTTCCAGAACCGCAGCACGTTTGCTACCTTCGGCCTTGAGAATTGATGCCTTTTTACTTCCTTCAGCCTTTAGCACCTCAGCCCTTCTCCGTCTTTCAGCCTTTAGCTGTTGCGCCATGGCATCCTTTACGTCCTCAGGCGGAGTAATCTCTCTTATCTCGACCTTGGTTACCCTGACTCCCCACTTATCAGTTTCTTTATCCAGCGTATTGAGCAGCTTGGAGTTTATTTTTTCTCTCGAAGAAAGGGACTGATCAAGATCCATTTCACCAATCTCGCTTCTGAGGTTCGTCTGGGCTAATCTGACTGCCGCGTTTTCGAAGTCTTCCACTTCGTACTCTACCTTCTTGGCGTCCGTCGGTTTGTAATATACTATTGCATCAACAGTCACCGTTGCGTTGTCCTTGGTGATTACATCCTGTCTTGGAACATCAAGCGTTTTTTCCCTCATGTCGATCTTTCTTACCTTCTGGACGAAAGGAAAAATAAAGTGCAGTCCGGGCTCGTAAGTTCTGGAGTACTTTCCAAAGGTCTCCATCAGACCCTTCTGGTACTGACGTACGAGCGTGGTCGCCCAGGCACCAAATACCAGAACGAATGCAATTGCTGCCGCAATTATTATTAGTGACATATTAACCCTCCTCTGGGTTATTTGAGCCGCCCTGTTCGGTCATTTCACAGGGTTCTACAACTAGAGAGGTACCTTCAATACTCCGTACTTCAATTGTATCGCCTTTTTCTATTAAATCGTCATTTAATGATTCAGCTCGCCATCTTTCTCCATTTACGAGAACTATCCCGTCACCCTTTGCCGGATCTATTCTTTCTTCAACCGTCCCTCTTTCATTTATTAACCTATCGGCACCGGTCTTGATGCCACCCTCGGAGCTATAAATATCGAACTTCCAGGCCAGGTAAGCGGCAAGTCCGGTACCCGCGACAAAAGCTATGAAACTACCGATTTCTCCGGGGAACAAGAAATCAACGAGGCTGGCAATTAAAGCACCAAACCCTACTGTACCAAAAAAGAAGGTTACCGTGGTCAACTCCAGCACGAGAAAACCTAAACCGGCAATAAACCATAACCACGCAGGTATAAGTTCCATCCGGTTCACCTCTTTAGCTATAATTTATAATTTATGGGACGAACGTTCGTGCTCTTGGCGGTGGAAAGGTCCCAGGCTTCTTTTGAGAGCAAGTATAGGGCTCCCGATACGATTGAATGCCCACCAAGAACTACTGGCTTGTCCGAATCCCGGGCAGCTTCAGTCAATTTACGCAAATAAGTTGTTTTGATTTCTTCCGGTTCAAGGAGGTCCGAAGAAAAGCGCTCCGGCCGCGTTGGCCACTGACCCAGATAATCAAACAGTACGCGGGTATCGAGAAATAATCCAGTCCCTTGATCGGTCAGACGCGCTATTAAACCCTCGGGGCCGAGGTATTTTAACAGATGACCACACAGTGCAGGAATTGAGCCACCAGTTCCGAGTTCTGAGTAACTACCCCTGCCCTCGGAATATAGGTTGATATGGCAGGCGGACTCGCTCTCCAGTTGCGAAAAAGTACTCGCCCCCACTCTGCCAAAAATAACGATTCTGGAATTCTCGTCGGTAAACTGGGGTAAAATTTCCTTGATTCTCGTTTGACCCCAATCAAGACCCTCAACGTATTCGGATAGTTTGGGGCCTGTTTGCCCGGAAAGTTTTAAAGGTAGCAGGTCCACAGGGGAGTCGAGGTCCAGCAGGGTTCTGGCGCTTCTATCGAGTTCGTAAGGAGTTAAACCAGCATCCCGAGTTAGCCAACCGAGTTCGTTATCCTTTTCCGGTGGCGTCGTACCCAGAAGTCGAGTTGCCGGGGTACAGCCGAGCAAATCAGAAGAATAAAAATTGTTCGATATAGAACTATCTTCGTGCCCCCGCAAAAATTCAACCAGGCCGGACAATTCCTCCCTGCCAAGCAGTGTCGCGCTTCCACCACCAACGTACAGAACCTCTTCCAGATTAAATTCTTCAATGGCCTCATAAAGGTTTTCACCAAAATGAAAGTTCTTGCCGGATTCACGTACCTCCAGGTCCGGATAAAGGGATTTAGCAGCATCCAGCAGCCGTATGGAGTTGGTAATCAATATCCTTTTATCCAACCGGGGCAAGTCTTCCGTTTGATCGAGTATATCAAGTGTATTTTCTTCCAACCCCCGGTTGAGTTTTTCTTCCACCTCTGAGTCCCCTTCTACCCCGGTTGTCACTATAAGGCCGCAATTCCTGTGTTGGCTGGACACTTATTGGTCTTCCCCCATAATTTTTGCTCCGTTTTCCGTGCCGACAAAGACTAGATCGGCATTTCTATCGACGAAGAAACCGTTTTCTACGACACCTTCGATTTCGTTTATTTCGAATTCCCACTTCTCGAGTTCGGCCTCTTCCAACTTTTCTTCCAATTTTACGTCAATTATCAGGTTTGCATTGTCAGTCCTGACCGGTTTGTCGTCTTTCTTTCTCAATTCGGGAATCCCGTAGCGTCGCAACTCTTTTTGGGTTGCTTCTTTCAGTTCCGGTTTAACTTCCACGGGAAGGGGGAACGACTGACCGAGATAATCGACCAACTTGGTTTCATCCACGACTATCAACAGCTTATCCGAACGTTTAGCTACTTTTTTCTCCCGGTAATGACACCCCCCACCTCCTTTTATCAGGTTCAAACCGGGGTCTACTTCGTCCGCCCCGTCGATATCAAAGGCTAGCTGACCGGAAAAACCTTCAAGTTCCCGAACCTTAACGCCCCTCTGGGTCAATTCCTTGCTTGTTTCTTTTGAAGTTGGCACTGCAGTTAACCCGCTCTTTTCGGCAATCATATCGAATGAATGAGCTATTGTAGAGCCAGACCCCACACCGATACTCAACCCACTACCGAGTTCGTAATTGGACTCTATCCACTCCATTGCACCTTCAACTGCGATCTTTTTCAATTCTCCACGAGATACCAAGCATTTCACCCCGCCGTTCATTGCTGATTAATAAGACCCCATAAAACACCGCTCAAAAATCCTTCTTATTGATACATTATAAACCCAGCATTAATTCAAACAAATTATGCTCCCTGCAACCGCCAGAATCTACCTTGCAGATAGGATTAAGTCGTATATAATTTTATGTTGTTAGTTCAAATTTATTAAAAACCTTCAAGACCACCGGAAAGGTGGAAGATTATGAATTTTTTTACTTTAATAAAAAAGAGAACGTCAGTTAGATCCTTTACGGAAAGACCGGTGCAGAAGGATGAAGTTCAGAAACTGCTTCAGGCTGCGAATTCCGCCCCTTCCGCCGGTAATCTGCAGGCATATGAAATCCTAGTAATTAAAGAAGATTCTTTGAAAGAGTTACTGGCCGAAGACGCTCATGGGCAGAAGTTTATCGAACAATCACCCGTAATCTTTGCTTTTCTGCAGGATGCAGCGCGCTCTACGGAGAAATACGGAGATAGGGGTGAATTTTACTCCATTCAGGATGGAACTATTGCGGCTTCTTACCTGCAACTCGCCGCAGTAGAACTGGGCCTTGGTAGTTGCTGGATTGGTGCATTTAACGAAGAAAAGGTAAAAGAGGACCTTAACACTGAAAAGAAACCGCTGGCACTTATACCCGTAGGTTATCCTGCCAAAAGTAGCAAAGGGGATTCACCCCGAAGGGAACTCGACGATTTAGTTACCTACATGGAAAACGATTGAATTCATTCACCTATTAACTGAACTATTATTTTTCTATTTCGGGCCCGGGTGTCGTGATTGAGTATGACGATGTCCTGCCATTGGCCCAACTTCATATTTCCATTTACGAAGGGGACCATGGTGCCCGGCCCCATGATGGTCGCGCGAACGTGACTGCGGCCGTTATCGTCGTTCCAGGTTTGATGGTGCTTGTAAGGTATATCCTCAGGAGCAAGCCTTTCCAGGGCTTCCGGTACGTCTTCTCTTAAGCCCGGTTCGTATTCGACGGTACTAATTGATCCCGTCGCCCCGGGCACGAAAATGTTCACGCTGCCTTCGTCAATGCTTGAATCGCGCACTATACTGGCAATTTCTTCAGTAATTTTTTCCATCTTGCTATCAGCACCTACGTGGACGTTTATCTCAACCGTTTCAACTTCCATTCTAACCCCCAATTGTTAGTTCTTTTTCTCCTGCTCCAGGAAGGAAACTATCTTTTCCATCTCCATTTCTCGGGAACCCTTTACGAGCAATAGGTTATCATCTCCGGTTAGTCTGTCCTCCAGGTTGCTCGTCAATTCCGACTTCGATCCGAACCACTTTGCCTCGACTTCTTTCCCGGCTTCGTTCGTTCGGTTCAACTGCTCAACCAGAGTTCCAGTATGATTGCCCACGGAATATAAAACGTCAACTCCCGCACTCCGGACTGCTCCCGCGAGACTTCTATGCAACTCATTGGCTGCTTCTCCTAGTTCCATCATATCACCGAACACGAATACCTTTTCCCCTGAAGGCTCGATCCGTTTCAGGTAATTGAGGGCGTTTTCTGTAGCTCTCGGGTTTGCATTGTAGGTATCGTTTATTACCGTCCCCAGAGAGGTTTCAACCGGCTGAAGGCGTTGATCTATCGGCTCAACTTTCTGCCGGCTTTTCAGATCCCGGGGGTTCAGCCCGAGCTCAAGCGCTACGGCGACGGCACCAAGTAGGTTAAGAGCGTTCCCCCGTGAATTCAGCTTCGACTCAAGCACAAAAGGGAAGGGGGAGCTATCAGGGCACAAGTCGCTATTGACAGTTAATTCTATTCCGTCGGTACCCCTAATTTGAATTTTTTCCCCACGATAGCTCAGACTATTCTCGGAACGAGTTCCGAAAAGTATCGGTTCGAGATCAAACTTCTTCTCCGCCTCTTCAAGAAGCGTAGGGTAATCTCCGCCGATGATCAGTTTGGCATCCCGGTCCATTCCCGCGGTGATGCCCAGCTTTTCCCGGGCGATTTCCCTGGTTCCCGAGAAGTTGCCGAGGTGAACCTTCCCGACTGCAGTAATCAGACCTACCGTCGGTTCCAGAACTTTGCTCAGCTTTTCAACATCTCCCGGGTATTGAAGTCCAAGTTCAAATACGGCGTAATCAACCCCTTGCTCCATTTCGAGCAAAGCGAGGGGCAGACCGAATTCCGTATTATAGTTCCCCGGCGATTTATGAACCTTTCCCGAAGTTGATAGCATGGAAGCAATTAGTTCTTTTGTCGTCGTCTTCCCCCAGCTCCCGGTCACGCCGATAATAGGGATCTGGAAGGAGTTTCTGTAATAGTGAGCCATATCCAGAAGCGCTCGTTCAGTATCGTCGACAACTACGAGGTTAAACGGGCTCTCCTTCCGATAGTCCTTTGACTCAGCCAGGGAAGCGGCCGCTCCTTTTTCGTACGCTTCCTCGATGAATTGATGACCATCCGTTCGGGAGCCCGAAAGGGGGACGAAAACGTCCCCCTCGGCAATGGTTCTGGTGTCTATGGAGAATCCACGGACCGCACGATCTCGTTCGTCATAAAGTTTTCCGCCCGTGGCCGCAACTATACCTTCCAGGTCAAGCATCGATCAACCGTTCTGATCTTCAGACTGACCGCCGGATTCTTCACCCGATTCGGCCCCATTGTTGCTGTTACTCGAGGCCATTACGTTTATGGCTATCGCCTGACTACCGTAAACTACTCTGTTATCAAACTTCTTGCTAACCCTGGCAGCTGATTCGTATCTGTAGCCAGTACCGGCCATTGGTACGACACTTTCTTCGAAGGGCTTGAGTAGTTCGACGGAGAGGCTTTCGTAACTTTTCAGGTTATTGACGTAGCCGAGCCAGTCCTCGAAGTTTTCCAGAGTCTGGGGTGGGGCAATGTTGGTCGGTCTCGGGCCTCCGTAAACTGCCACGACGTAGTTACCGGGGGGTAAGTCCTTGGGTAGCTGGAAGCCTCCGGTTTTTTCCACGAGTTTACCCCGGTAGTTCTGTACTTTAACCTGATAGGCAAGAAGGTCGCCGGCAGTATAGTTCCTTTTATCGGTGGCAAAATAGGTAATCTGACCCGACCTGATGTTCCTTTCAAAGTTAATTTCCGCTTCCAGGTTATTTAGTTCGGGGTTCTTAAAGGGATTATGAGCTAATGCGTCAATGAATAGAGCTACCTGAAGCGATGGCAGGTAGGAAGCCTGGTTATAGGAGAAGAATACGTCCGTCCTTTCCAGGGGCTCGGGCATGTTATCGCCGGTGATTGTGTAATTTACCTTCACGGTACCCGGGCCGGTTCTGTTCAGTGTCCTGTTGATCGCTTCGCGGATTGTCGAATAGGATAAAGTACCGATCAAGCTGTTCGTCTTTACCAGTTCCGTATTGAAACTCGCACTGGCATTGGAGCCCATTTCGGAAATATCGAGGTTGGTCGAAAAAAGCTCCGTTTCTTGGCCTACCTTACCCATTACACCCTGAGTTCTGTCCTGAGTTACGGTTCCGACGGTTTTGGAGACGTCACCCAGTTTAAACGGGGACTTATAGCTCTTAACGGTGTCGAGCACGCTGGCTTCCGTAAGCAGGAAATCCGAACTTCCATTCAGGATAAACCTGTGGCCCAGACCGAGCACCTTATCCTCTTCTCGATAGGTAACGGTCCCAAGTGCACCTATGGAGAGGTCACCCCGGGCAAGTGAGACCCCCATCGGACCGCCTGCCTGCAACTCCATCGTTTCGCCGGAGTTGCTATCGGAACCCTGCAGGTTATGAAAGGCGAGATCGTACTGGGAAAGACCACCCCTCAGGTTTTGAATCGAACTACCGCCGACGGTTGCCAGCGGATCGTAAACCCTGCCGGGGTTTTCTGATTCTATACCTTTTTTTAGGGCGTTCAATGAAGCCCGGGAAAACCCACTGAGCATCACGGGAGTGACGGATTTACGAAATATTAGATCATCGCTTTCCGATCCCCCAACCGATCCTCTCTCCGCACCTGCCCCGGGCACTTCCACGTTCTTGCCCGGAAAAAGGTCTTCAAGCGAGTTCTCCACGGAACTTCTGGTATCCTCCGATCGAATACTGGCTCCCGCTGCCCCCTGGTTATCGAACAAATCCAGCATGGTTTCTATGGGAGTTACCAGTCCTATTGGGTTACTTGAGTCCTTACTCCAGAGAGCAGACCTGCTTAAGGCACCAATCAACTTACCGTCTATGTAAACAGGGCTGCCGCTCATTCCCTGAGCAACACCACCGGATTCTTCAATCGGCTTTCCGCTGGCACGGATTACAATGAAGTCCTGAAGTTTCCCCGGTTCATCCATTACGTCAATTACCTTTACCGAGAAAGTAGATATTTCAGTTCCTTTTACGACCGTTTTACCGGTTCCCTCCATCCCCTTTTCGATACCTTCCAGCCCTAGAAAATTATCTCCTGTCGACCCCAGGGCTGCACCGGAAGAAAGTAAGAGTTGAAGTGAAATGAGTAATACCAAAGCTCCGACCAGTTTTCCGTCAATGAAACTCCTAAATCTTCTGTTCATGTGAACCTCCCAGCTTTATTTATAAATAACGGCAACAATACCGTTTACGTACAAGCAAGTATCCACAACTCCTAAGAGTTGGCTTAAAATCATCATCTATTCTGTAATAATAACGGTTCATAAACCAATTTTGCATGCTAATAGCGGATAACAAGTCTCAAGTGAGGCGAACTGAAAAAAACATGGAAAACCTACTGTTACCGAAATTTATCCCTGCAGTGTTTTGGTTCTTTGGATAACGAAACTGGCGTAATTTTAATGTCTTCGACCCCCGTGTTAAAAAGGGGATCAAATTTTAATGGAACACATAAAAAATTTACTGGAGTTTTGTAAATAAAGTATGAACCTGAACCGATCGGTTTTTTTGGGATAGCTGGAAAAAATAAGCTATTCCGCAAAAGGTATTTGAAAAGCGAAAACTGGTTGAAAGTTATGGAAGAGTAATTTGAATTGACCTTTTAATCATCACCCACTGAATGAGACGTCACTCTTTCAAACGGTAGTAGTTTTCTTCTGTATTCTGTTTTGGAATTGATCTTCAAAAAAGAGGATTGCTCGACTTAGGGATATATTCAAAACTTTCAATGATTGACTGTAATTACTTGACATTTTGGATAAGAGTCAGATCCCTATTGGTATTTTCAAAAATATTCCTTATATTTATGAGGTATTTCACAATTCATCCTGGGAGGAAAAGATGGACAAAGACAATCTGCTGAGAGTGGAAAACGTACATAAAAGCTACGGGGACGAAGAAGTTTTAAAGGGCGTTTCTTTTGATATGGACCAGGCGGAAACTAAAGTTATTATCGGTCCTTCCGGTACGGGCAAAAGTACTCTGCTCCGCTGTATCAACCAACTAACCAAACCGGACCAGGGTCAGGTATGGCTGGAAGGTGAAGAAGTGACCGACAGTTCTAAAGATATAAACAGGTTTCGTCAGAATATAGGAATGGTCTTCCAGCACTTTAACCTATTTGAACATTTAACTGCGCTTGGGAACGTAACCCTCGGATTGCGAAAGGTAAAAGGTTTTGACAAGAAAAAGGCAAAGGATATCGGTCAAATGGAACTGGAGAGAGTCGGATTGTCCGATCAGGCAGATTCATACCCTGCCCAGCTATCGGGCGGTCAAAAGCAGAGGGTGGGAATCGCCAGGGCGCTGGCCATGGAACCAAAGATAATACTTTTTGACGAACCCACCTCTGCCCTCGATCCGGAGTTAATAGGTGAGGTGCTGGAAGTAATGAAGGACCTCGCCCAGTCGGGCCTGACCATGCTAGTAGTAACCCACGAAATGGGTTTTGCCAACTCCGTTTCCGACGAAATCATCTTCATGGAAGGCGGAAAAATCATCGAACAGGGTACGCCGACGCAGTTCTTCAACAACCCCGAACATAGCCGGACCAAGGAATTCCTTCACAAGCTGACGGAACTTTACGGCGAACGGGAGTAGTTGGGGAATAGTTTCGACGAACCGAGTAAGATCTACCCCATGCTTGCTTGGCCCAATGAGCCCAGAAATGTAAACGAAGAACCCCGTCTCATCCGGCGGGGTTCTTAAAAATACGAAACAAACTCAACCAGGGTTCCGTTCTTAAGAACGCGACTGATTGACCGGGTAAGTTTCTTGGGAATTTAATCATAAAAGCCGGGGTTCAAATATTTAGCCAGGGCGAATATAATGGCGTCTCGATAGGCATCCTTCCTGGTTATTATGCCGTCGGTAAATATCCCTATAGCTCCCGGACCCTTTTTTACTTCTTCCCTATCAGTTAATTCATCCATGATTGGTCCAAGCTCTTCCCCTTTCCTGATCCTATCAGCAACCGATCGTGGCAATTCCAGCCTTCCACCGCCGCCGATGTACTCTTCCCCGGCTTCGTCAATTAGATAAGCCCAACCAGTAAGAAACATGCCGAACTCACAATCGCTAACTGAACCCTCGACTCCGACGCTGAAAGCAAAATCATCTAAACCCCTAACTCTTTCCGCCCTGTTTTTCGCTCCAGTAATTGCCTCCCGATCGGAAGTCGGTTGCTCGGAAACTCCAGAATCGACGTCGAATTCTACTATCTCGGGCTCAACGCCCAATAGTTCAAAACCTTCCAGGGCTGCTTCGATCTTGACCGGATTTGTACTTCCCAACCCGATATCCATTTTTTCCTCCCGTTCTTTTGTTTAAAAATAAAAATCGGTTAAACCAAATTGCGTGCCTGTGGCTCTTTTTTTAGCTCGCCAGGACTAAAACCTATTCTAATTGCTGCAGAACGCTATTTCTATACTTGAACTCGAAGGAAGGAGGATATTTCCGGTCCGAAGAACAAAAAGCAGTATAATTTAAAAAGACTTGTTTATTCTATCTGATAAAAATACGGATAAAACTCGTGAAGAGTTTGGATACAATCGTGTTTTTCTTGATTACTACAGTAACTTCAACCTAGGACGTGAATTTTATCTTGAAAGTGTGAACCGATCTACTTTATGACTATAATAATGGTGAGGTGAAGAACATGGCGGAAGACCAAGATTTGGAAGGGCAGAAGATAGATGGCGGACTGGTGAATGATAAAGGCACGATTACGGTATCCGAAAAAGTGGTAACTGCCGTCGTAGCCGGCGGTGCTTCGCAGATAGAAGGCCTGGGACAGAAGAAATCCTCCGTAACCGAGGATATTGGTAGAATATTTGGCAGCCAGCGTAGAGGAGTAACAATTGACTTCGACGGAGACGAAGTTTCAATTACTCTAAAAATTGCCGTAAAACAGGGTTATCCAGTACACGAGGTGGCAAAAAAAACGCAGAAAAAAATAAAGGAAGATATTGAAGAAAAAACCGGCTTAAAAGTAAATCACGTGGATATATACGTCCAAAAACTCCAGGTCGAAGACGAGGATTTACCGGAAGAAGCTCTGCCGGATGACACGGAAGATAATTCTTAGACCCTTGCCAGTAAACGCGAGAGCACTTAAACTTTTCTAACTTTCTCGGAGGGGTGGGCGAGTGGACAAAACCACCGGTCTTGAAAACCGGAGAGCCTTCTTGGCTCCGTGGGTTCGAATCCCACCCCCTCCGCCAGCAAACAGCAATTCAACCAATTTTTGCCATCAGTCAGAAAACAACTAAAAACCTTCTCCCGGAGGTAATTAAGATATCTCCACTCTCTATCGGCTTAGCCGGAGGTTTGGTTGCCACTCTCGTCTGGATCAGCTGGAACCTGACGCTCGATGCCTGGTGGCAACCGACGGATAGCGCAACCGTTAATAGGATGCTGGAATTACTTGATCTAGAAGCCGGTGACCTGGTATACGATCTAGGGTGCGGGGATGGTAGAACACTCACGGCCGCGGTAAAGGGATTCGACCTCCGCGCTACTGGGATAGAGATCGACCCACTTCGAGTCGGGTTTTCCTGGTTGCGAGTAATGATATCGGGAACATATCCACGAGCCAGTGTGTCACACGGCGATATGTACAAAAAAGACGTCTCCCGGGCGGATGGCGTTCTGATATTTTTGTCGGGCGTAGCAAACGAAAAACTGGCCGATAAATTCCTCCAGGAACTTGAGGAAGGTACTCGTATAGTCTCCTATTACCATAAGTTACCTGGCTGGAAACCATTGCTGGAAGAGATCAACGAACAGGGGTATCCTATTTACCTCTACGAGGTCGGAAAACATGAAAATGAATCTTGATGAACTAATCAAAGAACTGGATCATGTAAGAGTTTACGGTCAAACCGAACTCGTTCTGACGGGAATAACCCATGACTCCAGGAACGTGAAGAGCGGTGATTTATTTGTCGCAGTCGAAGGGAAAAACTTCGACGGGCACGATTACGTCAAAAACGCCGCTGACGCAGGAGCAGCTGCAGTAATTGGTGAGAAAAGTTATAGTTCCGTGGGGTACTTATCCATGCCTTACGTCAGGGTAAAGGATAGCAGGAAAGCTCTCTCAGCGGCCAGCCACAAGCTTTATGGCAAGCCAACATCTGATCTTTTTACAGTAGGGGTCACGGGTACGAATGGAAAGACTACCACGGTTCACTTGGTCAACAGAGTTCTTGGAAAAGGGGGGAGCGAGACGATCAGCACGATTACAAACCTCGACCAGCCGGGAAACCCTGAACCAGTGACGACACCGGAAGCTCCACGTATTCACGAAGCAGCCGCCAGTACTCGAGCCAGGGGCAAAGAAAATTTGGTTCTGGAAGTTAGCTCGCACGGTCTGAGCATGGGACGAGTCTCGGCAGTTGATTTCGACGTCGGTGTCTTTACGAATATTACCCGGGACCACCTGGACTACCACGAAACGATGGAAGAATACAAAAGCAAGAAAAGTCTGCTTTTTTCTTATCTAACTCCTGATGGGACCGCTGTATTGAACGGGGACCAGAAATTTTCGGAGGAATTGGAGAGTATTACGGAAGCTAAACCGATCAGGTACGGGCTTGGGGATGATTCGGACGTAACGGCAAGGAAAGTACAGGTGAATACCTCCGGGTTGAGTTTCAAAGTAAGGTCCCCGTGGGGCAAGTCCAGAGTCGAACTGAACCTATTCGGAAAATATAACGTATACAACTCACTGGCTGCAATTACCGCAGGTTTGGCAAAAGGGGTCAAGTTATCGAAAATAACGGAGAGGTTGGCCGGAGCCGGTCCACTTTCGGGCCGCATGGAAAAACTGGAGCTTGCAAACGGGGCGGACGTCTACGTGGACTTTGCTCACAATTCAGGAGCACTGGAGAATGCTCTCTCGGGATTAAAGCAGCTTTACGATACGGTCTCGGTAGTTTTTGGTTGCGGGGGAGAAAGCGACAGGGGAAAAAGGCCGGAGATGGGAAGGGTCGCGGAAGAATACGCCGACAGGGTTTACATAACTGACGATAACCCCAAAAAGGAGGACCGGTGGGAAATACTGAACGAAATAGCCGAGGGGATCGAAGACAGTTCCCTGCTCTCTATCATTCCGGACAGAAAAACGGCAATCGAAATCGCGGTTGAAGAGCTTAACTCCGGAGAATCCCTGCTGATAGCGGGAAAGGGCCATGAAAGGTACCAGGTAGTCGGGGACCAATGGATAGAGTACAACGACATAGAATACCTGAGAGGTATGTGCCGGGAAAAGGAGTTAATTTAGGATCTCCCCGATAACCCGTCTGGCCTCTTCTCTCGTCTCTTCCGGGCTGGAATCCGTTTTAATGAGGTAATCAGCCTCTTCGGTTGCACTTTCCGGCAGCGACTGGGTTTTTATCCTCTCTTCCGCCCGGGAACGACTCAGGTTATCCCTTTCCACAAGCCTCCTCACCTGCGTCTCGTGCTCCAGCGTGAGTAAAACTATGTAGTCGAATTCATCCCGGTTAACTTCCGGAGATTGGAAGAAAAGCGGTATTTCGACGACCAGAAGGGAAGCCCCTTCTCTTTCGAACCGGGTAGATAGTTCTGCAATCCTTTCCCTTACATAAGGGTGGGAGAGTTTTTCAATTTCTTGCAAAAGCTCTTTGTTCTGGAATACTTCATTCGATACTTTAGCAAGATCTATCGTGCCGTTTTCAGTTAAAACTTCCTGCCCCAAAATTTCTACTACCTCGTCGAAATGTGGATTCTCCGGGCGGTAAACCTCTTTTGCCAGTTCGTCGGCCTGAAGGGTTTTCACGCCGGAGACATCGTCCACAGCGTGGAGAAATACCGTCTTGCCGGTGGCAATGCCGCCAGTTAAGGCAACTTTTATCATCAGTTTACCTGGAAGTCCTCATGGGCCGAAGTAACGACTTCTCGGAACACAGCTGGGTCAATACCGTCCTTTGTTTTGGAAAGGTGAAGCAGGTACTCGATGTTCTTGCTGGATTTTCCCTGTATTCGTGAGTAAGTGCAATCCAAAACTGCGAGGTCGTTATCTCTGGCAAAGCCATTGACGTTTTCCAGTACTTCCACGTGAACGTCCGGGTCAGTTACCACGCCGCCGCTTTCCACGCTCTCCGGTCCGGCTTCGAACTGGGGTTTAACGAGGGTAACCATTTCCCCCTTCGGTTTAAGGACCTTTTTGGCCGGAGGGAGGATTAATTCCAGGGAAATAAAGGATACGTCAATCGTAACAAAATCCACCTTAGTACCTATTTCATCTGGCTCAAGGTAGCGGGCATTAACGTCTTCCATCGGAATTACTCGTTCGTCCTGCCTGAGCCCCCAATCCAGCTGACCTTTACCTACGTCCAGAGCCCAGACCTTTCGGGCACCGTTCTGAAGCAGGCAGTCGGTAAAACCGCCCGTAGATGCACCGATATCCAGGGCGGTAAAGCCGTCAACCGCTACATCAAATTCCTTGAGCGCTCCTTCAAGTTTTTTGCCGCCACGGCTAACGTACTTTTGTTCCCTTCCCCTCAGATCTATATCTGCTCCTTTCGCCACTCTAGTGCCGGGTTTATCCTTGAGCTGGCCATCAACATATACGTTGCCAGCCATTATCTCCCTTTTTGCTTTTTCCCTGCTTTTACAGATTTCCCTGTCCCGGAGCAGTACGTCCAGCCGTTCTTTATCTGACATATCTTTCCGGTCCCGGTAGCCCTAAAGGTGAGTTTAGTTATCGTCGGTGAACTCTTTGAATTTTCTGAGCTCCATCTGTTGATCGAGGAAGTCCTCAAATTCTTCACCGGCCTCTTCGTCTTCTATTTCCTCGTCAAACGGTGATTCCATGGCCACATCCTCGAAAATTTCCTCGTCAACGAAAATGGGGCTATTGGTACGGAGGGCAAGTGCGATGGAATCCGACGGGCGCGAGTCCACTTTCAGTTCTTCTTCCTCGGGTCCTTTGAGGACGAGCGTGGCATAGTAAGTTTTATTACTCAGGTCGTCTATTACCACACGCTCGAGTTCCCGATTCAATTTATCCAGCACTGACTTTAACAAATCGTGCGTCAGCGGTCTTTCGAATTCCTTTTCTTGAAGTTTCAGAGAAATAGCCAGTGCCTCGTTCTGGCCTATCCAGATTGGCATTACCTTGCGGTCCTCTTCGCCCTCGAGCAGGACAACTGGTGCATTGTTTGAAGTATCAACCAGTAAAGCTTTTACACGAACTCTCTCCATGACTTCCACCTCTTCTGCCCTATTCTAGTGGCTACCCCGCCATCTTTCAAACTATGGAAATAAAGGTAAGGGAGGCAAACTAGACTTCAAGAACCCGTCCCGCTCCTAACTCGAGGCAATCGTCGCCGTAAGCCTCTTGCATCATGCCAGTTGCCCTGTCGCCAGTACAGTGAGTCGGGGCAATCTTCTCGACGGAGCGGCTTTGAAATTCTTCAATTACGTCCTTTATCTCCCCTGCTTCACTCGAGCCCAGATGAAAGCCACCCGCCACGAGGTAAGGTGACTCCCCCATGATTTCACTGGCTTTTTTCACTATGACGCTGATACCCGGATGAGCACAACCAGATATCACTACAGGACCCTTCCCGGTGGATAGAATCAAGCTCTGCTCGGGCAAATCGTTGCCCCTGTAATCACACCTGATTTCACCCGTCGAATGCAAGTTTGGAAGTAGTTCTTCCGGTTCGCTAATTTCCACAAGCTCCGCACCGTAATCCTTTATTTTGTCCTTTAACACACGGGGGAAGGCTTCAGTCACATAAACCTTGAGATCCGGATTTATCCTCAATACCGCCGATAGGCCACCCACGTGGTCACAGTGTGGATGTGAGAGAAATATTCCGTCAAGGCTGTTGGGTGATACTTCCAGCAACTCCATGTTGTCCTTAAGTATTTTTACATCCGCCCCCGTATCGAAGAGCAACTCAAAGCCGGGAACGGAAAGAAGTGCCGAAAAGCCCCATCCGGGAACGATACCACGTTTTAAGCTCACGTTATCGTAGATATCGGTTAGCCTTACTTCACTCATTGACTCGCCTCCTGGGTGCCAGTTAATCAGGCAGGAATGGCATCGAACTTTGCCTGTACCTTTTTCCACACTTCAACTATTTTTTCCGCTGCGTCGCCATCATCGTATTCAACTATGCTTTTACCCTGGACCATGGCACTGGTAACGTTCGGGTCGTACGGTATTTTACCCATGACCGGAATACCGTTATCCCCGGCATAGGCTTCAATCTTTTCGACCATATCTTCATTTAAATCGTACTTGTTGATCACGACTGCTGGCTCTATCTCAAAGTTCTCCGAAAGCTGTATAACTCGCTTAAGATCGTTTAAACCGGAGAGGGTCGGCTCCGTGACGACAAGGGCAAGGTCCACATCCGCAAGAGAGGCAATCACCGGACACCCTGTACCCGGTGAGCCGTCAATTATGATGAGTTGCTCACCTTCCCTTTCGGCAACGCCCACTGCCTTTTCCTTGATTTCAGTAACTAATTTGCCCGAGGTTTCTTCACCGGCTCGAAGCTCCCCGTGAACCAGCTTTCCGAATGCGGTCTCGGATTCGTAGGAATATCCCGACAACGTATCCTCCATCCGAATGGCGTCCTCAGGGCAGACGTGGGCACAAACGCCGCAACCTTCACAGCGAAAAGGGTCGATTTCGAAATTTTCGTCTATAGCGTCGAACCTGCAGTATTCCCGGCAGATTCCGCAATCGGTACATTTTTTGTCGTCCTTTATCGCTTCCTTATCCCCGTAAAACTCCTCCCGCGATTCTATCTCGGGGTCGAGAACCAGGTGCAAGTCCGCCGCATCCACGTCGCAATCGGAAATTACTTTATCTTCCGCCAGGCTAGAAAAGGCGGAAACCAGGGTGGTCTTTCCCGTTCCTCCCTTCCCGCTGATTACAAGTAATTGTTTCATCGTTTAATCCCCGCCTCCAATATCAGTACCGGCCGATCCAGTTCCGATCGTTTTTGCCTCAGGGCCTTCTACAAGTTCCTCGATTTTTTCGTATAAACTCAGAAACTTTTCCTTCCAGCCTCCCATGTGTTCGGAAAAGGGAAGCCCATTAGAGTAGTATTCAGCAATCTTCCTATCGTTTGGAACCCTCATCAGTACGGGTATATCTTCGTTTTCACAGTACTTTTCTACGTCTTCGTCCCCTATCCCGTCCCTGTTTATGACCACCCCGACGTCGACGCCGATTTCCCTCGCCACGTCAACTGAGAGCTTTAAGTCGTGTAGGCCAAACGGGGTTGGCTCCGTAACCAGGAGCGCAAAGTCGCTGCCGTGCAGGCTTTCAATCACCGGGCAGGCAGTTCCGGGAGGAGAATCGAGTATCGATAGAGCGTCGTCGTCGGTCTTCTTCTTTAACTCACGAATTATTGGGGTAGCCATCGGTTCTCCAATTGACAGGTCGCCCTCATAATATCTTATTTGCTTTGCCTGACCTTTTCGAATTACCCCAATTTTTTTGTCCTTCTCCGTGATTGCGTCCACAGGACAGACCAGAGAGCAAAGACCGCAACCGTGGCATAATTCCGGATAAACCAGGGTGTTCTCGCCAAACGTCGCGATTGCGTTGAATTCACAGGCGTCCGAACACTTACCGCAATAAGTGCAGGTATCCTCGTTTACTTCCGGGATCCTTATATTTACGGCCTCTTCCTCGGTCTTCTCCGGATTAAGAAAGATTCCTGCATCCGGTTCCTCGACGTCACAGTCGAAGAACTCTACGTCGTATTCGTCCTTCAGGGCAAGGGCCAGGTTAGTTGCCACCGTCGTCTTACCGGTTCCACCCTTGCCCGCCGAGACTGTTATCTCCATTTAACCTCCTCAAAGTCCCCTGGATAAAGTTAAGCGGAATTAACCGTGATGGTGATCGTGGTCGTGGCTACCACGGAACTCGTGGCGTTCGCAGGCGTCGGATTCGGAAGCAGACAGCAGTTCGTCGCTTTTCCATTCTTCTAAAGCCTCCTTGACAGGTCCACCCGCACCGACGTAAACGTCGATACCGTGCTCCTCGAAAAGGTTAATTGCCTTTCTCCCGAGCCCGGAACAGACCATGACGTCTACTCCTTCCTGAGCAAGCAGGTCGGCCGGGAGCCCTCTTCCGCCTTTGTGGGAACTCTCGTTTGGGATTACTTCCACGTCTTCCGTATCGCTATCTACTATCGTGTACGTTGGCACCCTTCCAAAATGTTCTCCAACTTTTCCGTCGATTCCACCATTACCTTCCGTGGGAAAACAGACCCTCATAGTTTCACCATCCCGTTTTGACTATTTGTTGGCTCCACCCGAAGTAGTGGGTTCGTTAGCTTCCGCGAGATCGCCGGCTACACAATCCTCCACGGCTTCTTTGACCGTACCTTTTGCTCCCGTGAAGGTCTCAATTCCAGCCGAGCTGAGTGCGTTATAAGCATTCGGTCCGACGTTTCCCGTTGCGAGTGCATCCACGTTATTTTTTGAAAGCGTTTCGGCTGCCTGAACGCCGGCCCCACCCCTGGCACTTTTACTTGAATTCTTGATCGATTCATAATCCATGGATTCAGTGTCCACTAACATGAAGTAAGAACAACGACCGAACTTCGGGTCTACTTCAGAGTCCAGAGAGTCCCCTTTTGCGGTAACGGCCAGCTTCATCTAATTACCTCCTCGGTTTTCGCCTTTTTCGTCCAGCTCCCTCATGCGGTTCTTCATTGTTTCCAGTTCCTGTTCGAGAGCTTCTATTTCGTTTTCCAGGTATTGCTTTTCCGACTGTTTAGCTTCTTCTTCCGACTGGGCTGTTTGACCGTAATTGGCCCCTCCCCAGTAACCGGCAGGATTGGCGCGCCCCGCGAAACCTCTACCGAATCCGAAACCTCTACCAAATCCACGGCCGAAACCGGGACCTCTTCCAAATCCGCCGCCCCCGCGCGGAGTACCTTTTGTGTATCCGGGGGAGTTGAAGCCAGAGCAATAACCCATACCTCTTCCAGTTCTTGGACCTTCTCCTCTTGGTCCTGTTCTATCGCCGTATGGCATGATAATCACCTCGAAAATAGTTGTTTATCTCAACCCTATATTATCATATGCACACTATGCATTCAAGACCGTTTCGGAACAATTCCGAAATTCCCCCTCATCTTCGTTGTTTTAAACATTTCAACCAAAATTAACCGAGTAAGTTCCAGGGCTTGCCCTGGGGAGGAATCGGCAGGTTTTGTTCAACACTCAAATGAGATATGCAAATTGGATCAAGTACTTTAATTTGTTCCAAGATCTTCCGGCGAATAGGTAGAATTAACGTTTTTCTGGGTCAAGCAACTTCCCTTTTAGGGATGCTGGGTCAACTTTTGTAAAGGAACAAAGTCCGTAGTCAAATTAGTTTTTCTAGATGCCCCATTTCTTGGGGAGGGGTTCTTGACTTGTTTCAGTAAATGGGACCGAGTAATTATTATAATAATGAAAGAAGAACAGGAGTCAGAAAAGAGAAACTTTATTGGCGGAGTCATCCACGGGACTTTTCTCAGGTCCAGCACTCGCCTTGCCGATATCGACCTAATACTGCCCGCCTTCGTCAGCTCGATTACGGGTTCAAAATTTTTGATCGCACTTTTGCCGTCAATTTACTTCAGCACTGGACGTTTACCACAGCTCCTCTTTTCCAACTACGTCGAGCCCAGGGCGAAAAAGAAGCCCTTCCTCTACGCTGCCATTCTCATAAGGGCTTTCATGTGGTTTCTCTTCGGTTTTCTCGTTACCTGGAGGGGAATATCCAATCCGGCATTGGTTCTCTCCCTTCTGTTTAGCTTTCTGTTGATTTATTCATTGGCCGGTTCACTGGGAGGAGTTGCACTTACGGATATAATCGGAAAAGCGATTTCCGGCGCCAACCGGGCCAGGTTTTACGCCGCCAGACAGATAACTGGCAGTTTGCTGGCTTTTGCCACCGGTTTTCTGGTTCGTTACGTCCTCGGGGAAGGTTTTTACTACGATTTCCCCCAGAACTACGGAATACTATTCCTTCTCTCGGGGATAGCACTCCTGATAGGTTTTGCTGGTTTCTGGATTATTAAGGAACCGGCTGGCGAAAAGAGTGATAGAAAACAACTAAACATTTACTTTTCCGACGTTTTCAAGATTCTACAAAGTGATAATGATTTTCGAGTTTTCCTGATGACGCGGGTGCTGGCCGGTTTTCACATCATGATAATTCCCTATTACGTCGTTTATTTTAAGGAAGTTGCCGGTGTGGCGGAAAGCTTCGTCGGTGTCTATCTCATGGCGAGGGTCTTCGGCGGAGCAGTCTCCAATTTTCTCTGGGGCAAAGTTGCGGAAGAGGCTTCGGAAAAAGTTATACTCTTGTGCCTGCTGGTCGCCGGCTTAACCCCCTTGATCGCTCTGGGCGTAACGAGCCTCAACCCCCTCTATTATTCGGTCGTGTTCGTCCTTGCTGGGTCAGCCATAAATGCCCGTATGGTCGGGTTTAATACCCAGTTACTGGAACTGGCTCCGGAGGATAAACGAGCAACGTATTCGGGCATTAGGGGCACCACGATTGCTTTGACAGCACCGCTACCATTTCTCGCCGGTGGGCTAATAGAATTTTTCTCCTTCCAATTCGCCTTTTTGTTCGTTTCAGGAGTAATGCTAGCCGGGTTAATTGTAAACTTCTTTCACCAATTTAACTGGAAGTAGATAAAATGGTAGATCATTTTGCGCAGTCGGCCTTGATGTATTAAACTCTAGCCTGATTAAAGACTATGACTGATGAAAGCCCCGAAGTTTCGGACGACAAATTTGAAACGGCACTAATCCACCTCTACAGGGGAGAAGTCCAACGGGTAAATACCTGGCGAAACCGGCTTGATCGGACGCCTTACTGGTCCCTTGTCATGGTTGCCGGTATGATCTCCTGGGCTTTTTCTGCCCCCACGAGATCCCCGGCACTTATTCTGATTACCATCCCATTGACCTCGGCTCTCCTAACTCTCGAGGCCAACCGCTATCAAATGCATGAGGTGTGGCGCTCGCGTCTGAGGTTACTGGAAGAGAACTTCTTTGCCAATATGCTGGATCCGGACAAGTCACTACCCAGGAGCGAATGGATGAAAGTTCTCTCGCAGGATTTGAGGGAGCCGGAATTTAAAGTCACTTTCTTTACTGCCCTTGCCCTGAGGCTTCGGAGGATATACCTGTGGATATTTACTACAATCATTTTTGGCTGGTTCATGAAACTTACTCTGCATCCCACACAGGTCGAATCAGTGAGAAAGGCAGTAGAAAGAGCCCGCATAGGATTTATCCCCGGCATAGCAGTTACAATATTCATGATATTATTTCTGGTTCTCGTCATTCTGGTTGCACTACTGGGGATATATCCCGTAAAGGAGGAAAGGGGCGGTCAGGTCCTAGAAGAAGAACCCGGCTATGAATGGAGAAGAGAGGAAAACGGGAAGGAAGACGAATAAGTTTTTTCTTCTTCCGAATTTTGCTCGATTCAAAGTTTTTCTACACCGCGTTGTTCATAAAATCGGGGGGTTCAGACCGAGGTTGATTCAAAATGTGCATATGATAGAATTTTTGTTGAATCGAAGAAAGTCAAAGTAAATGAGCTATTATTTTTTTATCCTTTTTTGAAAAATTTAAATGTCATTTATAGCTGAATTGAGCGGTTTTGCTGGGTTAGCTGAAAAGAATAAGTGCTCCGTAAAAGGTATTTGAAAAGCGAAAACGGGTCCTCCCCAGGGCAAGCCCTGGGGCTTCCTCGGCTAATTTTGGTGATTTTCTTTTGTATTCTGTTTTAGCAATTGGTCTTCAAAGAGAGAATCGCTCGACTTAGGTTAGAGTTAGAGCTTTAAGAGAACCAAGGAACTCAACGGAGGAAATATGAACGGGCAAAGCAAACAACAGGGAGCAAAAAGCGGTGTTGAAAGTATCGAACTCGAGGGAGTTGAACATTCGTTAGTGGTAATGAGCGGAAAGGGCGGCGTCGGTAAAAGTACCGTATCGGCAAACCTGGCAGCTTCGCTGGCCGAAGAGACGGAGAAAAACGTCGGCCTACTTGATGCCGACCTGCACGGTCCGGATATCCCGAAAATAATGGGAGTAGAGGGAGAAAGGCTTGGAGGATCCGAGGACAGCATCGAGCCCGCAAAGCTGGATAACCTTAAAATCATGTCGATCGGTTTCACACTTCCATCCGATGATTCCCCAGTTGTCTGGAGGGGGCCGCTGAAGATGAAGGCAATCAAGCAGTTCCTCGGCGACGTAAACTGGGGAAAACTGGAATACCTGATTATC
>Ga0207797_1000775_pt1 | contig 24066 bp, 17 predicted proteins | sample PRCRCaboRojoPR_6_FD_187275 | JGI IMG/M metagenome (GOLD analysis project Ga0207797, IMG submission 187275) | Marine sediment microbial community from Cabo Rojo, Puerto Rico - PR CR 10% Liquid 1 (SPAdes) | ecosystem: Environmental > Aquatic > Marine > Coastal > Sediment | place: Cabo Rojo, Puerto...
ACTATTACGGCGAATTTGAAGCCCACGAGATATTTGACGAACTGAGCGATATCGGAATTCAACCGCTCAAGTTCGACTACGCCTATTACTGCAAGAAGTGTGGAGAAATGGTGACGGACAAGACCTGCCCCCATTCGATGGAAGATCGAGTCGCCCCTTCAGGCACTACAATTCGCTCGATGGTGGAAAGCGGCAAGCGGCCCCCCGCGGAAATGATGAGACCGGAAGTGGTCGATTTGATCCTGAAGGAAGGAGAGCTTTTCGTCAGTTGAAGGAGAAACCTCTGGGACAGATCGCCTACAATTCCATTCAATAGTATTTCGTCGACGCGTAGTTTCGAGGTTTTGGGAATTTTATCAAATACAGCTATAGCGTAAGGAGATGAGTGCAGTGAAAGCTAAAAAAGATCTCTTCAACAGTCTCACCCTCTGGTTTGTCGGCTTGCCCTCCTCGGGCAAGTCCACGATAGCCAAGCTGGTAGAAAGTAGACTTCGAGAACTCGGGCTGAAGATCGAAAACTTGGACGCCGACGATCTTCGCAGCAACCTACACCCCGATCTGGGCTTCACCAAAGAAGAAAGAGGAACCAACAATCGCAGAATTGCCTTCATCAGTCAATTGCTCAACAAAAACGACGTGGGCGTGATCGTGGCCGCAGTAGCTCCCTTCAAGGAATATAGAAGAAAGGCCCGCGAGCTAGTCGAAGAGGAGGGCCGCTTCTTCCTGATCTACGTCGATTGTCCCGTAGAGGTTTGCAAGAAACGGGACCCCAAAGGGCTCTACGAGAAGGCAGAGCAGGGAATTATTCCCAATTTTACCGGGATTTCACACCCCTTCGAGGAACCGGGGGAAGAAGAATACGACATAAGGATAGATTCCACTCAGCTCACTCCCGAGCGGGCCGCGGAGAAAGTTCTCTCCCATCTGGAAGAAGAAGGTATAACGGAATCAGTGGACCGGGATACCGGGGTGACCAGCGGAGAGGAAAAGGAGATAAAAAGAAAACTGCAGGAGCTTGGTTACCTCTAAGCCCCCTTTACTTCCCATATAACGAAGATGGGCTTTTCTTGAAGGGGGTAAACTGATCCCATATAATCAATTTGTGAAAACGTAAAGTTAAACTGCAAGGGGAAAATGGGAACATGGGGATATTTATTTTTTTGGATACATTTACCTAGACTAGATGTAAGACACTTACTATTGAAAAGAAAATGGGATAATCTTTTGAAAGAGCGACGAGTCGATTAATGAGAACCCTTCTTTGCAACTTCAACGTCTTAACCAGTTTCCAAAACCCTCCCGAACGTCGTTCCCTTCTGATCGAAGAAGGCCTGATCGATACCGTCTTCCCTTCCACTGAAGGAGACGATCGACGTGAGCTTTCGGCCGAAAGGTACGATCGCAAGATCGACGGCGAGGGAAGGTTGCTCGTTCCCGGTCTGGTGAACGCCCACACGCATATGGGGATGACCCTCTTGCGTGGCTACGCGGACGACATGAAATTGGATCGATGGCTGCAGGACTGGATCTGGCCCGCCGAGGAGAAGCTGACAGGGGAGGAGGTCTACTGGGCCTCCCTGTTGGGAATGATAGAATCCTTGCGTTCCGGCGTGACGGCCTTTGCCGACATGTATTTCTACATGAACGAGGTGGCCAAAGCGACGGAAAGGATCGGCATGCGAGGCCTGCTTTCCTACGGGATAATTGCCGAAGAGATGGATCAGGGAGGCCAAAGAGAACTGGGAGAAGCTCTACAGCTGGCCGAACGGTGGGGGGGAGAAGGGAGGATCGAAATCGCCCTTAGCCCTCACGCGCCCTATACTTGCGGGGACGAAGTGCTGCAAGTCGTGGCCGAAGAAGCGAAAACGAGGGGTCTCCCTATTCACATCCACCTAGCGGAAACCGCGGGCGAGGTAGAGGATTCCCTGCAAAAATACGACATGACGCCGGCCCGCCGTTTGGAAAAGTTAGGCATATTCGAGAGCCCCGTCTTGGCCGCCCACTGTGTTCACCTCAGGGGGGAAGACTTTCGGATACTGTCCCAGGAAGACGTGGCCGTCGTTCATAATCCAACTAGCAATATGAAACTCTCCTCGGGTGCAGCCCCGGTGGATAGATTGCTAGCGGAAGGCGCGACGGTCGCCTTAGGTACGGACGGGACGGCCTCCAACAATAATCTGGACATGTTCAAAGAGATCAAACTTGCCTCATTATTGCAAAAGTTGGAAACGGACGATCCCGTGTCTCTGCCAGCACCACAGGCCTTCGAACTGGCTACGCTGGGTGGTGCTTCGGCGCTCGGGCTGGACCAAACGGGCAAAATAGAGGAAGGATATCGGGCCGATCTCGTCGCTTTAAATACGCAAGGTCCCCACTGGACTCCAAAACACAGTCTGACATCTAATCTGGTCTATTCCGCCCACGCCACGGACGTGGAGATGGTCATGATCGATGGGGAGATCGTGCTGGAGGGCGGCGAAATACTGACGGTGGACGAAGAAGAAGTAATCTCAAGGGTAGCGGAACTGTCGGAGAAATATGGCAAAGATAGAAGCTAAATTTAAATCACAATATTACATTTTCAACCCGTTCCAGGAGAGCCCGCCCTTCGACTTTAAGCAAGTTAGGGGTTTCCTTTTCTTGGAACGAGGGGGTAGGAGGTAAAACAGATGGCCATTTCAAAAGAGAGAAAGCAAGAATTGATGGAGAAGTTCGGCAAACACGAAGAAGATACCGGATCAGCTCAAGTACAGATAGCTATCTTAACCGAGGAGATCAGCGCTTTGACCGATCACCTCAGAGAACACCCTTCCGATCATCATTCTCGACGCGGATTATTGCAAAAAGTGGGTAAAAGAAGAAGGTTACTCAACTATTTGGAAAAAGAGGATCCCGCCACTTTCAACGAATTGGTGCGAGAATTAAATATCAGAATTAGAAAGAGAGCACTCGGTTGATATAAAGGGCTCGCGATCACTGCGGGTCTCCCTTTCCTCCCTCATCTTTCATCCAGCTTAAAGAGGATAGCGAAAGGGGAAACTGAAAAAGAAAAGGAAATGAGAATAAGATATTTTGAGGTGTATGAAAATATGTATAAGAAGCTAGAAGCGGAAGTGGATAGGAATAATTTTTGTTTGGAAACTGGCAAGATGGCCAAGCAGGCAAGTGGCTCAGTGCTTTGCAGTTTCGAAGACACAAAAGTTTTAGTAACGGCCACGGTCGGCGAGGACGGGGATAAGCCCTATTTCCCCCTGCGAGTTGACTATGAGGAAAAGTTCTATGCCGGGGGCAAGATACCCGGAGGATTCTTCAAACGTGAAGGCCGTCCCTCGGATCGGGCCGTGCTCAACGCCCGGATGATCGATAGACCGATCAGGCCCCTCTTTCCCGACGATTACATGAACGAACTACATATAGTGGTGACCGTTCTCTCCGCCAGCGAAGATGCGGCACCGGAGATCGCCGGTATGCTCGGGGCATCGACGGCCTTAATGCTTTCGGAAGCGCCCTTTCTACGTCCCATCGCCGGCGTTCACCTGGGCAAGGTGGACGGTGAATTCGTAGCCAATCCCACCGCGGAAGAGAAAGAAGAAAGTGAGATGGACATCACCGTAGCCGGCACAAAAGAGGCCGTGACCATGGTAGAGGGGAATATGCAGGAAGTCCCTGAAGAGGAAGTAGTCGAAGCCGTGCAGTTCGCTCATCAACGGATCAAGAAATTGATCGACCTTCAGTTACGCTTCCTGGATAGTCTAGAAGTGGACAAAGAACCCAAAGAAAAGGAAGAAACCGAGGAAAACCTTCAGTTAAAGGACCAAGTCGAGGAAGCTTTTCAGGACGAATTTCCTCGCCTTCTAGAAATCGATGAGAAACTGGCAAGACAGAGAGAGCTAGAGGAAATAAAGGAAGAAATCGTAGCGGAAATATTAGAAGAAAGCGTCGATGAAGAGGGGTCGACGGGAGTCGTCGAAGCCGAAGAAAGAGAAGAAGCCATCGAGGATCTAGTCGAGGACGCCTACAAGAAACTCATGCGACGTCGTGTAATCGAGGAAGGGCTTCGCATAGACAACAGGCGGACGGACGAAATCCGCCCCATTACCTGTGAAGTGGGGCTGTTGAATAGGGCTCACGGCTCAAGCCTCTTCACTCGCGGTGAAACTCAAAGTCTAGGCGTAGCCACATTGGGCACGACTAGGGAAGACGAACAGATCATCGATGGAATGATCACCGAGGGCAGCAAAAGGTTCATGCTCCATTACAACTTCCCTCCCTATTCAGTGGGTGAAGCCGGTTATATGGGCTCACCCGGTCGACGGGAAAAGGGCCACGGTCATCTAGCGGAAATGGCACTTAAACCCGTGTTGCCAAGCGAAGAAGAATGGCCTTACATAATCCGGGTCGTCTCGGAAATACTTGAATCGAACGGCTCTTCATCGATGGCCACTGTCTGCAGCGGCTCTTTGGCCCTGATGGATGCCGGAGTGCCCACGGACAAAGCGGTTGCCGGGATCGGAATCGGGCTGATAGAGGAAGGAGACGACCACGCAGTGCTGACGGACATCATGGGACTAGAAGACCACATGGGCGATATGGACTTCAAGGTCGCGGGCACACGCGATGGGGTGACCGCCTTTCAAATGGACGTTAAAACGAGCGGCATCTCTTGGGATATCATGAAAGAGGCGATGAAGAAAGCGCGCAAGGCCCGCCTAGAAGTTTTGGACAAGATGGAGGCCACCATCCCCGAACCGCGCCAAGAAGTATCCCCTCACGCGCCCGTAATGGAGGTTCTCCAAGTCGATCAGGACAAGATAGGTACGGTTATCGGCCCCGGCGGAAGGACCATCAGAGAATTGACCGAAGAGACTGGAGCCGAAATAGATATCGACGACGACGGGACGGTAAAGCTGTCGGGAGTAGATAGAGAAGGCGTGGAAGAGGCCAAAGAGCGTATCACTCAGATGACCAAGGAACTGGAAGCGGGGGAGAAGTTCGAAGGAGAGGTGGTAAGGATAGAAGACTTTGGCGCTTTCGTCCAGCTTCCGAATAAGGCGGAAGGGCTGGTCCATATATCCCAGTTGGCCGAAGGGTACGTGGATACGGTGAAAGACGTGGTAGAAATGGGAGACACGATAACTGTAGAAGTGCTGGGCCGCGACGATCAGGGTCGGCTGGACTTGAAGAGAGTGCCCGAGGCCGACGAAGATCTGGAAATAGGGGAAAAAGCGAAAGGAAAAATCACCAAAACCACAGACTTCGGAGCCTTCGTCGAGACTGCCGGCGGAGACAGCGGTCTAATCCATATCTCCGAACTATCTCGCGATTACGTCCGTGAAGTGGAGGACGTAGTGAAAAAAGGAGATAGAGTAGAAGTAGAATTGATCAATATCGACGATCGGGGACGCTACCAGTTCCGGCTGCTTTCCAAGCTCGACGGAAGTTCCAGTTAGGGCTGGGGGAATAGAAAAATGGAACGGATCTATCCCGATTGTTTTCAAGAAACCTTAGAAAACGGTTTGAGAGTGATTGCCCAGCGAGTACCGACCTCCAAGTCGGTATCGCTGGGCATTTGGTTTAATTCGGGCAGTCGCGACGAAAAGAAGGAAGAAAATGGCGTCACCCACATGATAGAACACCTCATCTTCCGTGGCACCGAGAACTACGACTCTTACGCCATCTCTAGCAAAGTGGATAGTCTAGGCGGTCGTATCAATGGGGGCACGGGCAGAGAATATATGGTCATCTACATGGACTTGCTCCCCGCCGGATTGGAAGAGGGAGTGAAACTGCTAGGCGATATGGCCACCGCCCCTCTCTTTCAAAGAGAGCACTTAGAGATGGAGAGAAAGGTAATTATAGAAGAAATCTGTTCCACCAGAGACGACCATCGTTCCGAAGCCATCCGAATGTTTCAAGAGGCGCTCTGGGGAGAGAGAAACGGACTTTCTTTGAGAATAACCGGCACGGAACGATCCGTCCGTACTCTCGACAGAGGTAAACTGCTTCGCCGTTTTACCCAAATGGCCGGATCGAAAAATATCGTGCTCGCCGCCGCCGGCGACCTGGAATTAGAAAGCTTACTGAGCTACGCTCGGGATTACGTGGGAGATCTCGTAGATCCTTCCGGGGAAGACGAAGATCGTCTAACCCCCACTGCTTGTTCCCAGTCCAAGAGCCTAAATCGAGACATCAACCAGGTCCACTGTTGTCTCGGAACTGAGGGGTTAGAGAAGGGCCACGAGAAAAGGTACGTGCTAGAAATCATGAACGTTCTATTAGGTAACGGGATGAGTTCTCGGCTGTTCTGTAAGATAAGAAAGAAACGGGGACTTGCCTACAGCGTGGCCAGTGAGACCGAATACTTCTCCGATACGGGCGCTTTTCTGGTCTATGGAGCCCTGGACCGGGACAACCTGCAAGAATTTTGCGCGCTCGTCACGGAAGAGTTGAGAAAGCTAAAAGAAGAGCCGGTAGGAGAAAAGGAATTGAATTTGGCCAAGAGAAAAACCAAGGGGAATCTAGTGCTGGGCCTGGAAAGCAACCAAGCTCTAATGGCCCGGATCGGCGGATCTCGCATCTACGAGGAACGGTTGGAACCGGTAGGGGAAGTACTGGATCAGATTGACGCCGTCAGCGCAGAAGAGATCAGGAAGCTGGCCAATCGACTCTTGAACGACGAACTCAGTATATCGCTGCTTGGTCCCGACGTTTCCGGCATGGAAGAGCGGCTCGATATCGATGTCTAAGGTTAAAAAGTCCGTCTTTCAAAAATTCATTTTCCAGGGGTCGAGGTGTTTTTATGAAGGATAACCAATTGATAGTAAACTACGAGAGCGGTTCTCGCTTTTCCGTCACGGACGGAGAATACACGCTAGTTGCCGGAGAAGGTGACGATGAGGAAGGAAGAGACAATATGTCCCCCGGCAAAACTTTCGTCGCCGCAGTGGGAATGTGTGTCGGCACCTATGCGGTAAAGTTCTGTAAACGCCACGAGATATCGACGGAGGACTTGAAAGTAAAGGTGGACTACGAGAACGCCCAAAGGCCAGCGCGAGTGGGGAAGATAAATCTGGAGGTCGAGCTAGCGGAAGAGCTGGACGAAAGGATGGAGAAAGGTCTGTTGAAGATGGCCGATCAGTGCTACGTCAAACAAAGCATTCAACATGGGGTGGAGTTCGACCTCTCTCTCAACTCGGCTTAGGGAAACTGTCTTAACCTTTTTCGGGGCTTGCCTCGGCCTCGTCCCCTTTTACCTCCGTCTTACTCCCAAACAGCACTACGATTGCCACTCCGCCCAAAGCGGAAAGGAAAAGCAAGGCGGTCGAGAGAGCGGGGGAACCGAGTCCCCAACTCTTTCCTCCAGCCGTTACCGAACTCAATATCTCTTCCACCGGTCTACGCAACGCCCCAAGCATCAACCCGGTTAGAAAACCCAACGTGGGATTTTTGTGGCGGTCTAGAAGACGGCCCAATAAGTGGGCAAATAGCGGTAGCCCCACGGCCGCACCAACTACAAACAGGGAAAGAGAGGGTAACTTGTGCAATGGATTTTGCACGGCCTCGAGGATAAAACGATATTGTCCCAAAAGCAGCAGGATGAAGGCCCCGGATATGCCCGGCAGTATCATGGCACATACCGCCACCGCCCCCGACGCAAAAAGCACCAAGGCCCCATGATTCATGGCGAGGGTCTCCAAGCCGACAAATAGCGTCGCCCCAATTAAGCCGATCGACAGAGCGAGAAAGAAAGCGGGGGAATTTTCCCGAGACCGACCGTAGACGAGGTAGGCGGAGGCAAAGATCAAACCGCAGAAGAAGGCATAGGTGAAGGCGGGGAACCGGTCAAGGAAATAGGTGACCAGGCGAGCACCTAGCAACAAGGCGGAGATTATTCCAGCGGACAAGGGCAGAAAGAAAAAGAGATCTATCTCACGCAAAGAGGCGGCGGCTTTTTCACCCTCTCCCCTTATCAAGTAAAGGGGTAGCTTGAGATCGACGGACCTTATACCCTCAAGCAAGCGTTCGTAGATACCCGTAACCAGGGCGATCGTTCCCCCGGAGACGCCCGGAATCACGTCGGCGCTACCCATGAAAAATCCTTTCAAAAATAAAAAGAGCTTTCCTTTCAACTCTTCCGATCTCCCTTTTTGCATTCTTAACCATCGACACCCCCAGAGGGGTATTCTCGGAAATTTTTATAAAGCCAATGCCCCCTTCCTGTACCCCGACGCTACTGGGGCAATTTTCTCCATTAACTGGACATGGAGCGAACCGCCAGTTTTTCTCGGAAAATTTTATAAGGTGGGCTTTGGCTTTGACTAGATCGACGATATAATTGATAAAGTCTAACTGAGACGAGGTGAAATTCCAATGACTGACCTGCCACGGGAGGCAAGCAATATATGAATCTAAGAGAGAGATTTCTGAACACTTTTCACTACGAAGAGGTCGACCGAGTCCCGGATTTCGAATTCGGTTACTGGCAGGAAACCCTAGAAAACTGGGTAGAAGAAGGACATCTTCCCCAACAGATAATTGCGGAAGGCGAGGGGGATATCAACCGCAAGGCGGAGGAATACTTCGGTTTCGAGCAAAGAGAGACGCTCCCGGTCAGCGTCGATATGCATCCGCACTTCGAGCGAAAAGTATTGGACGAGGACGAGAAATACCGGATTGTGCGCGACGAGCGGGGCATAGTCTGCAGAATATTGAAAGAACACGAGACGATGCCCGAGTGGATCGAGTTCCCCGTCAAAGACAGGGAAGATTTTGAGCGACTAAAAGAACGTTACGATCCCTCCGACCCCGCCAGATATCCTGACGACTGGGAGTCCCTGGGGGAGAGATATCGAGACAGGGAACGCCCTCTCGGCGTATTCTGTGGAAGCCTCTACGGTTGGCTTCGCTATTGGACGGGCTTCGAAAGGCTCTCTCGGGCCTTCATTCAGGAACCGGACTTCGTTCACGACATGATGGAGTTTTTGACCGAACACATCTTAACCGTCCTTTCTCGGGCCTTAAAAGAGGCCCAAAGGCAGGGGGTTACGCTGGATTTCTCCGCCTGGTGGGAAGATATGTGCTACAACAAGGGTCCCCTTATCTCCCCCGACATGTTTGAGGAATTTATGGTTCCTCGCTATAAGCGGATTACTTCGCTGCTAGAGGACTACGGGATAGATATCCATTACTTGGACTCCGACGGTCAGATCGACGAACTGGTACCACTATGGTTGGAGGGAGGCATCAACTGCATGTTCCCCATCGAGGTCGCCCACACCAAGCCGGAGGACCTCAGGGAGAAGTTCGGGAAGGAAGTACTGATGATGGGGGGCGTGGACAAGCGAGCCCTGATAGAGGGTACGGAAGAAGCCATCGACGACGAATTGGCCAAACTACCCCCTCTATTGGAAGAGGGAGGCTTCATCCCCCACGTCGACCATCGAGTTCCGGCCGATGTGGATTTTGAAAGTTATCGATATTACGTCAGACGCAAGAGAGAGATAATCGGAAGAGATTAGTGTTTCCGTGGCTCCTCCCAGCTATGGGAAAAATGCTTCGCTTCTTCCCGCTTATGGTGAGAAGGGAGAGGACGGCCACAATGAGGGCAGCGGAGACCGTCTTCGCCTAACCGGAGGGGTGAACCGCAATGGGGGCAGTTGAACTTCAGTTCGTTTAGACAACGGGGACAGATTACGTCTTCCTCGCTGACGCGTGCTCCACAGTGGGGACAGTAATTCTCTTCCGGCCCGTCCGCCTCCGTCAACAGCCTCTCCAGACGTTCCTCGGGATTACCGTATAACTCCTGCCAAAGTTCATAGGCCAAAAAGCCACTGGAAACGAGAGGCACGGCCAACAACGCACCGAGGTAAAAGAATAGGGCGACGACTAGAAAGAGCGTCAATTTACTCACCCCGCCATCGGACGCAAATGAACCACGCTCCTCACATTTGTTGTACGATCAGGGGAGATAAGTTCCAAGCCCCTTTTCGGAGGTTTATTGCCCTTACTTCTCTTGGAAATTGCTGACGGAATATGCTATAAAGTCAATCGTTTCTCGCTCACTTAATCACGGAGGGAACTCCGAGGTTTCTCGGAAATTTGTATAGAGTCGAAACAAACCCCTTAAATTATTTCACTTAGAGGTGTAGTTTATGGATAGGAAAAAACCAAATATTATCTTCCTCATGGCCGACGACATGGGCTATGGGGACATAGGCTCCTTCAATGATAATTCCAAGATCCCCACGCCCAACATCGACCAGTTGGCAGAAGAAGGAATCCGTTTTACGGACGCCCATTCCTCTTCTGCCGTCTGTACCCCTTCCCGTTATAGCGTGCTCACTGGCCGATACTGCTGGCGAACGCGGCTGAAGCAGTGGGTCATCTTCGACTACGAGCCGCCCCTGATCGAAGAGGAGAGATTGACGGTGGCGGACCTTTTAAAGGAGAAAGGTTACGCCACGGCCTGCGTCGGCAAGTGGCATTTGGGCATGGAATGGCCCAGGGACGAAAATGGAGAAATCGATTTCACCGAAAGAATAGCGGACGGTCCTACGGAGCGCGGTTTCGATTACTACTTCGGCATCAGGGCCTCCCTCGATATGCCCCCTTACGCCTTCATCGAAAACGACCGAACCGTGGGAATACCGAACGTAGAAAAGGATCCTTATAATCCCCAGCAACGCCAAGGTCCGATGACCCCGGACTGGCAAGACGAACAGGTCGGGCCCCGCTTTACGGAAAAAGCCGTAGAATTTGTCAAGGATTCCGTCCATGAAGAACCCGATCGCCCCTTCTTCCTCTATTTCCCCACCTCGGCCCCTCACCGACCTTGCACGCCGCCTTCTTTTATCGAAGGCAGAAGCGAAGCCGGTCCTAGAGGGGACATGGTGGCCGAGGTGGATTGGACTGTGGGCAAGCTAATGGATACCCTCGACGAGCTGGGGATCGCCGAAGAGACGCTCTTCATCGTCACCAGCGACAACGGGGCCCGAGCCGAATGTTACAATGGAAGGGATTACGGTCACAGCTCGAACGGGGACTGGAGAGGACAGAAAGCCGACATCTGGGACGGCGGTCATCGGGAGCCTTTCGTGGCGCGCTGGCCCGGAAATATAGCTGCGGGCGAAAGCTGCGATGAAACTATCTGTCTCTCCGACTTACTGGCCACCTGCGCTTCTTTGGTCGACTACGACCTTCCCGAGGAGGCCGGGGAGGACAGCTTCGACATCTCCCCCGCCTTGCTGGGAAAAGATCACGAACGGCCCATCCGCGGGGCGACCGTCCATCATTCAGGGGCGGGGCATTTCGCCGTAAGACGAGGGGCCTGGAAAGCGATCTTCAGGTTGGGGTCGGGCGGATTTACCGAACCGGAAAAGAGAAAACCCGTCCCCGGCGACCCGGAAGGCCAGCTCTACAATTTGGAAAATGATCCAGAAGAAGAAAACAATTTATGGCTGGAAAGACAGGACGTCGTCTTCCGGTTGCGAGAACTGTTAAACAAATACAAGGAAGAAGGGACCAGCAGGCCAGCGGCGGAGGAATAGACAGCTTTTTGCAGAGGAGGCTTCCATGAACCAAGAAGAACTTCGTTTCCGTCAGATTCATCTCGATTTTCATACCAGCGAGAAGATCCCCTCCGTGGGAGCGGACTTCGATCCGAAAAGGTTCGCCGATACCTTGGCCCGGGCTCACGTAAATTCAGTCACGTGCTTCGCCCGCGGCCATCACGGCTGGCTCTATTACGACTCGGAGGAGTTCCCGGAAAGGGTCCATCCCAACTTGGAGCGAAAAGACCTCCTAAAGGAACAGATCGAAGCCTGCCATCGGAGAGACATCAACGTGCCGGTCTACGTAACCGTTCAGTGGGACCATTATACGGCCACCCGCCATCCGCAGTGGCGCGTAGTCACGCCGCAGGGCAAACTTTCGGGAACGCCCCCCTACGAGGCCGGCTTCTACGGCGACCTCTGTGTAAATACGCCCTACCGTGACTTTCTCAAAAGAGGAACGAGGGAAGTGCTAAAGAATTTGCCCGTCGATGGGATATTCTTTGACATCGTCCAGATCAAGGATTGCTCCTGTCGGTACTGCAGAGAAGGGATGGAGAAAGAGGGTTTGGACCCTTCCGCCAAGGAGGACCGGCTCCTTTATGCGAAGAATACCCTGGACGGATTCAAGGAGGAGATGACGGAGTTCGTCAAAAGCTTCGACCGCGACTGTACCGTCTTCTACAACGGGGGACACGTCGGCCCCTACCTACGGGAGTCGGCCGACGCCTACACCCACTTTGAGCTGGAATCCCTGCCCAGCGGGGGATGGGGCTATACGCATTTCCCCCTCTCCGTACGCTATGCCCGCACTTTGGGCAAGGACTGTCTGGGGATGACGGGCAAATTCCACACCTCCTGGGGCGATTTTCATTCCTTCAAGACCGAAGAAGCCTTGCAGTTTGAGTGCTTTCGGATGCTGGCCCTAAACGCCAAATGTTCCGTGGGCGACCAACTACCGCCGGAGGGGAAGCTTAGCGAGCCGGTCTATGATCTGGTTGGCTCCGTCTACGAAGAAGTGGAAGAGAAAGAGCCCTGGTGCAAGGGGGCCCGACCGCTAACGGATCTGGCCGTCATCTCCCCGGAAGAACGGACCGGCGAACGAGTCCCTTCTTCCGCAGCCGGAGCCGTCAAAATGTTAGAGGAAGGTTCCCATCAGTTCGACGTCTTGGACTCGAGCGGGAATTTCTCCGACTACAAACTATTGATCCTGCCCGACGAGGTAAGAGTTTCAGCGGAGACGGCGGAAAAGATCGAGAAATTCCTCGCCCGAGGGGGGAAACTGATCGCTTCCGCCCTTTCCGGCCTGAACCCGGAAGGAGAAAAGTTTCTCCCCTCTCTTGGGGTTCGGCTGGACGAGGAAATCGATAGTATCGAGGAGATTCGGGAAATCGACGAGAAGGCAAGCGAGACCGATTACATTCTCCCCCGCGAAGATTCTCTGGGAGAGGGGCTCCCTCAGACCGAACACGCGATGTACATGAGGGCGCTCAAGGTAAAGGCGGACGAGGAAGCGGAGATTTTGGCGGACGTGGTCTCTTCTTACTTCGATCGGACTTGGGAACATTTCTGCTCGCACCGTCAGACGCCCTCCTCGGGCCAGGTGGCCGGTCCCGCGACGGTCAGAAGGGAAAACTGTATTTACTTCGCGCATCCCCTCTTCTCCCAGTACAATAAAAACGCACCCCGCTGGTGCAAGCAGCTCTTGCTAAACGGCCTAGATCTATTGCTCGAGGAACCGCTGCTCAAACACGACGGGCCCTCTACGCTGCGGACCGCGGTCAACGCCCAAGAGGAGGAAGACCGTCAGGTGATCCACCTGTTGCATTACATACCGGAGAGGCGGGGCGAGGACTTCGACGTCATCCAGGACGTAATACCGCTAAGAGAAGTGGAGGTTTCCCTCAGGACCGAGCGGGAAGTGGAGAGCGTCCGTTCCGTACCGGAAGGGGGGAAACTGGACTTCATCCAGCAAGGAGGTAGGACGGATTTCCAGTTGCCAAAACTGGAAGGTCACGAGATGGTAGAGGTCAAATTTATCTCTTAGGCGCTTTCCCTACCGGAGGTGATGATTATCTCTTACGAAGACGGACTGGCGGCCCTGAACTTGGAAAAGCCCCCTCGCGTACCCCGGACTGAGTACTCCGCCCACCAGCACTGGCAATTGGTGGAGGCCGTGACCGGCCGCTCGGTCGATCAGAACTCCGATGAGGAATTAAAGAAGGGCGCCAGCAGAGAATTTGTGCAGGAATGGAATTACGACTTCATGTGGAGCACGCTCGTGGGGAGAGATTACATGGAAGAGGGCCGGACTACGGATATGGGCCACGCGACTTATGCCGCGGGGGGTACTGACAAAAGGAAGCCCCAAAAAAGCCCCTTCGGGGACCTGGAAGAGATTTACGAACTGGACTTTTTCCGCGAATACGGGGGGATTTCCATTTCCGATATGGCAGGGGAGTTCGAGCGCCATTATCGATCCAACCGGGAAGCTTGGCCCGATTGTTTGAACTGCTCCGGAGTATATATAACCATGTTTTCCGGCTGGATCGAAGCCTTCGGTTGGGAGAACCTGCTCAAGGCTTTGGGCAAGGAACCGCGGCGCTTCGGCCAATTGGCAAAACGCTGGGAGGAGTGGATCGGTCAATTCTTCGCCGCCTTCGCCCAAAGCGAGGTGCCGTTGATGATGGTCCATGACGATATCTGCTGGAGCAGCGGGCCGATAACCGACCCGGGTTGGTACAGGGAATACGTCTTTCCCGCCTACGAAAGACTCTGGGAACCCGTTCATGAGGCGGGAAAGAAGATCCTCTTTACTTCCGACGGGGACTACACGGAGTTTATCGACGACCTGGCTCAGGCGGGGGTCGACGGTTTCGTAATGGAGCCTTTCACCGATATGGAATACGTCGCGGAGAAATACGGCGAGACTCACGTCTTTATGGGCAACGTCGATACCCGGGTTCTCCTATCCGGTACTCGGAAAGAAATAAGCAAGGAAGTAAAACGCTGCATGCGAATCGGCAAAGAGCATCCCGGTTTTTTCATGGCCGTGGGCAATCACATTCCGCCCAACACTCCGGTGGAGAATGCCCTTTACTACGACCGAGTCTACCGAGAATTGGCCGAGAGGTGAACGAAAAATTGAGGAGGGGATCGAGTTGGAAGATATAGAGAAAAGATTGAGCGACCTGGGACTGAAATTGCCCCGGGTCCCGGAGCCGGTGGCGGAATACGTCCCGGCCAAAAGGAGCGGGGACCTGATCTTTGTTTCTGGTCAGGGACCGACGGAAGGGGGGGAGTTCGTCTATCAGGGCCGGTTGGGCAAGGAGATAACTCTAAAGGAAGGCTATCAGGCCGCCCGGCTCTGTACACTCAACTGCCTGGCGGCGGTGAAATCGATCGCCGGCACTTTAGAAAACGTGGAAGAGATAGTAAAAATAAGAGGCTTTGTCAGTAGCGCGGATAATTTCACAAAACAGCCAGAGGTAATAGACGGAGCTTCCGAACTGTTGGTCGAGCTTTTCGGCGCAAGGGGACAGCACGCACGTGCGGCCTTAGGGACCTCCGTTTTGCCTCGAAATATCCCGGTGGAGTTGGAGATGACGGTTCAAATCAAAGAAGAGAAGTGATCTTAGCTGTGTCTAATCAACTGAACGGATCGAACGGGAGCTCAACTTGTAGCGAAAGGAAGACGCTGACCCTTACCTCAGGTGACCCTTTTACCGAAAAAAGGAGGTTTTTTTATGCGTTCCACACCGATCGGCGTGGCGATGTTAAATGACGAACGCCCTCACGTATACGAACAAAACAACGAAGGAAACGTCCGCGTGGTCGAAGAATGGGCGGACGTGATTAGGTCGAAACTCAAATGTCTGGACGGCTCTACGCCAGAAGTGATAACTGGCTCGGAGATCATAACCGGCACCAGAAGTGCCCAAAAAGTCGGCCAGCAGTTCTCTCGGGCCAACGTCAAACAAGTGGTAATGTGTTACCGAGTTTGGAATTTTCCCTTTCTGGCCTGGCCTTTTCTAAACTCGATCGGAGACGTGCCCGTACTCAGTCTCTCCAACAACGAAGGTCAGTATCCGGGCAACGTGGGTCTTTTGGCCACCGACGGGGCTTTGCGCCAGGCGGGCAAAAGGACTCATCGGATAGTGGGGGAGATCGACGACGAGGAGACTCAGGAAAAAGTGATCTCCTGGTTGCGAGCTTCACAAGCTTTGACAACTATCAAAAACGAGGTCTTCGGTATCTACGGCGGCCACTCGATGGGGATGGAGACCGGCTACTTTCACCTCACCCCCACCCTTAAGACCTTCGGCACCACGGGTAGACAGGTCGATCAGCTCTGGTTGCAGGAGGAAATGAAAGAAGTAGACGAAGAGGAAGTGGAAAAGGGGCTCAACTGGTTGGAAGAGCTACTGGGCGACAGGCTCCTATACGACGACGAGATGCTCACTCAGGAAAACCTAAAAGATCAGCTGAGACTCTACTTGGCGATGAAAGCCGTCAACGAAGAAAAGGGTTTCGACTTCTGCGGGCTGAAAGGACAACGGGAGTTGACGGAGAAAGTCTGTCTGGGCGACGTGGCCGAAATGCTGATGAACGACCCTTACGATTGGAACGGAAGGAAAGAGCCGACGGTCTGCGCTACTGAAGCCGACGCCTACTCCGCCATGACCATGCAGCTACTCAAGTACATCAGCGGCGGTCTGCCCACCCTCTTCATGGACGTAAGGCTCTATCATCCCGATAGAGACATCTGGGATTGGTGCAACTCCGGCAATCACTCCAGCTATTACGCCCGGTTGAGCGCAGACCCCCAGGAGAACTTTCAGGATATTACCTTCCATCCGGCGTTGGAGTTTTACTTTAAGGCCGGCGGGGCCTCGGTCGAGTTCAATGCCGCACCCGGGGAAATGACTTTCGCTCGCTTGGGGCTGTGGGACGAACAACCGTTTATGGTCATCATGGGCGGGGAAAGTCTAGACCTTCCTCCCGAAGAGCGGAAGGAGCTCAACGAGCAGACCGACCCCACTTGGCCCCACGTCCATGCCAGGATCGACGGCTCGTTCGATGAATTTACGGACCTTTTCCCTTCCAATCATGTCTTGGGCGTGGAAGGCGATTACGTGGATAGCTTGGTCTATCTATGCGAGATTGCCGGGATCACGCCCGTAGTGCTCGGCTCCAGGGGAGAGAAAAGAAGGGCACCGATCTGGGAACGAGTGAGAGATTAGAGGAATTAGTTTGCAAGAGGGAAGCCAACTCAAATTTTGCCAGAAAGAGGGTCCAAGGCCCGCAATTGCGGGCCTTGGACCCTCTTAAACATCGTCACTCCCTCACTATTTTCAGCCTGGTTTCTCGGGGCAACCCATCCGGGGCCAACAGGTAATCCTCGCTCCAATTACCCCAATCTATGTAACTGGTCGGCGGGACGATCAATTCCTCTTCGAATCGGGGATCGTGGTGGGGGCCCATCAAGTTACGGGCACTATTGGTCAATTCCACTTCCAGCTCGTTTTCCCCCTCCTCCAGCAGAGAGGTCAGTTCCACCCGATAAGGGGGCCAAAGGGAATGGCCCGCCTCTTCCCCATTCAGTCGGACGGTAGCCACAAGCGAGGCGCACTCATTCAAAGCGGGCAACTCCAGATAGACCCTTCCCCCCTTCCTCTCTAGGTTTATCCTCTTCCTATACTTCATCGAACCCGCATAAAAGGGATAACCCGCATCTACCCAGGAGCCGCCTTCTAGCAGGGAGGGTTCTTCCGTCAACCCGATTCGCGGTTCCGCACTCGCCAGTTTAACTGCGAAGTCCCCGATCAGGTAAATATTTTCCAAACTCCAGTCCTCCCGCAATTCGTGGGACAGGACTATCTCGTTTTCCCCCTGCTGGATCAGTTCACCGAGGTCAAACCGGGCAAAGAGGGGGTCCTTCCAGATACCGCTCACCCCTTCCCCCAGGTCGGTGGATAGAGAAGGCCCGACCTCTCTCCCATTTACCTCTATCTCATACTCCCCTCCGTCTTCCACCACCAATTGAACTGAAGGGGCCGAATCCAGCTCCGATTTAAAATAGTAACGCAGTTGAACCGTCTCTTCGCTTTTCTCAAAAGAACCTTTGCTCCAGGGTTGAACCGCCCGATTGCCCCGGCGCTCCCGGACGTCCTCCAGGCCCAGTTCCTCCATCAACTCCACCCAGATTTGGGGGAGGGGTGAGGTCTGGCTCCAGTCTTCCCCTTCCAAACGGTACTGACAGAAGTCGAAGAGGGCCACGTTGGGAGACGTCCGCTCAAACTCCCACTGACCGTCCAATTTTACGATCTCCGCCCGAGTACCGTCTTCCTTTCCCTGGATCTTATTGGCCCAATCGTCGGCACCTTCCATGACGAGCAACCGCGTCTCGCCGGGGGCGAAGTGCAGTCCGATCTCCTCCGTGGCGCGACCGACCAATTTCTTATCCCCACTCAAAAGATCCCACTCGGCCCAGTCCCCCCGGGCCGGCAAGGAAACCTGCACCGCCCGGCTTTCTTCCGCAGTATTAAAGAGAAATACGCTATAGCGCTCCTTCGTTCCTTCCAGGCGACGGACCGCGCTATATACGGGATTGAGTCGATCGTTGAGTTTGTCCATCCCACCCTGATAGGAGATGGAGGCGGATCCTTTCCAGTCGCAATCGGGAATTACCTTGACTCTGCGAGTAAGATTGGTCGCCAGAAACTGATCCAATTCCGAAGGCGAATCGGGTTTCAGGTTGGCCATATTCTCATGTGCAGATAGCTTTTCTAAGTCCTCTTTTTCCTCCTCCCCCCGTCTCCCGTCGACGAATTGAGGCAAGCTTCCGCAGACGGCCACTAGCCCGCCGCCGTCCATAAAATCGAGCAAAAGTCGGAGGGTTTCCTCCTCCAAGTTTAGCAGCGGCGGAAGCAAAACGACGCCGTAATCGACCTCCCCCATCTGCAATCTAGGACCGTCGGTTTCCCCGAAGCGGGCGAGGAGCACTTCATCACCCAAATCGTAGTCCCAGTTGAGTCTTTCCAGATCTTTCAACAGGGAATCCAGTCGCTTGGCCACCTCGTGGTTTTCCCGGTGTTCTCCTGGACCTACGCCTTGAAGCGGTTCTTCCCCCAGCCAAGTACTAGTAGCGGGGTGGAGCACCAACAAGTCCGTTTCGTAAACCCCGGCGGAAAGGCCGTAAGAGAGCCTGCTGACGTAGTCGGCCATCTTTCGATAATGCTTCCACCAAGGTTGTTCTGGACCGAAAGAAGGGGGGAAATCTCTTTTTCGCCCGCCGCGCAGCGAATAAAGAGAAAGATGGAGACAGACGTAGTCCACTCCGAGCACCCCCTGCCAAGCGGCCATCTCTTTCTGATCCTTAAATGATAGATCCCAACCGCCGCCGCCGTAAGTTTCCGAGAGGACCCTCTCCCGTCCGAACTGACGGGCGACACTGGAGGCCGATTTGACCATCTGAATATGTCCAGTCTGCTCCTGAACTTTCAAACCGCTGGATTTGCCCTTATCCACGTTTTTACCCAACAGATCTATGCCGGGCCAGCCCATATAGGCCAAGGGGGCCATCGGCGTACCTTGGGAGGCGGGGCTGGGGAAGCCATGTTCCCAGTAATGGCCCGTAAACAACAGATCATTCTCTTCACACCAGTCGTAGACGGGTTGACAGAAAGAGCTCAAAAATCTATCCGTCAAAACCCGCCAGTAATCGTGGCGCACGGCGGGCCAATTTCCTACGCGGAGAACCAGACAGGGCAAATTTTCCAGCAGCGAATAGCCCTTCTTTTTCCGGAAGACTACCTCCAGATCCTTAGTCCAGGGCAGGGTAGCTCCGCCTCGTCGGTCCAGCGGGGCGAAATGTGGTTCATCGGTAAAAATCCCCGGAATCAAACGACCAAAATCATCGCCGAATCGCTCAGCGTACTCGCGGTATGTAGAATCGAGGAACCCATCGACTGCCTCCGGATTCAAAATATCGAGATAACTCTGGTCGTTAAACCAGGAGCTTGGGGACATGTAATCCCAATAGAAATCTACCAGGATTTCCTTTTCCGATTGTAGGACCTCCTGGCCCTCCTCCTCGGAGCCCAATTCTCTGAAGGACTTACCCAGGTCTCCCCCGGGACCCCGTTCGCAGGCAAAAGTCCCCAGCGGAACTCCTTCCTTCTTCCCCTCCGCCTCTTCGCCCAGATAAACGAAGAGATGGCGAGCCCGAAATTCTTCCTCTTCTTTTGTCAGCCTCCCTCCGGCGGTGCCGCTGGGCCAGCGATCCTCGTCGTAAAGCCAGGGAAGCATGTCTCTATCCTCGGCCTCCTCCAGGCAAGCCTCAAGGGCCTCAAACCACTCTTCCTTCAAGTACGGGGTCTTAAGGCCGGGTCGGGAATGGAGGAAGAATCCCCCGATGCCGGCTTCGTCCATCGCCGCTATCTCCTCCTTCAAACGGTCGGGAGTCAAGTCGTCGTTTAAGGCCCAAAAGGGAGCCGGTCGATATTCGGACGGCGGATCTCGGAACGTTTCGTGATCTAGATCTTTCACGTCGGCCTCCTTAAATTCATGTAATCAGCTATCATCTCTTCAGAAACTGCTTTTACTTCCGCCACCACTTTATAACAAAGATCGCCTCCATTGACAATCGGACCGGGGGAGAACTATTCTTTGCCGGAGGAATTCAAATTGAGCGAAAAGACCCCTGACTTAAGCGATCAAATTAAGGAAGAAAGAATTCTCCGGAACCTAGAGGAAATGGTTGCGATCCCCTCAGTCGTCGGCGACGAAGATAGACTGACAAATTATTTGGGAGACAGACTGGCGGAGATCGGAATCGAGCCGACCTTTCAGACCGTCGAGGGGGATCGCAAAAACGTCTACGCCATTTTGAACTTCGGCCGCCCGGGCCCGCTGATAACGCTCAACGGCCACAGCGACACGGTGCCCGCCCCCGAGGGTTGGAGCGGCGATCCCTTTCGTCCGCGACGGGAGGGCAACAAATTATTTGGTCTCGGCTCTTGCGACATGAAAGGCGGCCTGGCGATCGCTTTGGAGACGATCAGAGCCCTGAAAGAGACGGCCCCCACCTTGGCCGGTGCCGCGGCCTTCAGCGCCGTAGTGGACGAAGAAGGGTTTTCCGCCGGAGCGAAAGCCTTATTGAATACGCCCTTAAAAGAATCGGCGGCGATCCTAATCGGGGAACCGTTCTTCGGGATCCCGGAGAGCACGGTACCGCTGGGAATCACGGGCAAAGTCCTCTATGAGATTACGGCGAAGGGCCTCTCGGCCCACGGCTTTAGCCCCGAAGATGGGGTAAACGCCGTGGAAGAGATGGCCCGGCTGCTTTCCTCCCTGCCCGAACTTCCGGTCGGCGAGGCCCCCCAGTTCGGAAAGGGCAACGTCTGCACCTTAAAGGTGGAAGGGGGCTACAAAAAATATGCCGTCACAGTGCCGGATCGTTGCAGAGCGGTGATAAACAGGCTCTTAGTGCCGGGAGAGACGGTCGAAGATGCGATCGCCGAAATGAAGGAGTTCATAGCGGGACTTGACTTGGGCTCTAAATTCGAAGTAAAGGGAAAGCCTCCCACCTACAGCCCAATTTCCCAAAACAAAGATGAAGAGATATTTAAAATCTTTGGGGAAAGTTACAGACAAGCCTTCAATAGAGCGCCCTGTTTCGGTTTTCACAAATCGATCATGGACGCCAACGTATTTGTGGCAGGAGCCGACATCCCCACTCTAGTCTTTGGACCAAGGGGAGAGAGGTTACACGGTCCAAACGAATTCGTCCACATCGACACTCTGAAACCCGTCGCCGAAACTTATCTGAGCATAATTCAAAACTTTTTGAGTTGTTCGTAACTAAGTTACGAACATGGGAGGGCGAAACAGATGAACTCATACGAAAGAGTTCTAAAGACCTTACAGTTGGAAGAACCGGACAGAGTGCCGCTTTTGGAATGGTCGATCAACCCCCAAGTGATCGATAAACTGGCTCCCAACTTGGAAGTCCAGGAGTTCATGGCCCGGGAACTGGACGTAGTGACGACCTTCATCAATCTAGGGCCAGAAGAGGCGGAAGGGGAAAACGAGGAGCGCGTCATAGTCGACGAGTGGGGGATCAAAAGAAAATATACCGGTCAAGATTACGCCATTCCCTTCCAGTATCCGATAGAGGAAAAATCCGACCTGGCAAGCTATCGCCCACCTGACCCGGCGGAAAACCCCCGCTTGGCCAATCTCGAGGAATTGGTGGAAAGATACAAAGGGGAAAAAGCAATTTGCTTTACGTTGGAGACCGTCTTCACCTATGCCTGGGGACTGGTGGGAATGGAAAACTTCTTTCTTCACCTAAAACGAGACCCCCGCTTCGCCCAGCAGTTGCTGGAGACCAGTTTCGACTACCATCGGGAGCTTGCCCGAAGGGCGCTGGAGATAGGGGCCGATATCATCATGTGCGGGGACGATTTGGCCTATAAGAAGGGACCGATGATCTCTCAAGAGGATTTCGAACGCTTCCTGCTCTCCTATTACGAGCAAATGATCGACTTGACCCACGAGCAAGGGGCCCGCTTTGTCAAACATACGGACGGGCAAATAGATACGCTCATCCCCTCCTTCGTCGAGGCGGGAGCTGACGCCATCAACCCTCTGGAACCGGCCGCCGGAATGGATATCGGTCGGGTGAAGGAGAACTACGGCGAACTTATCTGCCTCATTGGCAATATCGACTGTGGAGAATTATTGTCCCGCGGCAGTCCGGAAGAGGTCGAAAAAGTCGTCAAGGAAACGATCGAAGCGGCAGCGCCGGGAGGGGGCTATATCCTTTCTTCCAGCAACGAGATCCACGCCGCAGTGCGCCCGGAAAACTTCCGGGCCATGCTCCAGGCGGCGGAGGAGTGGGGACAGTATTAGACTCGCCTCCGCCGATACTTGCCGATCCGGGCTATCGCCCCGGCCGCCACTACCAGAAACGCAGGGGCGATCATATAGGTGGGTCTCATTCCTATCCGCTCGATCAGCAAACCGAAGAGGGGACTGGACACTAACGCTCCCAGCTTGCCGAAAGTGAAATAAGAACCGTAACCGGTTCCCCGACCTTCCTCGTGAGAATGTTCGGCCAACAGGGACTTGTCCGAAGGATTCTTGGCGGCATTGAAGAAAAAGCAGGAGATCAAAATCAGGATCAACGACCAAAGGGGCAATTTTAACAGACCAACTCCTAACATCAAAAGCGCCGTCACCAAGACGGAGGAAACGTAAGCTCGGATCGGCCCCATCAGATCGGCCATCTTGCCCCCGACCAAGTTACCGAAAAACCCGCCCAAGTAGCTGACGCCGACCAAGCCGCCGGCCAAACCGGCCGACATGCCGTAGACCTCCGTCAGAAAGCTGGCCAGGAAGGTGACAAAACCCACCTTCCCCAGTCCGCCGATGACTTTGCCGCTCATCTGCAGGTAAAAGGGGGTCAGCTTCCCTTCCCGTAGGCCAAGCAATTCCTCCATCCCTTCGATGAGCCCTTTTTCCCTTTTCTGGCCCGATTTATTCTCCTTGTCGGACTCCGTCTTTTCCTCTCGCTTGGGTTCCTCCTCCAGGAAACCCCGTTTCCCCCGTTGGTCTCTCTTCCAGTAAAGATAGCCCGCTACGAGAAGAAATCCAGGTAGAGCCAGAGCAAAAAGCGTCCAGCGCCAGCCGACGGCTCCGCCGAGAGCCCCCAAAGCGATAAAGGCCAAACCCCCGCCCAGACTACCGATCGATTCGTGTATCCCCAAAGCTTTCCCCCTAACCTGGGGATCCACGGATTTGGACAGATAGGAGAGCCCGGCCGGATGATACATACAACGGGCGGCGCCGAAACCGGCCACAAAGACCAAAAGGACCCAATAAGAGGGAGCAAAGGCCGCTCCGATCAGGAAAAAGGGCACGACCATAAACTCCAGCAGAATGGCCTTTCTTTCGCCGATCCTATCCGCAATTCGTCCCGTAAAGACGATCAGGAACCCCATCACGGTGAAGGTACCCTTCAATAGACCCAGCATCGTGTAAGAAGGGACCAAAGTTTCTCTCAGCAGGGGAAAGAGGGGCGGCAAAGCGAGCAGATAAAAGTGATGTAAGAAATGGAAGGGGAACAGCCAACCGAACCGCCCGATCAATCCACGGAGCGTCCCCTCCTTGCGGTAAGAATTGTTTTGGTCTCTTTTCGATAGCGGTTCCATTGAGAACATCCACTGTATCTTAAGGGATAACTGAGCTTTGTAAAGAGAAGGAACTGTCAAGTACGGAAGTGAAAAAGCGGCAAAAGAGAGGGAATCTTCCCGCAATTTCAGTATCGTGTGCTTTGAGAAATTCCACTCATTTGGTTACCCTATCCTTAAACCTGCGATAAGATCTTGATCCAATGTAAGAGGTGATTTTTTATTGCTCTTTCCGGTGAATAATGGAGCATTCTGTAACTTTTCAGGCGTGAGAAATTTTCGACTCAGCGTGCTCAGACTCCCTCGCTAACGCTCGGTCA
>Ga0207797_1000776_pt1 | contig 24030 bp, 17 predicted proteins | sample PRCRCaboRojoPR_6_FD_187275 | JGI IMG/M metagenome (GOLD analysis project Ga0207797, IMG submission 187275) | Marine sediment microbial community from Cabo Rojo, Puerto Rico - PR CR 10% Liquid 1 (SPAdes) | ecosystem: Environmental > Aquatic > Marine > Coastal > Sediment | place: Cabo Rojo, Puerto...
CGAGCAAGGGAGAGAGACGGGGGCTTGAGCAAAGGGGGAGACGGGGGGTCAGGGGCGCGATGGGATAGGGCGCTCCCTGGACCGAGGGAGACGGGGTGACTGAGTTTTTAGCTATGCTCTCTGCGGTAGTCCTGGAGTCCCCTGAAGGTTCCGTAGAGCAAGAGGAGGAGCAGGAACATCAGGGGGAAGGCGGTGGCGATGGAGGCGGTCTGGATGACCTGGAGGCTGCCGGTGCCGGCCAGGACGGCGGCCACGGCGCCCAGCGCGATGCCCCAGAAGGCGCGGAGATTCCGGCCCGGATTCTCTTTCCCGGAGACGAACATGGAGAGGGCCAGGGCGGCGGAGTTGGCGCTGGTGAGGAAGAAGGTGGCGATGAGGAAGAGGAGGGCGACGGCCAGGACGCCGGGTAGCGGCAGATGCTGCGCGGTGGCGAAGACGGCGCTCTCGACACCGTGTTCGACCAGGACATCGGTGACGTCGAAGCGGATGCCGGCGCCTCCGACCACTCCGTACCAGAGGAAGTCAGCCAGGGTGGGCAGAACCAGGGTGGCGGCTATGGTCTGCCGGATGGTGCGGCCCTTGGATATGCGGGCGATGAAGAGAGCCACGAAGGGGGACCAGCTGATCCACCAGGCCCAGTAGAAGATGGTCCATTCGCCGAGCCAGTTACCGGCGACACCCGGGGCGGTGTAGAGGCTCATGGGAAGGAAGTTGGCGAGATACTGCCCGACGGAGTTCGTGGTCAGGTTGATGAGAAACAGAGTCGGCCCGAAGACGAAGATGAAGAGGAAGACGGCGATGAAGACCCACATGTTGACGTCGCCGAGGAACTTGATGCCCTTCTGGAGACCGGTGTAGACGGCCAGGGTGAAGACGGCCGTCAGCAAGCCGATGATGAGATAGGAAGCGTAGCTCGGAAGGGAGAGGCCGTACTGATACTCGAGGCCGCTGGAGAGCTGGAGAGCGACCAGGCCCGTGGTGGTGGCGAGGCCTCCCAGCGTGGCGAAGACGGCAAAGATGTCGAGGATCTTGCCCAGCACGCCCCGCACCAGATCGCCAAAGACGTAGTAGAAGGCGCTGGAGAAGCGAAAGGGCAGGCCTTTGGTGAAGCAGGCATGCGCCAACGGGATCGTTAAAAGAGCGTAGATCGCCCAGGCGCTGAGCCCCCAGTGGAAGAAAGAGGTGGTCATGGCGTTCATCGCAGCCTCGGCCGTCTTCGGCTCGCTGTCGAAGAAGGGAGGCGGGCTCAGGTAGTGAGAGGCAGGCTCGGCCGGGCCCCAGAAGACGATGCCCGCGGCTATGGCGGAGCCGAAGAGCATGGCGAACCAGGAGACGTCGGAGAACTCGGGTTTGTGACCGGGAAGCCCGAGCTTCATGTCGCCAAACCTCGTCAGCATCAGCACGAAGCAGGCGACGACGAGGGCGAAGACGGTCACCAGATAGAGCCAACCCCAGCCCCGCGTGGTCCAGCCGAAGACGAAATCGACCACCCGTTCCATGTTCGCGGGAAGGAGGATGGACCAGAGGACGAAGAGGAGGGTCAGGACGGCGGAGACCCAGAAGACCAGCGGGTCGAACGGCCTGGCAGTGTTGGCGCTTGTGTTCTTTGGCTGCGGCATTGTATTCCCTTGTTGTTATGAAGCGATCATTCGACGACGCTGCCCAGCTCGGCAAGGCGGCCCTTGAGGAAGGCGATGTTCTCGACCGGGGTGGGGTCGACCTCGTTGAGCACGGCCAGGTAGAAGCTGACGTAGTCCCCGAAGTGGATCAGGGAGAGGATCTGGGACAGCTGGCTCTTTCCCCGTCCCCAGACCTCGTGAGCGCTGACGCCCTCGCGGGCGAGAAGCTCCCCCGTGACGTCCCAGCGTTCGGCGATGCGGTCGGGGTCGAGGGGCGAGCGGAGGAGCATGACGACACCATGCTCGGGTACGACGTCGGGGATGGCGAGGCCGACAACGGCATTGTGATCGAGCTCGGGAAGAATCTCGAAGAAGGCCCAGCTCTTGGCGTTCTCGTTGAACTGGGTCTTCCAGCGGTTGGCGGTGGCGGCGAGGAAGCCGGACCCGTAGACGACGGGGAGTTTTCCCTCGACCTGCTCCGCCAGGGCCTTGGCCTCGTTGGCGACGGCGGGCACCGGCGCGTCGATCTCCTCCTGCCAGCCCTCCATGACGGCCACCGCCTCGGCGACGTCCTCGCTGTAGTCGGGGATCAGTCCCAATCGGTGGACGGTGCCGAGAAGGAGGATGAAGGCGTAGCCGAGAGCGGCTCTGGGTTGAGACTGGTAGTCGAACGTCACGACCGGCACGCCGGCCTCTCGAGCGAGGTCGGCCAGCTTGCCGCCGGTGGTGATGGCGAGGGCCTGGGTGTCTCGCTCCAGGGCTTGCTCGAAACAGGAGAGAGTCTCCTCGGTGTTGCCCGAATAGCTGCAGGCTATGACGAGGACGTTGGCCCCGGCTGCGAAGGACGGCAGCACGTAGTCCCGCACGATGGAGATGGAGACATCGGCCTGGTCTGAGACGAGGTCCTTGAGCAGGGCGCCCCCGATGGCGGAGCCTCCCATGCCGACGATGACGAGGTGATCGATCTCGGTGTAGCGGGATGGAAACGTGAGGTCTTGAGCCTCGCCCCAGGCGGCTCTGCACTGCTGGGGCAGCTCCCGAATGCGTTCGAGCATGTTCTCGGGATCGAGTGCCTCAATGGCTTGGAGATCATCCAGGTTCATCTCACGACCCTCCTTGTGCGCCAGAAAGACGTTTCAAGCGAACCGAGTTCGTTCGTCCAGAACCGGGTTCGTGTATCGCGGATTGAATGCCCTAATAGAGAACGCCGAACGACGATGGGTCTCAACCCAGCGATGATACCAACGGTAGGAGGAGTTGTCAACCTTGCGTGAAAGCGCGCGAAGTATTATAATACTATTTGGCATTGGCAAGCGGGGAAGTGTCGGAATTGGCAGACGAGCGTGACTTAGGATCACGTGGGGCAACCCGTGCGGGTTCGAGTCCCGCCTTCCCCACTGTTTACGGAAGCGAGTAGGCGCGTCAAACGCGCCTACTGGTGCGCAAGGGAGAGACGTAAGGTTCAGAGGAGGCTTAGTCACTTGAAGATCACTACCGAAAGCGCCGGCGAGCGGGAGCTGCTGCTCACCATTGAGATCGACGAAGAGCGTGTGGAGCGAGCCCGGAAGCGGACGGCGCGTCAGATTTCGAGGGATGTGGAGATCCCTGGTTTCCGCAAGGGAAAGGCCCCGTATGACGTGGTGGTGCAGCGGCTGGGGCCGCGGGTTGTGCGTCAGGAGCTGGTGACCACCCTGGCGGAGGATGTGTACCGGGAGGCTTTGGAGGCGGAGGAGGTCGTTCCTTACGCTCCGGGCACGTTGGAGGATACCTCCTTTGACCCGCTGACGCTGACGTTCAGAGTGCCTCTCTCTCCGGAGGTCGACCTCGGGGACTATCAGGACTACCGCCTGGAGCCGCCTGAGGTAGACGTGCCGGCTGAGATGCTGGAGGAGGCGCTGGATGGGATCAGGCAGCAGAACGCCGTGCTTGCGCCTTTGGACCGGCCGGCGGCCGAGGGTGATCTTCTGGTGGGAGAGTTGATCGGCCGACTGAGCGAGGGGATGGAGTTCCTCCACGAGGAGGAGGCACGGATCCTGCTCGACCCCGAGGAGGGACCGGCAATCCCGGGCCTGATCGATGGTCTGATCGGTCTGGAGCAGGGTGACGAGCGAACGTTCACGCTGGTCATGCCTGAGGACTTCGAGTCTGAGCAACTGGCGGGGCAAGAGGCCGAGTTTGAGGTGCGGGTGGAGCACGTCTATGAACGGATCCTGCCGGAGCTGGACGACGACCTGGCACGGACGGTGGGGAACTACGATACGTTCGAGGAGATGGAGGCGTCCGTCCGGGAGCGGTTGAAGGAGAATCAGCGGGCTCAGGCCGAGGGACGGTATGCCGAAGACGTGCTGGCGGACATCATCGAGCAGGCCGAGATCTCGTATCCGTCGATGATGCTGGAGGAGGCCCTGGATGATGCGGTCGAGAACTACGAGCATCAGATCGAGCACCACGAGCACATGAGGATGGAGGACTACCTCCGCATCCAGGGGAAGACGATGGAGGACGTGCGGGAGGAGCTGCTGCCCGACGTAAAGGGTTCCCTGGAGCGTTCCCTGGTCCTGGGTGAGATCGTGGATCAAGAGGGGCTTGAGGTGAGCGACGAGGCGCTGGATGTGCAGATCGCTGAGTCCGCCGAGCAGTACGGCGAGCGGGCGGAGGAGGTGCGGGCTGTTCTGAGCGCGCCCGAAGGCCGCCGCAACATTCGGAACCGGATGCTGGCGAACAAGGCTGTGGAGCAGCTGGTGGCTATTGCCAAGGGAGAGGCGGCCGAGTCAGGGGCGGATGACGAGGGGGCCACAGAAGCGGAAGAGAGCGAGGGGTAGGTACTTGGGAGGAGGAGGTGCTATGGTGAAAGCGAGATACTACGACCGCGGCGGACGTCGAGATTCGGAGACGATCGGCGAACGTCTGTTGAGGGAACGCATCGTGTTTGTCAACGAGGTCATCACCGGTCAGGTGGCGAGTGCTGTGGTGGGCCTTCTGCTGTATCTGCAGAGTGAGGATGCGGAGAAGCCGATCTCGCTCTACATCAACAGTCCAGGTGGAGCGATCTATCACGGGTTAGCCATCTACGACACCATGCGGCACGTACAGGCTCCGGTGCACACCTACGCCGTGGGGGTGACCGCCAGCATGGGCACGGTGCTTCTGGCCTCGGGCGACGCCGGTCATCGCTACGCCCTTCCGCACGCCACTATCCACATGCATCCGGCAGGCGGAACCACGCGGGGATATGCGCCGGACGTCGAGATCCAGTACAAAGAGCTGAAGCGGGTGGAGGATCTGCTGCACCGGCTTCTGTCGAAACACACCGGTCAGACGATGAAGCAGATCTCGTCTGACTTTGAGCGCGACCGCTACATGACGGCCGAGGAGGCTGTCGAGTACGGATTGGTGGACAAGATCCTTCTCCCTCCTGAGGAAGAGGAATAGCGAGTCGTCACCGCAGTAAGGGAATCTGGAGAGCATCGCCTGGCAGGTCTGGGCGGTGCTCTTTTTTGGTATCATACGGCGCTGCGCCGATATCGGGACTCGGCTGACCGCAGGATGTCCGAGATCCTATCCTCCACGCCGTCGGGCAGAGGAGGCGCCTGGTGGGTTCTGAGGATGCTCTGGAGGCGTGTTCGAATGCGGTCGGTCATCGTGCCGGCGCCGGCGGCCACCCACGCTTCCCACGGTGCCCGATCCATCAGGGTCGGCGTCCAGATCTCCTGGCGGCAGCGTTCAGCGGTCTCCCTCTCGGCCAGGAAGTGGCCACCAGGCCCCACCTTGTCGATCAGGTCGAGCATCAGGGTGTCATCATTGATCTCGATACCCCGAACGATGCGGCGGGTCATGGCGATGATCTCGTCATTCATGACGAGCATCTCCAATGAGCCGATGTCGGCGCAGTCGAGGAAGCCCACGTCGTGGACGAGCGTGGAACCGCTGAGACCGGAGAGGAGGACCTGGACGGCGCTCTCGACGGCGGCCTGCTGATCGACGAGCTTCGCCTCGGAGGCCCCGGCCGTGCCCATGAAGGGGAGGCGGAGGTAGCGGCAGACGTCGGAAAGGGCGGCGGTGTAGAGGCTCATCTCCGGGCCGCCGTAGGTCGGCCTGGCGGTGCGGAGATCCATGGGCTGGGGAGCGGCGCCGACGCAGACCCGGGCGCCGGGGCTCTTGAGCTGCATGATGGCGAGACCACTGAGCATCCCGGCCAGGGTGATGACGAGCGCGCCGGCGCCGGTGATGGGAGCGGTGCTCCCGGCGGTGCCGCCGCCGAGGTAGACGACGGGCAGACCGCGCTCGGCGGCCCAGAGGACGTTGTCAAGCTCCTCCCGGGTGTGCTGAAGCGGCGACTGGAAGGTGGCGAATAGAGCGAGAAACGGCCGCTGGCGGAGGGTCTCCTCGTCTCCGGCCAGCGCCAGGGCGATCTGGTGGATGTCGGCGACGTTGTCAACGGAGTAGGCCCAGGGCATGACGGGCTTCGCGGTGTTGACCACCATGTCGGCGAACTCGTAGACCGGGGAGAGCTCGGGCGTGACGTCATCGATGAGGGCGAGCCCCATCACATAGTCGAGATTGTCGAGAGCGTCGCAGACGAGGGCGGCGAGGCCCGGGTCGCCGCGCCGCGACCTCCGTCGCTCGCCCGTCTGGGGATCGACGAAGTAGGTGCAGGTCGGCCCGGGGCCGAAATGAACGGCGTCGGCGATGCTCTGGCCGAGCTCCGGTGAGGAGACCTCTATGCTACACCGCTCGTCCTGTTTGCGGGCGTCACCGACGGGGCGTCCCCAGAGCTGAAAGGACTGGGGCGCGGCGTCCACGGCGCGGTGGATGATATGAGGCGGCATACGAACCCTGGCTCCGTCGACGTTCGCCCCGGCCTCCGCTAGGAGGTCGCGGGCCTGGGGGCTGAGGACGTTGAGGCCTGTGCGCTCCATGCAGGCCAGGGTGGCCTGATAGAGCTTCTCAATCTGATGGTCGCAGAGGACGCGAAACTGGGGCGACTGATGGCTGCACGGCTGTGGCGCGGCGTTCACGATGGTCTATCCCTCCCGGGTATTACGGTCCGGTGCTGACGGTGTTCGAGCGACTACGTACCGCGGGCCTGGATCAGGGCGAGCGTGCGGGTCATCTCGTTCTGTACGCTGGAGACAGCTGTGTCGACGTCCGGGCCGGGTCTCGCCAGGAGGAGATCCGGCTGGGTCGCCAGGGCGACGTGGGCCGCCGCCCGGGCCGCCAGGTCCGTCTCGGTGCAGCTCCCGCCCAGGAGGGCGGCGACCCCGGCCTCTCGGCAGGCCAGGACGGCCTCGACGGAGTTGCTGATGGATCCCAGCTGCGGCATCTTTACGTGGATCATGTCGGCGGCTTCGGCGTCGATGAAGGCCTGGATGTCCTCCACCGTGCTGACCCACTCGTCGGCCACGATCTCTACGGCCATCTTCTGGAAGCTGACGTACTCCCGGAGCGTCCTCATCGCGTCGATCTGAGCGGCGCGCGTCTCCATAATGACGGGGCTCTCCAGCCGGAGGGTGGAGGGCTGCACGCACGATTCCAGCCGGTAGAGGTAGCCGAGGATCTGCCCCAGGTTGTTCTCATAGATGCGGCCGAGGGCGCCGTGGAGATCGAGGTGAATGGTGGGGCGGTAGTCAGGTCCTGCCAGCTCGTCAATACGGTCCGTGAGCCAGCGGAGGTAGCGGATGAGCTGCTCGCCCTCTCGGCCGAGGTGGAGAGGGACGTCCTCCACCAGCGCATCGGGGAGGGAGTCGAGGCGGCGAAGGATCATCCTATCGGCGTTTTCCCGCCGCTCCCTGCCGCTTTGAGCGTGGATGGGGACAGAGCGATGGGGTTCGGTCAGGTCCCATTCGTCCAGGATGACCTCGGCCATGGTGAGGCCCCGGCTCAGAGCGACGGCCTTGAGCAGAGCCTGACTGACACCGTAGCGAACGGCTGAGTGGATGGGGCGGCGCGCGGTCACGTACTCGGGACGCGATCGCCTCTGCCGATCAGCTCGGCGGCCGGCGGATCCCTCCGGCCGCAAGGCGCGGAGCGGGGCGGAGAGGAGGTCGCGGCGGGAGAGCTTTTCCCCTCGGACAGCGTCACCCAGGTCCGGCGGAGCGGGAGGCTCCTCTTCCTGGGAAGAGGGCTTTTGGGGAGTTGGGACTCTGGTCTCTTCGGTGAGGGCGTCGATCTCGGCGGCCATCTCCCGGAAGGTGGTGATCGGACGGCCGAGGAGGACGGGCACCAAGGTGCGGCGGATGGTGCTCAGCCCGTCGGCCGCACGGAAGACGGGATCTCGGCCGCATTGAGCCGGATGGGCGACGGTCACGCAGTCGCCCCAGGCCGCTGCCCTTCCTGCGGGCGGCTGCGCAGACGGATCGCCCAGGATCAGGCCGACGGAGACAACCTCCGCCACTTGCCGGACGGCGTGAAAGCCCGGCGCGGCGGCGGGGGTGGTGTACTGGTCGGCGACGGGGATAGGCTCGTCGTGGAGCGCCGCCAGGTCCGCAGCGTGGCAGGCCCCGGTGGCAGGTACGGCCAAGACATTGGTGATCTCAGTCATAATCGTTGCCTAGTGTCATTTCAGACAACTAACCTGGACTTCCCGATTGCTCTGAGCTCCGTCTCGGGGCGACTGACGCGTATTGCCGAGCCTCGGGTGGAGTCAGGACGCCCCCGGGTCCACACAGTGACCCGAGACGGGGGCTGGGAGCAGGGGGAAAAGCCAAGGTCTGTCGTGTGAAACAGCACTAGCGCAGCAGATAGACCTTGGCTGATCCTCGCGGCAAGAGCCGGGTTCGCTGGCCTGTCGTGCGCGAGGGAGCTCAATCTACAGTTCGTCCATCGTGATGGCCTGCTCGGGACAGGTATTCGCACATAGCCCACAACCCCAGCATTTCTCCGCTTCGAACCTGACGCGCTTTGCCAGCACGCCGTGCTTCCGGTAGGGTGTCTCGTCGCGGGAGAGAGCACCGAAGGGGCACCTGCCGATGCAGAGACCGCAGTGGGTGCAGCTGTCCCAGTCGAAGGCGGCGATGTAATGAGCCCTGGGATACTGCTTGTCGAGCCCAAGCCGCAGCCCAGCTCGGATGGGGAAGGAGTAGGACGGGTGGCAGTTGCCGTGGCTGATCCACTCCAGCCCGGGGTCGTGCTCCCTCCAAGCCCGGGGGCCGGTATGCACCAGACCGGCCCGGTCGAGGGCGACGAGATGAGCCTTCGCCTCCTCGGTGGTGAGCTGGCGTCCCTGCCCCCTCTCGAGCGTGATGCGCGCCCGCTCGCCGAGCCGTACACTGCCCTCGACGACGGGGGAACCGGGGCCGAGCGTAGTGATGCAAGGACAGCGGAGGGCGCAGATGTACTCCGAGGCTTCGACAAGCTCGAGAGCTTCCTCCAGCAGAAGCACGTCGCGGTTCTTCATGCGGACGTATGCGTCGGGGTCTCGGATGATCTGCTCCAGTTGGGGCGTCCAGAGCTTGATCCACTCGGACATCTGCCATTCGCTGACGGCTCGTCGCCTCCATTCGGGCAGGGAGGACCATTTCTCGCTCTCGTACGAGGTGAGGATGTCGAGGCGAAGATAGAAACCGGCCGACGAGTACGTAACTGTTTCTCCCGACTCGTCTCGAATGACGATCTCGCGCCGGAGGGCCTCGTTCAGCAGAGCGTCCGCCTCGTTGGAGGTCAGATGCATCTCCTCCGCCACTTCATCGACTGTCAGAGCGTCGTCCTGCAGAGAGACGACCAGCTCCATCTCGCGGCGGTCGGCCACCAGATGGGCGTACGGCTCCATAGCTGGCGGCAGGTCGAAGGCTCGGATGAACTGCTCTTCCAATGTCACGGTGTTCTCCTATTCATAAACTCCCAGCTCGGTGGATGCCTAGAGGCGACAGCGTCAGTAGAGCCAGCGGCTGTGTCTGATGATGCTCGATCTCGTCAACGATGGTGTCTCCGCTCATCAGGTGAAGGTGCCGACAGCGCGGAAGAAGTTGGCGAGCAGTTGGCGGCCGTCCGGCTCCTCCCGCTGATAGCCCTGGGGGTAGACCCGCTGAAGGAGACAGTTGCGGCGGTGGGAGGGCTTTGTGACGTAGGCCTCGGGATGGAACTGGGTGCCGTAGACGAGGGCGCCGGCGCGGCGGAGTACTTGCACGCGACAGGCCGGGGAGGATGCCAGCAAGTCGAACCCTGGGGGAACGGACTTGACCTCCCAGTAGTGGACCTGGAGGAAGACAGGGTCTGTCAGACCGTCGAAGAGAGGGTCTGACTGGACGATGCGCACCGGCGAGAAACCCCACTCCTTGAAGTAGCCGGAACCGTAGTCAGGGCTGACGTCCTCCTCACCGCTCCCCAGCTCTCGCATAGGTCCGACGTCGGCGCCGTGGGTCATAGCGATGAACTGGAGCCCGCCGCAGAGGCCGAGGATGGGCAGCGAGACGCTGCGAACGACCTGCTGCAGCGGCCGGAGGTCGCTCTCGTCGTAGGCGTCCCACACGGTCACGTTGCCGCTGAGGACGAGGGCCTGGATGCCGGCGGTGTCCAGCCAGTCGGGCGAGACGTCGGGGTAGCGGCGGATGATGCAGGCATCGTTGGCGACCTCTTCCAGTCGCCGCCGGAGGTCGGCGCAGTATGCCTGGTGCAGGGCGCGACCGCCGGGCTCCCGATCGGCGCACGGGGCACCCCGCTGTACTGCCCGCTCATGCTCCATATCCACAAGACAGATCATGTGTCTGGCCTCCCAGTCATATGCCTGCCCTCCCGGGGTCGAAGCCGCTGTCACGCACCAGAACGTCCTTTCACCAGAAAGGGACAGGGCGGACGAGGAACCCTGTCCCTTCGATGCGAACCTGCTGGAGGTTCACGCGACCGTCACCGTACGTCGATGACCTCGTGGCCGTCGATGCTCCGGAGGACAGACAAGAGGTCCTCTTTCGGCACGTCACGAACCTTCAGCACGCAATCCCAATGATCGGGATCCTTCGGCGTCTGGACGCCGCCGCTGGCGTAGATGCCCCATCCCTGCTCGGAGATGGCGCCGGTGACCTTGGCCAGCTCACCCTTCCGGTTCGGCATGCGGATGGTGGCTCGGACGCCCTCCACGTTGCCCCCAAGCAGCTCCGTCAGCTGGGTCATCATGTCGACCTCGGTGATGATGCCGATCACGACGTCGTCCTCCAGCACAGGAAGACAGCCCACCTTACCGCTGGTCATCGCCTTGGCGGCCTCTTCGAGTGCCACGTCGGGCCTGGTGGTGATGACGTTCTCTCGCATGACCATCACATCCTCGAGCGTGAGGTTGGAGAGAAAGCGCGTGATCTCCCAGACGTTCAGGCTGGCCAGATCCGTGGGAGGAATGCGCATGGTCTGTCGTGTGACGAGACCCACGAGCCTCTTTCCCGTCTTGACGACGGGAAGATGCCGAACCCGGGTCTCTGCCATAATGTGTTGGGCTTCGACGATCGACATGGTGGGCTCAGCCATGACGGGGTGTCGAGTCATGTAGTCTTTGACAAGCATAACGTCTATCTCCTTAGGCGAAATACCGCCCGGCCTCAGTCAGACGTGACGACGGGCTCGATCTTGCGCAGCTCCTCCAAGGGGATGTGGCAGAAGATGCGGTGCTCCTCGGAGTTGTACTGCCACTGCGGGATCTGCTCCTCGCAGATCTTGCCGCCATCGGGCAGCAGGTCGCGCCGCGGGCAGCGGGTGTGGAAAGGACAGCCGCTAGGCGGATCGAGCGCGCTGGGCACGGTGCCGTGCAGGCGGATGTGCTTCTGCTCCGCCGTCGGGTCGGGGATGGGTACGGCCGAGAGCAAGGCCTCGGTGTAGGGCTGATAGGGTGGGGCATAGATCGCCTCGGCCGGGCCGATCTCCACGATGTGTCCCAGGTACATCACCGCCACGTAGTCGGAGAAGAAGCGGACCACGCTGAGGTCATGGGCGATGAACATCATGGTCGTGCCGTAGTCGCGCTGGATCTCCAGGAGCAGGTTGAGGACGGCTGCCTGCACGGAGACGTCGAGAGCCGAGACGGGCTCGTCGCAGAGGACGAGGTCCGGCCGGCTGGCGAAGGCGCGAGCGATACCGACACGCTGCTTCTCCCCGCCGCTCAGCTGGCGCGGGAGACGCTTGTAGTAGCTGCCGTCGAGACGCACGGCGTTGAGGAGACGCACCACCTCGTCGCGTACCTGATCCTTCGGCACCACGTTGAAGCGGCGGAGCGGGCGGCCGATCTGGTGTCCCACGCTGTAGGACGGATTCATGGTGGAATCGGGGTTCTGGAAGACCATCTGAAGCTCCTCGATGAGCTTCACGTCACGGCCTGAGACAGGTACCGTGAGATCGAAGCCGAGGAACTGAGCTTTTCCATCCCTCGGGGTCTCCAGCCCGATGATGGTCTTCGCCAGGGTGCTCTTACCGCAGCCCGATTCGCCGACGATGCCCAAGGTCTTGTTGGGGGGGACCTCGAGGCTGACGTCGTCCACCGCTTTGACGTAGCGCTTCTCACCGGCGCCAACGAGGCTGAGGAGCGACTTCGACTCCTGCTCGTAGTAGGTCTTGACCTCGCTGAGCCGGATAATGGGCTCCCGACCATCCTCCTGCCCAACGTCAGCTTCGAACTCCGGCACAAGGCCCGCGGGGGGTTCCCAGGTGCCGGCGTCGATGGTCTCGGAGTAGAAACAGCGCGCGCTGTGGCCCGTCTCGAGCTGCCGCAACTGGGGCTTCTCGTTATGACAGCGGTCGGTGGCATAGTCACACCGGGGCGCGAAGATGCAGGCACCCTTGGGCCGATCCTGGGGCGCGGGGACGCGCCCGCGGATGGGATAGAGGATGCTGCTCTCCTTGGTAGCGCCCAGCTTGGGCACGCAGCGCATGAGCCCCTGGGTATAGGGGTGCATAGGATTCGCGTAGATGCTCTCCACCGAGCCCACCTCTACCATCTCACCGGCGTACATGACGCCGACATAATTGCAGACTCGCGCTACGACGCCGAGGTCGTGGGTGATGTAGACGATGCCCGTGTCGAAATCTCGCTTGAGGTCCTCGATCAGGTCGAGGACGACGGCCTCCACCGTGACGTCGAGGGCCGTCGTCGGCTCATCCATGATGAGAAGCGCCGGGTTGTTGAGCAGCGCCATGGCGATGACGACGCGCTGCTGCTGCCCGCCGGAGATTTGATGCGGGTAGCGCTTCATCACGTTGGCGGAGTCGGGCATGTAGACCCGGTCGAGCATGTCGATGGACTTTTGCCAGGCCTCGGGCTTGGGGATGCCGCGGTGAACCGTGAGCACCTCGGCGAGCTGATCGCCGATGGTAACAGAGGGATTCAGCGCCTGCATCGGGTCCTGGTAGACCATGGAGATCTGATCACCGCGCAGCTTGCGCAGCTCGTCCTGGGAGCGGCCGACGAGTTCCTGTCCCTGGAACTTGATGCTGCCCCCCACGATCTTGCCGTTGGGGCCGAGGAAGTCGACGATGCCGAAGGCGACGGTCGACTTCCCGCACCCGGATTCGCCGACAACGCCGAAGGTCTCAGCGCGGTGAACATCGAATGAGACGTCCCGAACTGCCTCCACGTCGGTATGCCGGGTCTCGTAGGAGATAGCTGCATTTCGCACCTTTAGGATGGGTGCGTGAGTTCGTTCCATTGTCGTCATGGTAGCTTCCTCTCTCTACTGGTACCGTGTGGATTCCTCGCTCAGTCCATCGGCGAAGAGGTTGAGCCCTACCACCAACGAGCCGATAGCGACGGATGGCCATAGGGCTGCCCACGGGCTACCCGACAGGATGTACTGCCTTCCCTTGGCGACCATGCTGCCCCAGTCTGGGGACGGGGGCGGCAGGCCGAGACCGAGGAAGCCCAGCGTACCCATGGCGAAGATGGCATAACCGACGCGCAGCATGGCGTCCACGATGATGGGCCCGCGGGCGTTGGGCAGGATCTCCACGAACATGATGTACCAGGGGCTCTCCCCGCGGATCTCAGCCGCCCGAACGTAGTCCCGGGTGCGGATGTCGAGGGTGAGGCTGCGTACCAGGCGGGCGATGCCGGGCGTGCCGACGATGGCGATGGCCAAGACAACGTTGGTGGCCGATGCGCCCACGGCGGCAATGATGATCATGTAGAGCAGCACGACGGGGAAGGCCATCATGGCATCCAGCAAGCGCATGACGACCTCGTCCACCCAGCCCCCCAGGTAGCCTCCCATGAGGCCCAAGGTGGAGCCGACGAGGAGCCCGAGCAGGACGCCCCAGATCGCAGTTCCCAGGGGCAACCAGAAGGTCTCGGTGACCGGGAGCATAATGAGGACGACTCGGGCCCCGTAGATCAGGCGGGCCCAGATGTCCCTTCCCAGGCTGTCGGTCCCCAAGGGATGCTTGGCTGAGGGGCCCTGGTTCTGAGCTGTATAATCCTGCTCCGTCGGCGTGTAGGGGGTGAGAAGAGGAGCGAAGATAGCGACGAAAATCCAGAAGAGGATAATCACCAGACCCGCGACGGCTATCTTTGATTCGAAGACGATGGACAAGCCTTCCCACAACTGCCGCCACCGCGACGGCTGGGCAGCTTGTTTGGGTATCGTCTGTTCACTTACTGCCATAGTGTTCTCTCCTTTCGTTGCGAAGAGACAGGACTGCTAGCCGGTTGAGATAGGGCAATCCGTCTCTAGGCAAACCGGATGCGCGGGTTCAAGAAAGTGTAGAGAATATCTGCCAGGAGCTGGGTCGTAACAGCCACGGCAACCAGGATCATGGCGCCGCCCTCGATGGCGTTGAAATCCTTGAAGAGGGCGGAGTCGAGGATGTAGCTGCCCAGGCCGGGGTATCCGAAGATGACCTCGACGACGACGATGCCGCCGAGCAGCCAGTTGACGTGGAGCATGATGACGGTGATGGGGGCCATGAGAGCGTTGCGCACGGCGTGCTTGGAGACCACGCGCCAACGGGGCAGACCCTTGAGGAAGGCGGTTCTGATGTACGGTTCCCTCATCACCTCCGCCATACTCGCTCGCGTGATGCGCAGCACGTAGCCCAGTTCGATCAGCGTCAGCGTGGCAACGGGCAGGATGAGCATCTTGGGCCGCTGCCAGGGGGCCTTCTCGCCGAAGACCGTGGCTCCCGGCACCCAGCCGAGCCAGAAGGCGAAGATCAGGATCAGGAAGATGCCCGTGACGAACTGGGGGGTTACTGAGAACATCATGCCGCCGATGGAAAGGACGCGGTCCAATGTCTTGCCCTGATTGAGCCCTGCGATGAGCCCCAGCACCAGGGCGACGGGCATGACGATCACGAAGGCGATGCCGGCGAGCACCAGTGAGTTCCGCAGCCTCGTGAACAGGAGATCGGCCACGGGACGACCGGTGCGCAGTGAGAGTCCTGGATCACCGCGGACGAGACCCTTCTGCAGCGGTACGTACTCCACCGGACCTCCGCTGGCGGCCAGCCAGCCTGATCCGGGGACGAGCTGCCAGACGACCTTTCCGGTTCCCTTTTCCCACTGGACGGCGTGATTCTCGGTGTCGACACCCCAGAACGTTCGGGCGACCCGGGCCCCTTGCGCGGCCTCACTGCGGACGATGGCTGATGCCGTCTGGTCCAACTGATCCGCTGCTTCGCCGAGGCTCTGACGAGCGTTACCGGTATTGCCAGCTCGCAGAGCCTCCACGGCTTGACCAAGAGAGCCGCTGAGGGCGGGCGCGTCGTCCTCCAATCCTTCCTGGATCGCCTCCAGTACGTCCGGCAGAATCACGAGTCGGGAAGCGTCGAGGGGGGTCTCCGCGGGGTCGGAGAGACTGCGCAGGACGCCAACAGCCGTATCGTAGTCCTCGGTCTGGAGGGCCTGAACGAAGGTGCCGAGGGACCCCATGAGCTGATCGAGGGTCTCCGACGCCTGTGCCAGGGTTTCGCGAGCGGCAGTCGTATCGCCCTCATCAAGGCTCGTCGCTGCCTGTTCCAAACGGCCTGCCAAGGAGGGATTTGTCCCTTCGACGGTCTCGGCGGCCTTGCGGAGCTGTCGCGCCAGGGACTGAAGATCGGATTCGCCCAGGTCTCCAGCCTGTGGGCCCGACAGCTGATCGTAGGCTGCCAGGACGTGCATGAGCCGGTTCTGCCTGACCATATCGTCGGCCATCTCTCGGAAGGCGGTCTTCCTCTGAAGCGCTTCCTGGTCAACCATGGCCTCGAGAGCGCTCTCCGGCTCCGAGAGGGCGGCTATCAACTGATCCTGAGATTGGTCTTCCTTGCTGAGTACAGCTAGAATCTCATCCAGCTTCTCCAAGACGGCCTGGCGGTCCTCGTCGTCGATCCTCTGGTTGCTAGCGACCTGATCGCGGTAGTCCTGGAGACGCTCCATCTCGATGGCGGGATCCTTGACCTCCCACTGCTCGTTGTCCAGAGTCTCCTCTACGGTGCCGTCCGCTTGTCGCTGGTTTGCGATGAGGTCTTCGCCCTGCATCTCCCAGCGGATCAGGGATCCGTCCTGTTCCACGGCCCACCACTCTCGGAAGCCGTCCTCGGTGGTGATCTGCTTGATCGGCATTCCGACGTAGCGTTCAGCCCTCCAATCGGTGCCAATCAGCCAGTTGAGATAGCGGACGTAGAACGGCTCATCCAACCCTTGTTGGTTGAGGAACGAGGCCTCCTGTTCCGGTGTGATGTGAATGCCCAGCACGTTGCGTGCCACGTTGCCCGGTGCTGCCTCGGTAATGAGGAAGACAGCGATGGAGACGAGGAGCATCGTGAGCAACATCAACGACAGCCTTCGTACGATGAACTTGGCCATAGGCGATGTTCCTTTCACATGCGATCGTGGCCCCGGTGATGATGACCTTAACGGGACCGATGGAGTCTGAGTAAGGTTCGACACCGTCGGGCGCCGCCTGGGTTCGGAAGTCGTCTTTCCGGAACGAAAGCCATCCCTGAAGCGGCGGCCGACGGCATCTTCAGTCAGACGATGAGCCCGTCAGCAGCGACCGCTGCTGACGGGCTCTGACAGCCTATGCCTGCTCCTTCCAGACCTCGTTGAACTGCATGTAGAAGGTCGGGTGATTGGGGACATTCTGCAACGTACTGGCATAAGCGTTGAAGCGATTGCGCCAATAGGGGATGCCGATGGAACCACGGTCATACTGGATCTGCTGCAGGTCGCAGAAGATCTCGGTGCGCCTCTCGACGTCAAGGGTGCCGTTGGCCTCGTCCAGAAGCTCGGAGAACTCGTCATCCATCCAGCGGCTCTCGTTCCAGGAGGCGGGGTTGCCCTCAGAGTCACCGACGTAGGCCAGGTTGAGGACCATGGTCCCCAGCGGGCGGTGGGTCCAGGGTGTAATGCCCAGAGCGACCTCGGTCCACTGCTCCCAGTACTGGCTGTTGGGCATGGTGTTGAGGGTGATGTTGAAGCCACCGGCCGCGGCGTCCTCCTTGAGGATCTCGGCGTAAGAGACGATGTCCGACCAGCCGCTGCCGACAGCCAGCTCTACGTCCAGCCCGTCCGGATAACCCGCGTCCGCGAGGAGCTGCTTCGCCCTCTCCGGATCGTACTCGCTGACGGTGGTCTCACAGTACTCCGGATGGACCGGCGAGACGTGGAAGTCCTGCCCGGGGAGACCCTCGCCGAAGTGAGCGAGATTCACGATCTTCTCGTGGTTCTGGCAGAGCTTGAGGGCCATGCGCACGTTGTTGTCCGTCCAGGGGTCGAGATCGACGCGCATGCGCAGGACGCGTGTCTGAGCCGTGGGGAAGCCCTCCACAACCACGCCCTCGGTGTCCTTGAGTGCCAGGTAGACGTCGGTGCCGCCGATGTCGCCCTGGTCGAGATAGTCGACTTCGCCACCCTGTATAGCCGCGATCCAGGCGGACATCTCGGAGCCCATGTCGATGAACTCCATCTCGTCGAGATAGGGGAGCGGTTCGCCATCGGCACCGTTCTGCCAGTAGTCGTCCCGGCGCTTGAGAAGCACGCGCTCGCCCTCGCTGTACTCCTCGAGGGTGTACGGCCCGGTCCCGTGAGGGGCCTTAAGGAAGTCGCCCTCGAAGGTGCGGTGATTGAGGATCAGAGCCGGATAGTGGAAAAGGTGCTCCGGCACGGCGATCTCGGCGGTGTCCAGGTGGAGCTTGACGGTATAGTCGTCGACCTTCTCAATGCCGTCAGCGCTCAGGTAACCGCCCATGAGGCCGAAGAGGGAGGAGCCCACGTCCTCGTTAAGCCACTCGTTCATGGTGAAGACGACGTCGTCGGCGTTAAACTCGTCGCCGTTGTTGTGCATGACGCCCTGGCGCAGGTTGAGGGTCCACTCCAGCAGGTCGTCGCTGGCCTCCCAGCTCTCCAGGAGCCAAGGGTGGGTGATGTTGTCGCCGTCGGTGTAAGTCAGGTACTCGGCAACCTGACGGAGCTGGTTGGATGGGGAGACCCATGAGAACTGGGCCGGATGTGTGACCTTTTGGACCTGAGAGGCGATGCGGAGTCGGCCTCCGCGGGTGGGGCCGCCAGCCGGTTCTTCGGTGGGCTCGGGTTGCTCCTGCTCGGGCTCCTCGGTGGGCTCGGCCTCGGGTGCGGTGGGCCCGCAACCGGTGATGAAGCTGCCGGCAGCCGCTGCGGACATGCCCAACAAGGTGGCATTCCGCAGGAACTGGCGGCGCGTGATCCTCCCATCGCGGTAGAGCTCCTTCAGCTCGGGGATGTAGGGGTGTGCTTCGTTCCTGTCTTCCTTCTTGATGATCTCCATCTAGATACTCCTCCTCAGACTGTTTTGGGGCTTAGTCAGAGCGGCAGCCTTGCCCTCTGTGCCACTGTTGCGACCGGGGTTCTCCGCTTACCACCTCCTCTCTGGTTTGCCTCACGCAAGCGGCGGCTGATGATAAGGGGTAGCCGATTCTTGGATTGGATGCCGCACAGAAGTGTAGCCGATTATACTCTTGCCAACGGGCGTGTCAAATACTCTTCACGGGCCTCCGCTGCGGGTAGCGGCATTGAAAGTGCTCACCCTTCCTGGGGGTTCTGAAGTGGGCTACTTCCAGGTGCGGACTACGACGGTTTTCTGGCTGAGGACGACTCCTGGGATTAGGATGCCGATCTCTTGCTCCGACTCTCCTTGGGACACGCGGTGGCTGTGAGCGAACAAGGCCCTGTGGATTCCGGCAGCTCACCTAAGCTTGACCTGCTTCCTGAACTCGCCCGGACTGAGGCTTGACAGCTGGCGGACCGTGACTAGAATATAGCAGAATTTCAGATTTTTGCAAATTCCCCACCTTTGAGGTGGCCTTCCCACCGGGAGATGCGGCACCGACTACTCGGGAGGTCGAGATGCGAGCTGAGCTGCCTACCAACACGCTGGTGGACGACGTGACCGAGAGAATCCGACAGAAGATTCTCTCGGGCAAGATCGAACCAGGGGAGTTTCTGCCCACCAGGAAGGAGCTGGCTGCTGAGTTCGGAGTAGGCCTGTCCACGGTCCAGGAGGCGATTCAGGCGCTCTCCGCCGTGGGGATGCTGGCCTCGCGGCCGGGAAAGGGGACCTGGGTTCGGGAGGATGCCTTGAACGGCCTGATCCATCCCGAGGCGGTGCGCACCCGGCTGGGAGAGCTTCACGCGGACAAGGTGTACGAGGCTCGCGGTGTGATCGAGGTCGCCCTCACAGAGATGGCGGCCCGCCGGGCGACGCCGGAGGAGGTGGAGCGGATCTGGTCCACGCTGCGGAGAATGGAGGCCTCGGTGGACGATGACCCGGCTTTCGTCGAGGCCGACCTGGACTTCCACCTGGCGGTGGCCCGTGCCGGCAAGAATGAGCTGCTGGAGCAGTTCTACCACTTGTCGCGGAGATTGATCGTGCAGGTGATTGACGAGGTCGTCAGTCTGCCGGACGTGAAACGCGAGTCGATCCCCTACCAGCGGGCGATCGCCGAGGCGATCGAGCGCGGGGATCCCGATGAGGCGCGGGAGGCTGCGCTGCGGCACATGGCATACGCGGAGAGTCTGGTTGAGAGACGGGCTAGACGACAATGACAGACGTGACTTAGGAGAGAGGTTCTATGCCCACAACGGTTGGTTGGCGACAGGAGGACGGCCCCTATTCGCGTATGGGGCCGCGGACGTGCGAACGGATTCACATGGCAAGCCTGGAGGTCCTGGAACGTGTGGGGGTTGAGGTTCACGATGAGAAGGCGCGCCAGATCCTCGGCGACAACGGCGCGCACGTCGACGACCTGCGGGTGCGGATCCCGAGCACGATGGTCGAGCGGGCGCTGGACGTCACCCCGTCGCGGTTGACCCTGTGTGATCGGCACGGAGACGTGGCGATTCGGGCCTGGGGATACGAAACGGCGTTCGGCGGGGGGTCCGACTGCCTGTACGTGCTCGATCACCGGACGGGCCAGCGGCGGAAGGCGGTGCTGCAGGACGTGCGTGAGGCAGTGACGGTGATGGACGCCCTGCCGGAGATCGACTTCGTGATGTCGGCCTTCCTGCCCTCCGATGTGGATCAGCAGGTGTATGATCGCTACCAGATGGAGGTGATGCTGAACCAGACGACGAAGCCGATCGTCTTCGTGACACCGGACTTCGAGGGGTGTATGACGATGGTGGAGATGTGCGAGGTGGTGGCCGGCGGAGAGGAGGCGTTCCGTCGGCGGCCCTTTGCCACTTGTTACATCAACGTGACCTCGGGCCTGGTGGCCAACGAGGAGGCGACGCAGAAGTGCATCTATCTGGCGGAGAAGGGGTTGCCCATGCTCTACATCCCGCTCAACGCCGGCGGAGTGAACGCCCCAACCACCACGGCGGGGTGTATGGCGACGATGAACGCGGGGGCTCTGCTGGGCATCGTGTTGGCCCAGCTGGTGCGGCCCGGGACGGCCGTGGCGGTGCCGGGCTGGAACGGCGGCCCGTACAACCTGAAGACGATGGTGGGGAACTACGTTCTGGCAGACGAGCAGGGCGTGGCCACGTCGATGGGCAAGTTCTACGACCTGCCCGTCTTCGGGCTGGGCGGCGCGACGGACTCGAAGGTGCTGGATCAGCAGTGCGCGGCCGAGGCGGCGCTGAGCCTGTTCACGGCGCACCTGAACGGGGCGAACCTCGTTCACGACTGCGGGTTTATGGATGCCGGTATGCAGGGCTCACTGCAGCTCATGGCGATCGCCAATGACCTGATCGGCTTCATCCGGGCGGCCACGGTGCCGGTGGAGGTGAGCGAGGAGACGCTGGCCCTGGACGTGGTGGAGGAGCTGGGGCCGACGGGGGACTACCTGTCGCACGGTCACACGTACGAACACTTCCGAGAGCCCTACTACTCGAAGCTGGCGGACAAGCGTCAGTATGACGACTGGGCGAGTCAAGGGGCGACGACGATGGAGGAGCGGGCTGCGAAGCAGGTGGAGACGATCCTGGAGAGCCGCGAGCCGGAACCGCTGCCCGAGGATGTGCGCGAGGCGCTGCGGGAGATCGTGGAGCGACAGAGCGAGTGAGCGATAAAGCGAGTCAGCGAGTAAGCGACTGAGCGACTGAGCGACTGGGCGATGAGAGGCTAAGGCGGTGGGATTCAGGGAGGTGAGATGAAGGGCGAGGATCTTTTCTTTATGCGGGAGGCGTGGGCGTATGATGAGGAGGTGGAGCGGGAGCCCCGCTGGGACGCGGAGCTGGGTTTCGACACGCGGGCGCTGCACGCCGGGTTCGACCCACTGGAGGACGTGGAACCGTTCCGGTCGTTCGTGCCGCCGATCTCGCAGTCGATGACGTATCCGTACGAGCGTTTCGACGAGATTCCCTATCCCGTTTACGGCCGCACACAGACGCCGACCACGAGGGTGCTGGAGGAGCGGCTGGCGTCGCTGGAGGGGGGAGAGGGATGCGTGACGGCGTCGTCGGGCTCACAAGCGCTCTTCAATCTGGTCTTCACGATCGCCAGGCCCGGGGACAACGTGGTGACGAGCCTCAACATCTACGGCGAGGGGTACAAGCAGGCAGCATCCATTTTCCCGGAGCGGTGCGGCGTCGACTTCCGTTTTGTGAAGGACCCGGCCGAGCCGGGCTCCTGGGACGCGGCCATTGACGAGAAGACGAAGCTGGTCTGGGTCGAGACCCCGAGCAATCCGTGCCTCTTCGTGACCGATATCGCGGCTGTGGCGGAGGCAGCCCACAGCAACGGCGTGCCGCTGTTGGTGGACAACACGACGGCGACGGCTGCGTTGCAGAAACCGATGGATCTGGGCGCGGACATGGTGCTGCTCTCCATCACGAAGTTTCTGTGCGGGAACGCGAGCGTGTTGGGAGGCGCCGTCGTGGGGCCGGAGAAGCTGGTGGAGGACGTCCGCTGGAACACGACGGAGTTCGTGGGTGCGGTTCTGCAGCCGTTTGAGGCCTGGCTGACGCTCCACTTCATGGAGACGCTGTCGCTCCGCATGGCGCGCCACAGCGCCAACGCTCAGGCGGTGGCGGAGTTCCTGGTCGATGATCCCCGGGTGGAGCACGTCAACTACCCCGGGCTGCCTGATCACCCTCAGTACGATCTGGCGCAGCGGCAGATGGCGGCGGGCGGCGGCATGCTCTCCTTCGTCGCGCCGGGCGGTATGGAAGGCGCGGCGCGGGTCATCGACAGCTTCAAGTTGATCACCCACGCTGTGACGTTCGGTACCAGCCGGACGATCTGCATGCACCCGGCTACGATTACCCACGAGCATATGACGCCGGAGGAGCGGGCCGAGGCGGGCATCGCTGACGGGCTGATCCGGCTCTCGGTGGGCTTGGAGAATCCTGAGGATCTGGTGGCTGACCTGGATCAGGCGCTGGCCGACTAAGTGAAGAGTATGGGGAGGCATCTATGAAGACCGCGAATTTCATCGCTTTTCAGTCGCCTCAGTTCGCCGCACTCTCGGAGGATCAGCTGCGGAAGCTCCACATGGGGGCGCTGGAGGTGCTGCGCCGGACGGGCGTTCGGTTTCACCATCAAGGGGCGCTGGAGATGCTGGAGAAAGCCGGGGCGTTCATCTCGGACGGCAACCTGGTCAAGTTCCCTGCCCGTCTCGTGGAGGACGCCATCGCCTCGGTGCCGGAGCGGGTGGTGATGTGCGACCGGGACGGCGAACCGGCGATGTATCTGGAGGATCAGAACGTCTACTTCGGTACCGGGTCGGACTGCTTGAACCTGCTCGATCCGGAGACGGGGGAGCACCGGAAGTTCACGCAGCAGGATCTGATCGACGCGTACCATCTCTGCGACGCGCTGCCTAACATTCACTTCGTGATGTCGGTCGGCATCCCCGAGGACGTGGATCCCGCCCTGACCTATGACGTGCAGATGGCCCTCATGCTGGAGCACACGAAGAAGCCGCTGGTGTTCGTCACCGACGATCTGGCGAGCTGCAGGCGGGCTATCGAGATGGCGGCGGCGGTGGCGGGGGGCTATGAGCCGCTGCGCGAGCAGCAGCACATCCTGCTCTATTCGGAGCCGAGCTCGCCTCTCCAGCAGTCGGAGACGGCGGTTGACAAGCTGTTGTTGATGGCGGAGTATGAGCTGCCGGTCGTGCACTCCCCGGGGCCGTTGATGGGCGGCACGGCCCCGATCACCATGGCCGGCGGCCTGGTGATGTCGTTGGCGGAGATCCTGAGCGGCCTGGTGGTGCACCAGATGACGAATCCTGGAGCCCCGTTCGTATTCGGCGCCGGACTGCATCATATGGACATGAAGTCGACGCAGATCTGCTACGGCGGACCGGAGTTCCAGCTGACGAAGGCAGCGGTGGCCGAGTTGGGCCGCTGGTACGGCATGCCGACCTGGGGCTACGCGGGATGCTCCGACGCGAAGGTGATGGACGAGCAGGCGGCGTCCGAGGCGATGCTCTCGGTGCTGATGGCGAAGCTGACCGGGGCGAACCTGATCCACGACGTCGGCTATATGGAGAGTGGTCTGACGACCTCGCTGGAGATGATCGTGCTGACGGATGAGCTGGTGGCGATGACGAGCAGCCTGGTCAACGGCATCGAGGTGAGTGACGAGACGTTGATGCTGGACGAGCTTCACGAGGTTGGCCCCGGGGGGCACTTCCTGGACAGCGACGCGACGATGGAGCGGTTTCAGGACTTCTGGTATCCGGACCTGATGAGCCGGGCGATACGGGAGACGTGGGTCGACCGGGGATCGACCACGCTGGGCGAGCGGCTGAACGAGAAGGTGAAGAGGATCATCAGGGAGTATGAGGCGGAGCCGCTGGCGCCGGAGAAGAAGGAGGGGATATGGGAGGTGCTCGAGCGGGCCGGAGCGTGAGACGGAAAAAGGTGATGCGGAAAGCGTAATGCGAAAAACGTAAAACGTAAGGCGCAAAACGGAAAACGTGAGGCGTAAGGGTTATCGGGCGGGGTGTGGATGTTGGGGATGGAGGTATCAAACGGACGTGGGTGAAGGTGTGGGGGCTTCCTTTCGGCTTTTGAGTGAGGGGCAGCGGGAGAGGATTG
>Ga0207797_1000777_pt1 | contig 24026 bp, 23 predicted proteins | sample PRCRCaboRojoPR_6_FD_187275 | JGI IMG/M metagenome (GOLD analysis project Ga0207797, IMG submission 187275) | Marine sediment microbial community from Cabo Rojo, Puerto Rico - PR CR 10% Liquid 1 (SPAdes) | ecosystem: Environmental > Aquatic > Marine > Coastal > Sediment | place: Cabo Rojo, Puerto...
TCGTTGGACGCTTGCCTGTTGTGCTCTCATTGAATGAGCTTGAAATTGAGGGATTACATAATATTCTCCGAAATCCGAACAGTACCGTCATTCTTGGCAAGAAACGCGATTTCAAGGCGTATGATATCGATATCGAATTTGAAGATGACGCCCTGAGACGAGTCGCTGAGCTGGCTTTTGATGAACATACGGGAGCGCGTGGATTGTTAAATGTGATTGATAAACTCTTGATGAAATACGAAAAGATACTCCCTGATACAGACATTGATCATCTTGTTATTACTCGTCAAATTATTGATGATCCCGATGTTGAACTGGATACGTTATTGACGAATTATTTTATTAAAAAATTTCAAACCGATTTTCTGACTAAAAACAATGTGGTTATCACTTTTACTGAAGACGCTGTAAAACTTCTCAAAGAGCAGGCTGAAGAACAAGAACGGCCGCTCGATGAGGTGTTCCAGGAATTGCTCCAAAATTATGATTACGGATTAAAACTATTGGGTTGGGAGGAATTTTTGGTCGATGAAAAAATCGTCAGAGATCCCAAGGCACGACTGGAAGAGCTTATAAAAGAAGCTTACGAAAAACGATAATAAACAAACAGTTCAAACAAAGGGTCGTTTCATTGCGAGGCGACCCTTTTCTGTTTGAGGAGAAAAAAATGGAGACACTGGAAGCTATCAAACAACGAAAAAGTGTAAGAGAGTGGGATGATAAGCCACTTTCCCAAAACCAGCTCGAACAGATTGTGGATGCCGGGCGTCGGGCACCAACGGCAATTAATATTCAGCCGTGGGAATTTATGGTCGTCACACAAAAGAAAACACTTGGCGACATTGCCAGAGCAACAGATCACGGCACGTTTATCGATAACGCACCGGCGTGCATCATTGTTTATTGCAAATCCACAAAATATTATCTTGAGGACGGCTGTGCAGCCGTTGAAAATATGCTGCTTGCTGCCACATCGCTTGGTTTAGCCGGCTGCTGGGTTGCAGGTGACAAGAAACCTTATACCCAAGAAATGAGTTCTATTCTAAACGTACCGGATGATTATAAGCTGGTAGCACTCGTTCCTGTTGGATTTCCAAAATATCCGACAACATCCAAACCAAAAAGACCTTTAAATGATGTTTTACATTGGGAGACGTTCTAAGATCTGACAAAAAATGCACCAATCCATGCCACAAAAAATAACAGAAAAACTAAAAGGCGTTCCCCGAAAACCGGGTGTTTATCTTTTCCGAAACAAAAAGGGTACCGTGATTTATGTGGGGAAAGCCAAAATTCTGCGAAATCGTGTTCGGTCTTATTTTCAAAACAGCCGTGCTTTTGATCCAAAGTTGCTACGCATTATCTCTTTGGTCGATGATTTTGAAACTATTATCACCGATACCGAGGTTGAAGCGTTGATTCTTGAAGCCAATCTCATCAAAGAATACAAGCCGCGTTATAACATTAATTTAAAGGATGACAAGAGCTATCCGTATATTCGAATTACGAATGAGGAGTTTCCGCGAATTTTTCCGACTCGCCGGCTTGTCCGGGACGGCTCACGCTATTTTGGACCCTACACGGATGTGCAGGGAATGCGAAATTTGCTCAAAACAGTGAAAAGGCTGTTTCCTGTCCGTAAATGCAATTACGAGATGACCGAAAAAATTATCGACCAGAGTAAAATAAAGCTTTGCCTGAACTATCATATTAATCAATGTGACGGGCCTTGTGAAAAATATGTGTCACGGGACGAATATGCCGAGACCATTGAAAATATTGTCGATTTTCTTAAAGGCAATACAGATGCCGTGGAGGAAAAATTGCGTCAGCATATGGACGCGTTGGCGTCGCAAAAACGGTTTGAGCAGGCAGCCCGAATTCGAGATCAGCTCGAAAATATCCAGATTTTTGCCAGGCACCAAAAGGTCTTTGATCCTTCTCTGGCCGACCGAGATATTATCGCAACAGCTTTGGATGATGAGGAAGCTTGTTCTGTGGTTTTTCGAGTTCGTCAGGGAAAAATCATTTCCAAAAATCATTTTTATTTGCAAAATGTAACTGGTGAAGATTTTTCTTCCATTTCAAAAGCGTTTGTCAAACAATATTATCTCAAAACCGATGACATTCCTTCCGAAATTGTCACACCTGTTCCTTTTGACGATGAAGCCGAACCGATTTCCGCCTGGTTATCTGATATATCTGGCAGGCGGGTTAAACTCACTTTTCCGCAACGAGGCCGAAAAGCAAATTTGCTGAAAATGTGTACCCGAAATGCAAAGTTTCAATTGGAAGCATGGCAGGTACAAAGGCAGCATGCAAAGGAATACACAGCCGGCTCTGTTCAGGCATTGCAGAAAGATTTACATTTGGATGTTCCGCCGAAACGAATAGAGGGATTTGATATTTCAAATATCCAGGGCACGAATCCAGTAGCATCGATGGTGTGTTTTATCAACGGCAAACCAGCAAAGTCGGAATACCGGCGATTCAAAATCAAGAAAAAAGAAACGCCCGATGATTTTGCCATGATGAACGAAGTGGTGAAGCGAAGGTACACGCGCGTTTTACGCGAACAAAAAGAACGCCCGGATTTAATTTTAATAGACGGAGGCAAGGGGCAGCTCAGTGCAGCATTAAAAGCATTGAACGAGGTTGGACTTGAAAATCAGGCAGTTATTGCTTTAGCCAAGCGGTTGGACGAAGTGTTTGTGCCCGGACTCGCAGCCGCTCAAAACATTCCCAAAAATTCTGCGGGTTTAAAATTACTCCAACGTGTGCGGGATGAGTCGCACCGGTTTGCGATAAATTATCACCGCACGTTGCGAAACAAGCAATCGGTGAGTTCTGAGCTGGATGACATTCCCGGTGTGGGCAAGGTCAGGAAAAATAACATGATCAAAGCATTTGGCTCGTTGAGTGCTGTCAAAAAAGCAACTGTAAAGGAGCTGGCTCATGTGGAAGGAATTTCAGAATCCCTGGCCCGTCAAATAAATGAACATTTTCAAAAGCGCAAATAAACTTCATTGCTGGCGTTTGTTCATCTCCCGGCGGATTTCCTTGTCAAAACCTTCCATCTTTTCCAAAAAGATTTTTGGATTTTTTTCCAGAAAAGACATCGTAGTATCGAACTGGGCCAGTGACATATCATGTTGTTTGAGAGCAGAATCTAAAAGCGCCCTGCGATCGTATTTCTCTGTGGAATCGGAATTGACTGATAAAATAAACGTTTTATAAACATGAAAGAATTTATCTGTATCCGGTTCAATTTCTGCTTTTTCCGTGTCCGTCTGTCCACAAGCAACGATTAACAGCGCAATGATCAAAATGTATTTCATAGTTCTCCTTAAAGATTTTTAGAATCTATGGAAATTATTCGTGAGAATCAATATGAAACGTCTTGTTTTTTTTTGATATATTTAATATGTTATTCAGTTTCGTTTACTCATATTACACAAATCCCGTTCCAAATAAATTATGAATAAATCCCGAAAACCAAAAACGCACTATGTGTGCCAGGAATGCGGCGCAGAATCTCCCCGCTGGCAAGGCAAATGTCCGTCCTGTGGCCGATGGAACAGTTTGATCGAAGAAAAGATCGTTGCAACCTCTTCGCGCCATAAAACGATGCAAACAAAGCCACAGTCTGAGCCCAAAGCGCTGCACACCATCAGCCGTGAAAACGTGCCTCGTATTAAAACCCACAGCTCAGAGTTTAACCGCGTACTGGGGGGAGGCATTGTGCCCGGTTCTATCATTCTTGTCGGAGGTGATCCGGGTATTGGCAAATCAACGATTTTGCTTCAGGAGGCATCGCACCTCAGTTCAAAAGACAGCACAATTCTGTACGTTACCGGGGAAGAATCCATAGAGCAAATTAAAATGAGGGCCGAGCGGCTTCAATTGACTTCTGAGTATTTATATATTTTAGCGGAAACGGAAATTGAAGCCATCATGAATGCCATAGAACATCTCAAACCGGGATTCGTTGTTGTCGACTCCATTCAAACCATGTTTACTTCGGTGTTGGAAAGCGCACCAGGAACCGTCAGTCAGGTCCGAGAGTGCACGTTGAAATTAATTCACCTGGCCAAAACAAAAAATACCCCGGTCTGCTTGGTTGGGCATGTAACCAAGGAAGGTTATCTGGCTGGTCCCAAAGTTCTCGAACATATGGTCGATACGTTGCTGCTGTTCGAGGGCGACCGGGAGCAGTTCTATCGGATTTTGCGTGCCGCCAAAAACCGGTTTGGCTCAACCCGGGAAATTGGCGTTTTCGAAATGCGTGAAAACGGCTTGCTGGATGTTCCCAATCCGTCGGCGTTCTTTTTATCCGAACGGCAGCTGGGAGCCAGTGGCTCGACTGTTGTCTGCTGCATGGAGGGCACCCGGCCGATTCTCGTTGAAGTGCAGGCGCTGGCTACAGCAACCAAATTCGGCTATCCGCAAAGGACAACAACCGGCATGGACGTGAAACGGTTGATCATGCTGCTCGGGGTACTGGAAAAACGGCTGGGTTATAAAGTCGGTTCGATGGATATCTTTCTGAATGCGGTCGGCGGTATTCGCATTGATGAAACATCAGCAGACCTGGGGGTGCTGGCATGCATCGCATCAAGTATTCGAAACCGGGAGCTCGATCCCAAAGCTATTTTGCTCGGCGAAGTCGGTCTGGGTGGCGAGCTTCGATCCGTCATGCACATCGAAACCCGTCTCGCAGAAGCGGAACGCATGGGATTCAAACGCGCGCTTATTCCCAAAGGTAATGCCAAAGGGTTGAAAAAATTTAAAAGGCTTTCCATCTTTCCGGCTGCAACAGCATACGACGCTCTAGCCGAGGCTGCCGGATAATTCCATTGAATGATTTTAGACTCATGACGTTTAAGCTTATTGAAACAGACACAGAAACAAAAGCCAGAGCAGGATTATTAAAAACAGATCATGGCACCATTCACACGCCGGTTTTTATGCCTGTCGGTACCCAAGGCACCGTCAAAGCATTGTCACCAGCCGATCTCGATGCCATTCATGCAGAAATCATTCTAGCCAATACTTATCATCTTTATCTTCGACCCGGACCAGATCTTGTGCGTCAAGCCGCTGGCTTGCAAAAATTTACTTCCTGGCACAAACCAATTCTCACCGACAGCGGGGGATTTCAGATATTCAGCTTGAATCATTTGAATAAAATTTCGGCCGACGGTCTTGAATTTCAATCTCATATCGACGGCAGCCGGCATTTTTTTTCGCCGGAAAAAGTGGTCGATATCCAAAAAGACCTTGGCTCGGATATCATGATGGTACTCGACGAGTGCGTGTCCTATCCTGCTGAAAAATCCTATGTGAAAGAATCTGTGCAACTGACCATTGACTGGGCAAAGCAAAGTCTGACAGCTTTCGCAAAGCCGGCAAAGCATAATTTTGAACAAACAATCTTTGCCATTATTCAGGGAGGAATATATACTGATTTGAGACGGGACTGCGCAGCCGCTCTTGTTGATCTCGATTTCCCTGGCTATGCCATCGGAGGGCTATCTGTGGGTGAACCCAAAAAAGCCATGTACGACACCACCGAGCTGGTGGCCGAAAGACTGCCTGCAGACAAACCCCGCTATTTGATGGGCGTTGGCAAACCGGAAGATTTATTGGAAGGAATTGAACGCGGCATAGACATGTTTGATTGTATAATACCGACACGAAACGGACGCAATGGTCAGGCGTTTACATCCCGAGGCGTTGTCAATATCAAAAATCAAAAATACAAAAAGAGCTGGGACGCCCTCGATCCGGAATGCGATTGTTATGTGTGCCAAAATTTTTCGCGCGCTTATTTGCGACATTTGTTTGTGGCAAAAGAATTACTTATATTAAAGTTGTTAAGTTATCATAATGTATATTTTTATCAAAAGCTGATGTCTGTTATTCGTCAGGCCATTAACAACCATCAATTTACAGATTTTAAAAAGGAATTTTTTGCAAAATATTTTCAATGAAAATCAATCAAAAACATTTTTGAATTCTGGAGGACAATATGACAACTCTGCTAGCAATTATGGCAGTTGCCGGTGAAGGAGCGCAAGGCGGCGGCGAAGGCGGCGGTGCATTTGGTATGTTTTTGCCGCTTATTCTCATCTTCTTGATTATGTGGCTGCTCATTTTCCGGCCTCAAGCCAAAAAGCAAAAAAAGCACCAACAAATGTTGCGAGAGGTTAAAAAAGGGGACAAGGTTTTGACTGCCGGAGGTATTTATGGCTCTGTAACCGGTTTTAAAGACAACGAATCCGTTGTTGTGCTCAAAATTGCCGAAGGCTGCAAAATCGAATTGTTGAAAAGCTCAATCGCGCAAAACATCACTGCTGAAGAACGCCAACAAACCACCGGTAAAAAATGAAATTAGTGTTTATGGGAACGCCGGAATTCGCCGTTCCCAGTTTTGAAAAACTATTAAACAGCCGTCATCAAGTGGACGCTGTGGTCACGGCACCGGACAAGCCCGCAGGTCGTGGTTTGAAGCTGCGGGAATCTCCGGTCAAACAAGCCGCCCAAAAAGCAGACATACCCGTTCTGCAACCTGAGAATTTAAAATCTGTTGATTTTATAAATCAGCTTGGAGAAATTAACGCAGAGCTTTTCGTTGTTGTAGCTTTTCGGATTTTACCGGAAAAAGTTTTTACTATGCCTCCACAAGGTACTTTTAATTTGCACGCTTCTTTGTTGCCAAAATATCGCGGTGCCGCACCGATTAACTGGGCACTCGTCAATGGCGAATCAAAAACCGGCGTCACTACTTTTTTCATTGAAAAAAATATTGATACCGGTAATATTCTTATTCAACGAGAGTTACCAATTTCTGATGATATGACAGCAGGAGAATTGCATGACCAGTTAATGGTGCTTGGTGCCGAGGTCGTTCTGGAAACAGTGAATGCTATTGCACATAACCAGATCACTCCAAAACAGCAAACGGGAAATGTGACAAAAGCTCCCAAAATCCATACATCGAATTGTAAAATAGATTGGACGTGTTCGGCTGAAGAGCTGCATAACCAAATTCGCGGATTATCGCCACTTCCGGGTGCATTTACGTTTTTTAAAGGCAAACGGTTAAAAATCCTGCGTTCTCAAAAAGCGAACACGTCTTCCAATCAACCTGAGGGCGCTGTCGTCCAGGCTGACAAAAACGGCGTAATTGCCGTACAAACCGGTGAGGGGATTTTGAATATTCTGGAAGTAAAGCCGGAGGGCAAACGACAGATGTCAGCACGTGAGTTTCTGCGCGGTTATCAGTTACATCCTGGTGATCAATTCGAAGACTGATGGCAAAAAAGCATCATCACATAAATCCAAGACTTGTAGCCTTGAAAGCAATAAAACGAGTCGAGAAACGCCATTCATTTACTGATATAGTTCTTTCTCATTTCTTAGACGATCCTCAATTAGACACACGTGACAGGGCCTTTATCAGCGATTTGGTAAGGGGGACGATCCGCTGGAAGAAGCGTCTGGACTGGATAGTTGATTATCTTTACACCGGTAAAAATTCATTACCGATTGATGTCCGCTGCACTTTGTGGCTCGGATTATATCAAATCGAATTTACCCGTGTGCCACAGTTCGCTGCTGTTAATGAAAGTGTAAATATAACGAAAAAAACGGCACCAAAATGGACAGCAGTGATAAACGGTATTTTGAGAAATTATATACGCAAGCGGAACAGCATTCAATATCCGGCTGCTTCAAAGAATATGACAAGGCATCTCGCCGTACTGTACTCGTATCCGGAATGGCTTGTTCAGCGTTGGCTTGATCGTTTCGGTATTGATGAAACAAAATTAATCTGCGAATACAATAACCGGGCACCTTTTCTATTTATAAGATACGAAAGTGATAAAATAGCAGCAACGGATCTGGAAATCAAGCTGGTCAAAAAAGGAATCTCTTTTGAAAAAAGTATTATTCCCGGATTTTACAAAATTCTGAAAAATGAACCCAAAGCTCTTGACGATTTAACCAAGCACGGCCTGATAACGGTACAGGATGCCAGTGCCGGCATACCATCGCTACTTGCCAATCCTAAAAAAGACGATCTGATTTGCGATGTTTGTGCAGCTCCTGGTGGCAAATCCGTGCATCTGGCAAGTATTGTACGAGACAATGCCCTCATCCTCAGCGGTGACGTGAATGATAATAGAGTTCAACTTGTTAACAGCGCAAAGAAACGACTTGATTTTAAATGCATTCATCCATTAGTTGCCGATGTTGCTGCCTTTCCAAGCGTTAATGCGGATGTAGTTTTGTGTGATGCGCCGTGTTCCGGTCTTGGCGTGTTGCAGCGGAAACCGGATTTGCGATGGCAGCGAACACCAGAAGATTTGAATGATCTTGTTAATCTTCAAAAAAGGCTCCTTTGCCATTCAGCTGATTTAGTAAAACCCGGTGGAACACTTGTTTATTCAACTTGCACAACTACTGTTGAAGAAAATGAAGACATTGTGGAATATTTTTTACAAAAAAATTCGTCTTTTAAATTAGAACTGACAATGTTAAATTTATTGGAATCATTCTATACCGATCAAGGGTATCTGAGAACCTGGTCGCACAAAAATCATATGGATGGCAGTTTTGCCGCAAAGTTGATTAGAAAGAAATAAAATGAACTTATCAGGTTTAAATACACAAAAATCACGCTCCATTCTCAAGCATACCGCAATTATGCTGGGGATACTGCTTGGAATTTATCTTTTATTTGTTGAGCTTTTAATGCCGCTTTATACACGACATTGGCAAAAGATTACAGTGCCCAATGTTGATCACATGAGTTATCGAGCGGCGAAAAAGATTCTAGCCCACAATCACTTGCGAACCATTCGCGCTGAAAGAAAGCACGATAACACAGCGCCTCCAGGTTTTGTTATTTTTCAGAATCCTTTGCCCGGCCGACTGGTCAAAAGAAATCGGCGTGTTTATCTGACGATATCCAAAGGATATGAAGAGGTAGAAATGCCAAAACTGGTTGGTGTCCCGGAGCGGGATGCCCGATTCACTCTTCACGAAAAACACCTTGAAATAGGACAAGTGGATTATGCTTTTGATTCTTTTTATCCAGAGGGTGTCGTTGCAGAACAGGACATTGAGCCTGAAAGTGAAATCGAAGCGAAAACAAAAATAGATTTTACAGTGAGCCTTGGTAATGAACCAGCAAATACAAGGGTGCCCGACCTCATCGGAAAGAAAGAACAAGAAGCCGTGCTGGCTCTAAAACGAATTAATTTGGAATTGGGTGAGGTTTCTTTTCATAAAACGACGGTTTTCCCGGAAAATACTGTTATTTCGCAATCCGTAGAACCGGGAACAGCCGCCTCAAAAAAAGATACAGTGAATATTGTTTTGAGCAGACAGAAAGGTCGTGCCAGGGAGGATATTCAATGGTGAAAATGGCACCTTCTATTCTAAGTGCTGATTTTTCCAATTTAAGAGAACAGATTGAAATTGTTGACAGAGCCGGAGCAGACTGGATCCATCTTGATATTATGGACGGTCATTACGTGCCCAATATTACGTTCGGCCCCCTGATTGTAAAAGGCGTCCGAAAAATAACCAATAAATTTTTGGATGCTCACCTTATGGTAGAAAATGCTGATGATCACCTGAGTGCTTTTCAGGAGGCAGGACTTGATCAACTTACTGTTCATGTTGAAGCATGTCCACATCTCTGGGCGACGATTGATAAAATACATGCACTTGGATTGAGCGCCGGCATAACGCAAAATCCCGCGACGCCGTTGAGTTCACTCGAACCTGTTTTACACCGGGTACAAAACGTTCTCATCATGACGGTTGAACCTGGTTTTGGAGGACAGAAGTTCATTCCTGAAATGCTTGATAAGATAAGAGAACTGAATCAAATTAAAATTCAACGCAATTTGAATTTTGAGATTCAAGTTGACGGGGGAATCGATGTCAACACTGCACCTCAGGTAGTCAAGGCTGGTGCCACATGTCTCGTATCCGGAAGCTCGATCTTTGCTGCAAACGACATCAAAAAAGCATTTGATGAACTAAAAACTGCAGCTAAAAACGCACTTTTAAAGATGGCGTAAGCTTTTTAAAATTAATCCAAATAAGACTTGACAAATTAAGCACTTATTGTTATATTTTTTTCGGTTTGTAGAGGGAGCAGGATGGAGAGGATCAGAATAACCAGTTAAATCGTTAGTAATCTACAAATCTTCTGATCGTTCCATTCTAAAACCGAAGCAGGAGGTTGTTGTAATGCAGAGAGGGAAAGTCAAGTGGTTCAATGATGCCAAGGGGTATGGTTTTATTGAGCAAGATGATGGAGAGGATGTTTTTGTCCATTTTTCTGTCATCGACATGGATGGTTTCAAAACCTTGACTGACGGCTCGGAGGTACAGTTTGAAGTTATACAAGGTGATAAAGGACTGCAGGCCACAAAAGTTGTCACCACGTAAACACTTTAAACACACTTTCGTTTCGGCACTTTGAAAAACCCCGCTTTATGGTGGGGTTTTTATTTAAAAAGACAAATGAAATCAAGCTTGAGTAAATATTCTAATAATTTTATAGGTTAAAACAAAAGACTGAAATTTACGTATTCTTGAACGAATTTCCCGAAAATATAAAATAATATTCAGAAAAACCTATAAAAAGCAGGCATCTTATGAAAAAAACTTTTACAAAAAAAGATATCGATAAGATTGGCAAAGTTTTGGGGACAGAGCCAAAGTTTAAAGCCAATAACTATCGTTTTGAAATCTACAATCAAGAACGCGGGACTAAAATCTCTCTCGAAATCTATCCTGAAACACAAATCGGCGACAAAACCGGCAGCCTGATTACCGTTTATGCTCCGTGTTCTCATTTGCAGCTTCACTTTTGTACCGGTTATGTGGTGAGCGAAATGCTGGGCGAAGTTACTTTTGTTGGTGAAAGCGGAGATAAATTATCCGGACTGATTATTGAAAAAGAAGCCGGGTGCAGTCTTTATACAAACGTCGACCGTGATCTTCTCTCTGGAGATTTTACCAACCTTGGCCCCGAAATTATGCTTTCCGGAGTTGCACTCTCGTTAGTTGAAGATATCTTGCCGGAGAAAAAGAGCTGAGTGAGCGCAAACCAGGAAACATCAACTCTCTCGGATGTTCTCAAAAATTTTATCGATTATTTGCGCATTGAACGTCAAGTATCCGAAAACACCATTGAAGCATACGAACGAGACCTCGTTCGATACCTATCCATCCTTGCCGAAAAATCAATTTTCTCCCCGGAACAAATTACTCTACAGAACATTAATGATTATTTAGAGCTATTAGTCAATATGGGTCTCGGCCCATCTACAGTATCCCGAAACCTGTCTGCAGTCAGGGCCTTTCATCATTTTCTCATTGGCGAAAATGTTACGGAACATGATCCAACTGAAAATGTGATTGTGTCAAAGCCCTGGATGAAACTACCTGAGGTTTTATCTGTTCAGGACATTAAAGATTTACTCGGACAGCCTGATACCTCAACCGAATTCGGATTACGCGACAGAGCATTACTGGAATTTCTATACGCTACAGGCGTTCGTGTTTCTGAACTCGTTAATCTGAAAGTGCCGCATATTTTTTGGAGTGATGAGTTTGCTCTGATTTTTGGTAAAGGCAAAAAGGAGCGACTGGTACCGGTCTGCAAAACAGCGCTTAATTGGCTGCGTGATTACATCACGACTGCCAGAGAGTCAATCATCAATCCCTTAGTTTCAGGCGATACTGTTTTTTTGAACCGGTTTGGAAAAAAAATAAGCCGGCAAAGTGTGTGGAAAATGATCAAGAAATATGCTTTACAAGCACATATCAAAAAGTTTATCAGTCCGCATACCATCAGGCATTCTTTTGCCACTCATCTGGTTGAGAACGGAGCGAATTTGCGTGCTGTTCAGGAAATGTTGGGACATGCGGATATTGCCACAACGCAAATCTATACACATTTGGATAATAAAAGTTTGCGCCGGATTCATCATTCGTTTCATCCTCTTGAAACAGGTGAGCTTTGGAAATAAAAAAAGTATAAATCAGAATATGAACCATAACATAAAACTCATTTATCTCAATCAAATAGATTCGACGAATGATTTTTTAAAACGAATTTCACATCGTGAAGAATCGGGAACTGTTGTTTGGGCCGAAACTCAAAATTATGGTCGAGGCCGACGCGGACATGCCTGGTTGTCCTTTCCTTTCAAAGGATTGACTTTTTCTGTGCTGTTAAAACCGGACTGTCATATTAATCGGGTTAAAGTATTCATGCTCATTCCGGCTCTGGCTGTCTGTCAGACGCTTCGGGAATATGGAATCAGAGCTCAAATTAAATGGCCCAATGATGTGATGATTAGAAACAAAAAAGTGTGTGGTGTACTTGTTGACTCTGTTACAGAAAAGCGAAAAATAAGAGAAGTCGTAATGGGGATAGGATTGAATGCAAATCAAAGAGCCAGTGACTTTCCAGCCGAATTCACAACTATCGGATCAATTTACAGTGAAACCGGAATTCAACTTGAACGCCAGATACTTTTAAACGATATTTTACAAAACATTTTTAACCTATCACGAAACATTGATAATTCATCCAAGTCTCAGTGGCTAATTAATCAATGGAATTGTAATTGTATTCATATGAATAACAAGGTTGAATGTCTTTCCGATAAAAAAATGTACAAAGGCCAATTTAAAGGCATAACAAACAGAGGAGAGGCTATAATAAAAATTGATGATAAAAATGAAAAAAAAGTCGATTATGATACATTCTCGATGAGGATCAAAAATGCTTTTAACGATTGATATTGGAAATACCGAGGTAGCAGCTGGGATTTTTCACGAGGAAGAATTAGTTGCCCATTGGCGAATTTCGAGCAACATTACCCGGACAGAAGATGAGACGTGGAGCATTATGTACTCTATATGTCAGGCATTGGGATATGATCTTAAAAAAGTCACTGGTGTCGCAATTTCATCAGTCGTTCCCGACCATACAATTATTTTTGAAAAAATGGTTCAAAAGTATAACAATTGTGATCCGGTCGTTGTTCACTCGGACCTCGATCTTGGAATCGTGATTAGCTACGAAACGCCTGCGAGTGTAGGTGCAGATCGACTCTGCAATGCCGTGGCAGGATATCAAAAGCATGGCGGTCCGTTGATTATTGTGGATTTTGGCACGGCAACAACGTTTGATGTCATTTCTGAAAATGGCGAATACCTTGGTGGTGCTATCGCTCCAGGTATAGAAACTGCTTCTCGCATGATGCATCTGCGAGCGGCTAAATTACCAAGTATTTCGCTGCGTTTCCCTGAGAATGTAATTGGCCGAACAACTGAGCACAGCATGCAGGCAGGTATTATGTACGGTGCTGTGGATATTGTCAATGGACTTTCAAAGCGTATTAATCAGGAAATGGATGGCAAGGCTTCATTTATTGCTACCGGTGGATTGGCAAAGCTTTTACTCGATAAACTAGACAACGATTTTATTTTGGAACCTTATCTCACACTCAAGGGCTTGCAATTTGTTTATAAACGTATAAGGAAATAAAAAAGGAGGATAATGGCGAGTTATAGTTCATATTTGAAAACCTATCATAAAGATGTCCTGACAGTTTTATTTTGTTTATCGAAACGAAATTCCGTTCTGAAAAGATCAATTGTACAGTTCATTTATCAAACTAAAGATTATTTCTTGAGGTGATAAAATGGAACTGAGCAAAATTGGCTGGGATTCGTTTTTTAATAAAGAGTTCCTGACATATAAAGAAAAAGGATATGTAACAGGACGTATCTCTCTTCAGCAAAGAGAGTTAACTGTATTGACCCAAGAAGGTGAATTTCGAGGAATTATTTCCGGGAGGTTACTGCACAAGGCTGCGACACAGGCGGAATTACCAGTAATCGGTGATTGGGTAGTGGGAAAAAAAGTATCATTTGACCAATTTCTTATCTCACATATTTTACCTCGAAAAAGCAAAATATCCCGAGAATCTGCTACTCGTAAGAAACGTTCACATAATGTTTCCGAACAAGTTGTAGCCGCCAATGTAGATACCATTTTTATTGTCAACTCGCTTGACCAGGAATATAATTCTCGACGGCTTGAACGCTATTTAACTATGGTATGGGATAGTACTGCCAACCCCGTGATCATTTTAAACAAGAGTGATATTGGCACAAAAGTCAATGAGAAGTTTCAGCTAACCAAGAGCATTTCACGAGGAGTGCCTGTTCATATTACCAGTGCCGCTGACAAAACAGGATTGAGAGATCTCAACTCTTATTTTCAGCAAGGACAAACTGTTATTTTGCTTGGATCGTCCGGCGTGGGAAAATCTACGCTTATTAATGCCATTATCGGCTATGATTATATGCAAACAAAAGACATACAAAAGTACAAAGACCATGGCCGCCATACAACGACGAAAAGGCAAATGATCATTCTTAATCGCGGTGGTATTATCATCGATAATCCTGGTATGCGCGCTATCCAATTGTGGGAAGGAGAAAAAGGTCTACTGAAATCATTTGAAGATATTGCGAAACTTGCGGATCGGTGCAGGTTTTCTGATTGTAATCATGATAAAGAGCCTGAATGTGCTGTTCAGGAAGCCATCCATGATGGAGAGCTTTCGATAGAGCGATTTAAAAATTATAAAAATCTGCTCATGGAGATGGATTCTCAGGCTGAGCGAAAAGAGCGTTACAGCAAGTACAAATTTAAAAAAAGTCATGTGAGTCGAATGAAAAAGAAACGTAGAAAGTGAAATAATTTCATTTTGAAAAGAGCTCGGTTTCACTTATTTTAGAAACATAATCAAGTGATCATGAAAATAAATTTATAATTTTTTAACCACTTTAACCCTATTATTTATGTCAGAAAATGTTCTGAAAAAGTCCCTCAATTCTATTTTAAAAAATCAGTTTGAATATATCATCGACCATCTGGATGAATGTGTCCTTTTTTTAGATTCTGAGCTAAAAGTCTTATCCTTGAATAAGAAAGCCTCTGAATTATGTAAATGCTCGGAAGAAGAATGTCTCGAAAAATATTGTTACGAAATTTTGCACGGGAGAAGTGAACCCTGCGATGACTGTCCAGTAAAACTGGCAATAAAGGACGGTCAAGTTCACAAAACCGAAAAAAAACTGCAAGATGATCGTCAGTGTTTGATTAAGAGTATTCCTATTTTTACAGATTCAAATGAGTTAAAAGGTATCATAGAAATTATACAACTCAGATCTGAACAGAAAGAGGAACCACAATCTGAAATTAATCTTGAAAGTGAAATCCTGGGGCAAAAGGATTCATCTGAGGATAAAAATCAAAATTCACTTAAAGATGATGCCTGGTTTTATGATATAGTGAAAAAAACATTTCATTTTTCAAAAGAAACAGCTCAAAAGGTAGGGTTGCAATCTCAAAATGAATATGATTTAAAGACCATACTGGAGAAAATACATACTTTAGATAGAGCGGACTTATTAAAACAGGTAAGAAAAGCTTCACCAGAAAAATTGTATTTTGAATTCAATTTACGTATTTTTAAGAACAATGAGCAATTTCAACGGTTTTACACCGATGCTTATTTCGATTTTGACAAAAAGGGGAATATAGTCAGCATACGCGGAGCGCTAAAACCTGATAGAGATCACGGCTATCCTGGAAAACGATCTAAGATACACGATAATGTACTGAAAAGTTTATGGGATAACATGCCAGTTGGTGTCATGACCAAGGAAATTGATGATAAGCTCAAAATAACGCTTTGGAATAAAAAAATGATAGATATCTATGGATATTCTGAGGAGCAAGTCCTCGGTAAAACAGATGAAGAGCTTTATCGTATCCATAATCTCGATCTTTCTGCCGGAGATGAAAGTATTCTTAATAACAGATCAAATCTTAAAGAAAGAACAGAAATTTTTAAGAAAGGTGATATAAGAAAAGTCCTGAAAACCCAAAAAACACCAATAGTGCAAGAAAATGAGGACGTAACCGGTATCCTTTGTGTTGTAGAAGATGTGACAGAGAAAGAGCGTGACCAGGAGCGTGTTCGCGAACGTGAGGCTCGTTTTCGAGCTATTTTTAATAATGTATTGCTTTCAGTAATAATCATAAACAACTCTGGATACATAATTTACGGTAATGATCATTTTTATGAAGCTTTTGACATTGAAGAAAACAACGAAATCGAATTCAACCAGCTGATTCACCCTGATTTTCGTAAACAACACGCCGAGATTGTTAGAAAAATTTACAACAATGAACTGCGCTATTACTCGTCGGAATTAAAATTTTTATTGGAACCAGGAAATACATTCTGGGCTAATGTCGTCACTACACCAATTAAAAACAATCAAGGTAAAATTTCTTCACTGCTCATAATGGCGGAAGATATTACTGAAAAAAAGCACATGGAAGCTCATCTTCGGCAATCCGAAAAAATGAGCGCAATCGGACAATTGGCTCATGGTATAGCTCATGATTTTAAAAATCAGCTTGCAGGAATTATGGGATATGCTCAAATTTTAAACACAAAGATGAAAGATCAAAATCTTAAACGTTATATTGAAAAGATAATTGATACGACAGACCGTGCCACAAGTTTGACGCAAAAACTGTCAGATTTTGCACGTAAAGAACCAAAAGTGAATAAACCTGTCAAAGTTAATAAAATTATCCATGAAACTGTTGAAATGCTGAAACCAAGTCTTAACCAGAGCATCAAAGTCGAGGTAAATCTTTCAACAGAGGACGAGTACGTTTTAGGCGATCCGGTTTCACTGCAAAATGCTCTATTAAATCTTTGTATTAACGCAAAAGATGCGATGCCGGACGGTGGACGCCTGGAGTTGAATACTGAAACAATCCATTTAAAAAACTCCGATTGCATAAACGAACTACATGTATTAACACCTGGACAGTACGTGAAAATCAGCGTCACGGATAATGGAATTGGGATGGATGAAGCAACAAAGAAAAAGGCATTCGAACCTTTTTACACAACAAAGGAAAAGGGAAAGGGAACTGGTTTGGGGTTGGCGTCTGTATTTAGCACCATCGAAAAACATAAGGGAGCACTAACAATCTGGAGCGCTCAAGATGTTGGCTCTTCTATCAATATTTTTTTACCTCTTACAAAAGAAGCGGAGAACGAGACGGAACTTGATGAAAAGGATTCAATTGAAATAAATGAACAAGGTGGTCACATACTTTATGTTGAAGATGAAGATGATATTCGGGAAGTAACAATTGAATTATTAAAAGAAGGCGGATTTACCGTTACCGCTTTCGGTGATCCTAAAAGAGCGTTATCTTTTTTTCAAAAGAACTGGCAGTCAATTGATCTTGTTTTATCGGATGTTGTTATGCCGGAAATGAAAGGAGACGAACTCTTTCGTTCTATGAAAAAAGTGAATCAGGATGTCAAAGTCATTCTGAATTCAGGTTATACTGATGAAGCCCAGATACAGCAGGCTCTTGATGATGGTATAAAGAGCTTTTTGAAAAAGCCTGTTCAAAAAACAGAATTATGGAATGAAATCAACAGACTGCTTAAAACATGATTTTCAATATGTTACTTTTCATTATAGTTCAAAAAATTGTTGCATAATAGAGCAGAAAATCGTATATTAAAAAATGTTTATAGCGGGAGTAGTTCAGTGGTAGAACACAACCTTGCCAAGGTTGGGGTCGCGAGTTCGAATCTCGTCTCCCGCTCGACCGAATACGGCGGCGTAGCCAAGGGGCTAAGGCAGAGGTCTGCAAAACCTCTATTCATCGGTTCGAGTCCGATCGCCGCCTCTACCAGCTTCAACTTGGCCGGGGTGGCGAAATTGGTAGACGCAAGGGACTTAAAATCCCTCGGACTTGAACAAGTCCGTGCCGGTTCGATTCCGGCCCTCGGCACTATGGCTAAAATGTTCAGATGAACAAGTTGAAGGTTCTTATAAGTTTGAGATATGAACCATAATAGGGCGGTTAGCTCAGAAGGTTAGAGTACTTGCTTGACATGCAAGGGGTCACTGGTTCAAATCCAGTACCGCCCACCATAAGATTGAAAAAAAACAAAAGGCCGCCTCGAGAAAGGCGGTTTTCTATTTCTACCTGCTATAAATGGAGGATTGGCATTGCCAGAAATTAAATTTCCAGACGGTCAGGTTAAAAAATATCCCGAAGGCATAACGCCCAAAGATATTTTGGACGACATAAATGGTCGATTAAAAAAGGAAGCTGTTGCTGCCAGAGTAAATGGCAGCACACTGGATTTAAATAGACCGATTACTCGAGACGGTGACATTCAATTTGTCAAATTTGCCGAGCCCGAGGGTAAAGACGTGTTCTGGCATAGCGCCGCACATGTTATGGCACATGCCATAAAATCACTTTATCCTGAAGCCAAATTTGCTTTTGGCCCGCCAGTCGATCAAGGTTTTTATTATGACGTGGATGTGGACAAAACGATTTCCCAGGATGATCTCGAGAAAGTCGAACAAAAAATGCAGGAGATTGTCAAGCAAAATAATCCTTTTGTCCGCGAACATCTTGATCAGGAAAAAGCGATAAAACTGTTCGAGGAACGTCATGAAGATTATAAAGTCGAGCAAATAAAGCGAATGGGTGAGCCGCCAACCATTTATAAAGAAGGTGACTTTATCGATCTTTGCCGAGGGCCACATCTGCCCTCCACGGGATATGTAAAATATTTCAAGCTGCTTAACGTTGCTGGCGCGTATTGGCTCGGCGACGAAAACAATCCCATGCTCCAGCGCATATACGGCATTGCCTTTCCCAAAAAGTCGCAACTTGAAGAGTATCTGAGCTTTTTGGAAGAGGCAAAACGACGTGATCATCGACGGTTGGGCAGAGAATTGGATCTGTTCAGCATTAACGATGAAGTTGGCCCGGGACTGGTCTTGTGGCATCCGAACGGATCTTTTATACGTTATCAAATTGAAGAATTTTGGCGACGAGAACACCTCAAGGCTGGTTATGAATTCGTCTCATCCCCACATATCGCCAGGAAAGATCTGTGGAGTACCAGCGGTCATCTCGATTTTTTCGGTGAAAACATGTATTCTCCGATGAAGATTGACGAGCAAGAATATCTTGTCAAACCGATGAATTGTCCATTCCATTTGCTTATTTATAAAAACGGATTGCGAAGTTACCGGGACCTTCCGTTTCGATGGGCAGAATTGGGTACAGTTTACCGGTATGAACGATCCGGCGTTTTGCACGGTTTGCTCCGGGTTCGCGGATTCACTCAGGATGATGCACACATTTTCTGTCGCCCAGACCAGTTGAATGATGAAGTCGACAAATTGATTCGTTTTTCCCTTAACATGCTGAAATCATTTGATTTTAATGAAATAGATGTTTATCTTTCAACTCGTCCAGATAAATATGTAGGCTCTGTAGAAAATTGGGACCGGGCGACCGAGGCCTTGAAGAATGGACTGGAAAAAGCCGACGTTAAATTTGCGATTGATCCAGGGGAGGGCGTGTTTTACGGACCAAAAATCGATATTAAAATAAAAGATTCTTTAGGCCGATATTGGCAATGTTCCACAATTCAGGTTGATTTTAATGAGCCACAACGGTTCGATCTCTCATATGTCGGCCAGGATGGGGAGAAGCATCAACCAATAATGATCCATAGAGCGTTGCTCGGTAGTTTAGAACGCTTTTTCGGTGTTCTTATCGAGCATTATGGCGGCGCTTTTCCATTGTGGTTAGCACCGGTACAAGTGACTGTGATTCCGATCACAGACCGTCAGCACGAATATGCGCGGATGGTTTTTGATCAGCTCCAAAACGCCGGTATACGTACAAAGCTGGACGATAGAAATGAAAAAGTTGGTTATAAAATAAGAGAAGCGGAAACACAAAAAATTCCCTATATGATCGTTTTAGGAGATAAAGAATTAGAAGCGGAGACGATTTCTGTTAGAAAGAGACAAGAAGGTGACCAGGGTTCCATGAAAATTGACGAGTTTATTACAGAAATTTGCAACAAAGTTGAGCAAAAAGTAAAGTCGTAATAATATTCAAGGAGGCTAATATTAAAAAGAAAAAAGTTCGTGTCAACGAACAGATCAAAGTACCATCAATTCGCCTTATTGACGAAGAGGGTAATCAGGTGGGTATTGTGAATCCTGATGAAGGATTAGAAAAAGCAGACGAGGCAGGATTAGATCTTGTTGAAGTCTCTCCAAATTCTAAACCACCGGTTTGCAAAATTATGGATTACGGCAAGTACAAATATGAACTTGCCAAGAAAGAAAAAGAAAAGCGGAAAAAGCAACACACCGTTGTCACCAAGGAAATACGTCTGCGTCCGAAAACAGATGAGCACGATTTTCAATTCAAAATGCGGCACGCCCGAAAATTTATCGAATCAGGTAATAGACTCAAAGCAACGGTCATGTTCCGCGGGCGTGAAAATGCGCACAGAGAAATTGGTGCTGAACTTTTAAATAGACTCAAAGAAGAACTTTCAGATATAGCCAAAGTGGAAAAAGATACGAAATTAGAAGGAGGACAACTGATCCTCTATATGGTGAAAAAATAGCACGAAAAACGAGGAAAGAATCGATGCCGAAAATGAAAAAAAGTCGCGCAGCCAAAAAACGGTTTCGCTTAACAGGAACTGGCAAGGTTCGCAGAAACAAAGCCTATGCCAGTCATATTCTGACAAAAAAAGTACGAAAACGGAAAAGAAACTTACGTAAATCAGATCTGGTTTCCGGAGCGGACGAAACACGCATTAAACAGTTGATTTAATGGTCGTTCCGAACCAGGGCAGTAAAAAACGAACGGAGGAGATATGCCTAGATCATCATCGTCGGTGCCGACACGACGTAGGCGCAACAAATATCTGAAACAAGCCCGCGGCTATTTTGGCGGAAAGCACAGTCTTTACAAGACAGCCAAAGAGCAAGTTGAAAAAGGGATGCAATATTCCTACCGTGACCGCCGCCAGCGCAGACGCGAATTCCGGAAACTCTGGATTGTTCGCATCAACGCAGCGGCACGTCAATACGGTATGACCTATTCTTCATTGATCCATCAAATGAAGGAAAAAGATATGGACATAAATCGTAAGATGCTTGCGGAACTTGCAGTTAATGATAGCCAGGCATTCGAAGAAATCGTAAAATCTGTAAAAGCATAAGACGAATGGCAGAAACGTTAAAAAGCATATTAGACGAAATTTCCAAAACAGAACAAGATTTCAACGAACGACTTGCTCAAGTCTCCTCCGAAGAGGAGCTTGAGCACGTACGCATCACCTTTTTAAGCCGTAAAGGCAGAGTCCAGTCGTTGTTCTCAAATATCGGCAAAGTCGACAAGGCAGACAGACCGGATGTGGGAGCCAGACTTAATGAGCTGAAAACCAAGGTTCAGGATTCCATAAACAAGAAGAAAAAAAGTCTTGAGCAGCAAAAAGCATCAATCGAATTTTTTGATCCAACCTTGCCAGGACGGCCTGTGCCGGCCGGACATATCCATCCGCTGATGCAAATTCTTGACAGAGTTAAAGACATTTTTCGAGGTATGGGATTTCGCATAGAAATTGGTGATGAGATCGAAAAGGATTATTATAATTTTGAAGCATTAAATATTCCACCGCATCATCCTTCCCGGGATATGCATGATACATTCTATCTTGAAAACGATTATTTATTGCGAACGCACACATCGCCCGTTCAAATTCATACCATGGAGAATCAAAAGCCACCAATTAGAATGATCGCCCCCGGGCGTTGTTTTCGTAAAGACACCCCGGATGCCAGCCATTCTCCAATCTTTCATCAGGTAGAGGGTTTGGTTGTGGATCAAGATGTCTCCTTTGCTGATCTACGCGGGATCGTTCAGGCTTTTGCTGAAAAACTATTGGGCAAAGACGTCAAAGTTCGCTTTCGGCCAAGCTTCTTTCCATTTACAGAACCAAGTGCGGAATACGATTTTTCCTGCATTTTCTGCGGCGGAAAAGGCTGCCGTGTCTGCAAACAAACAGGCTGGCTTGAAATTTCCGGAGCTGGTATGGTCGATCCGGCTGTTTTCAAGTTTGTCGACTATGATCCGAAGGTTTACACAGGATATGCATTCGGAATGGGGGTAGAACGCATTGCCATGCTTATGTATGGTATTCCTGATATTCGCATTTTTTATGAAAACGATACAAGATTCCTACAACAATTTTAAATCAAAAACCGGACAAGCGCTGTGAAGGTAACTCTAAATTGGCTAAAAGAATACGTTGATTTTGATCTTAAACCGGAGCAATTGTCAGAAAAACTGACAATGCTCGGTCTAGAAGTTGAAGAATATTTTACCGAGCCGAGGAATTTTTCGAACGTTGTGGTCGGAGTAGTAAAGTCTGTTGAAAAGCATCCGGACGCTGATAAGCTGCATGTTTGCCAGGTAAGTGACGGCCAGAAGGATTATAACGTTATTTGTGGAGCTCCAAATGTCGAAGCGGAAGGCAAGTACCCATTTGCACGCATTGGCGCTAACTTGAACGGTTTTGAAATAGATGCCCGCAAAATCCGCGGCGTGAAAAGCGAAGGCATGCTCTGTTCTGAAGCGGAACTCGGATTCAGTGAACGCAGTGACGGCATTATGGAGTTATCGCAGGATGCCAAAGTCGGACAAAATTTTCACGATTATTTGGATGATCCTGACACCATTTTCGACATTGCCATTACTCCGAACCGACCGGATTGCCTGAGCGTTATTGGCATTGCCCGTGAGCTTGCCGCTGCCATAGATGCACCGCTTAAAAAACCTGAGGTATCCATCCAAAAAGGCGCGAGTGATATCAACGAGCACATGAGCGTCGTCATAAGAGAACCGGATCGATGCTATCGTTACTCTGGCCGACTTTTAACAGATATCCAGATTAAAGATTCGCCCAACTGGCTGGCTGAGAGATTGTCAAAAGTTGGACTACGGCCAATAAACAATGTTGTTGATGTTACGAATTATGTGATGATGGAAACCGGTCAACCGCTGCATGCTTTTGATTATGATCTCATCAAGGATAATAAAATAATCGTGCAAACTGCGGAAAAAGGTGACACGTTTATGACTCTGGATGATCAGGAGCGTAACCTGGATAATGACTCGTTGATGATTTGCGATGCTCAAAGTCCTGTTGCCCTTGCCGGTATTATGGGCGGCCAGAATTCGGAGGTTAATGACAGCACAACAAAAGTCTTTCTCGAAAGTGCCTATTTTGAACCCATGGGCATCCGGAAAACATCCCGGCAAATGGGTCTATCCACAGATTCATCGCGCCGATTTGAGCGGGGAATCGATCCTGAAGGAACAGTTTATGCTATGGAGCGGGCTGCTTCGCTTTTGATGCAACTTGCCGATGCCGTGCCCGTCGGAGACATTATCGACGCTTATCCGACAAAAGCCGAATCATCCTCCGTTTCTATCTCCGTTCAGTATGTCAATAAACAGCTTGGTGCTGAGCTATCTCTTGGTACGATTCAACATATTTTAAATGGTCTTGAGCTGTCAACACATAAAAAAAGTGAAAATATTCTCGATGTTACAATTCCGACATTTCGCGTTGATTTGACTCGTCCTGTTGATCTGGTTGAGGAAATTGCCAGATGTTACGGTTTCAATCAAATCGAGCCTGTCATGGATCCTAGAGTTGAACAGAGGCAGAGTCAAAATGGAAAAGATAGTTTCCGGGATGAGATGCGAGAAATTTTAACAGGACTTGGTTTTTTAGAGACCGTTGCATTCAATCTGGTTTCAGAAAAGCACGCTCAGCACTTTGCTCCGGAAGATTCATTTCCGATTGCTCTTTTGAATCCAATTAGCGATGATCTCGCTGTTTTTCGTCCCAGTATCCTGTTAACGATACTATCGACTGTTGCCTACAACCGCAATCGCCAAATGAACGATCTGCGCCTATTTGAGGTTGGAAATGTGGCCTGGAGAACAATGTATA
>Ga0207797_1000778_pt1 | contig 24009 bp, 23 predicted proteins | sample PRCRCaboRojoPR_6_FD_187275 | JGI IMG/M metagenome (GOLD analysis project Ga0207797, IMG submission 187275) | Marine sediment microbial community from Cabo Rojo, Puerto Rico - PR CR 10% Liquid 1 (SPAdes) | ecosystem: Environmental > Aquatic > Marine > Coastal > Sediment | place: Cabo Rojo, Puerto...
AGCTGAAGGAGGTGTTGAATGGGGAGGAGTGACTTCGGCGTGGGGCGCGCGGGAAGGGAGGGAGTTCCCTGTCGAAGGGACGCGGTGGAGAGACCTGCTGCGTGGGGGCCACGCATTACGATCACGGATCATCGGCAAGGCGCACAGTGCGAGGGACGGCGAGTGCGAACTTGATACTTGAAACTTGTCACTCTCCAGTGTCACCAGAATGAGCGACCTCTTCGACGCCCAGGCGGAAGAAGCCCGACGGGAGCGCGCGCCGCTGGCCGACCGCATGCGTCCGCGGACGCTCGACGAGTTCGTGGGGCAGGACCACATCCTGGGCGAAGGGAAGCTGCTGCGCCGCGCCATCGAGGCCGATCGTGTTACGTCCGTGATCTTCTACGGGCCGCCGGGCACGGGCAAGACGACGCTCGCCCGCATCATCGCGAACACGACGGAGGCGCACTTCACGTCGCTCAATGCCGTGCTGTCGGGCGTGAAGGACATCCGCGAGGCGATCCAGAAGGCCACGAACCGGCTGCGCCACCACCAGCAGCGCACGATCCTGTTCATCGACGAGGTGCACCGCTTCAACACCGCGCAGCAGGACGCCCTGCTTCCGCACGTCGAGAACGGGACGGTCATCTTCATCGGCGCGACGACCGAGAACCCGTACTTCGAGGTCAACAATGCGCTGGTAAGCCGGTCGCGCATCTTCGAGCTGGAACCGCTGGACGAGCAGGCCCTGCGCCAGGTCGCCGCGATGGCGCTCACGGACGAAGAGCGCGGGTACGGCGACCTCGACGTAGAGGTCACCGAGAAGGCGCTCGACCACCTCATCGACACGGCCAACGGCGACGCGCGCGGTGTGCTGAACGCGCTGGAGCTGGCCGTCGAGACGACGGAGCCGGACGCGGGCGACACGATCCGCATCGACCTGGCGGTGGCGGAGGACTCGATCCAGCAGCGGGCGGTGCTGTACGACAAGGAAGGCGATGCCCACTTCGACACGATCAGCGCCTTCATCAAGAGCCTCCGCGGCTCCGATCCCGACGCCGCGCTCTACTGGCTGGCGCGCATGATGTACGCCGGCGAGGAGCCGCGTTTCATTCTGCGGCGCATGCTCATCTTTGCCGCCGAGGACGTGGGCATGGCCGACCCCCGGGCGCTCCAGGTGGCGCAGAGCGCCGCGCAGGGCTTCGAGTATGTCGGCCTGCCCGAGGGGCAGTTTCTGCTGGCCGAGTGCTGCCTGTATCTGGCCACGGCGCCGAAGAGCAACACCGCGTTCAGCTACTTCGACGCGCTCGATCACGTTCGTGAGGAGCAGACCGAGGACGTGCCCAATCCCCTCAAGGACGCCAACCGCGACAAGGAGGGCCTGGGCCACGGCGAAGGCTACAAGTATCCGCATGCCTACCGCGAGCACTACACGCCGCAGCAGTACCTCCCGAGCGAGATGCAAGGCACGTACTTCTACGAGCCGTCGGGGCAGGGCTACGAAGCCGACGTGGCGGAGCGACTGGAAGCGTGGCGGGAGCGCGATTTCGATGAGGACGTGGTCAAGCGGGCCCAGCAATACGCTGATGACACGCGAGACGACGGATCGTCTCCGTGAACCGTGCGACGTGGGGTTGCGTATCCGACAATGAACCGGTCATCTTCTTCATCTCTTTCGATGCTTCTCATGCCTACGGTTGCAACGCCGCCTGCCACGGAGGTCGAGCCGCGCCGGTTTACCTCGGATGAGGTACAGGCCATGCTTCAAGCCGGCATTCTGCACGAGGATGACCGTCTCGAACTCATCAACGGCCAACTCATCCCCATGGCGCCCATCGGGAATGCACACATTGCCTGTGTCAATCGTTTAAATCGCCTCCTCGTTGAGCGCACGACCTCGGAGATTGTGGTCAGCGTGCAGAATCCGGTGCGGATCGACGCGTACAACGAGCCCGAGCCCGATCTCGTGTTGTCCTCCGCGCTTGATCGCGCCCCCGAGCCCGACGACGTCTTGCTCCTTGTGGAGGTGGCGGACAGCAGCTTGGCGTATGATTGTGAGACCAAACTCCCACTCTACGCGCAGGCCGGCATCCCCGAAGTGTGGATCGTCAATCTGGACGATCGGCAGGTCGAGATGCATCGCGATCCGTCGGAGGATTTCTACCGGACGCGGCAGATTGCAGCACGAGGCGACACGATAACGGTGCAGGCGCGCCCCGATATCGCGGGGCTCCCCGTCCGCGAATTCCTGTCCGAGAAGGGGCGGGAGGACAAAGAGTAGCCCCCAATTTTTCTATCGACAGGCGTTTCCCCCAACTCGGCCAGTCCGGGCTAAAGCGTGAAGGACGTTCCGACCTGGATCGGGAAGAAGAAGATGTCCTCTTCGGTGCTTGAAAAGATGAGCGTGTAGTGTGGCTCCAGGTAAATCTCGACGGACGGCGCGACGACAGCCGAGACACCGAGCCCAAAATTGATGCCCGGATCGGTGACGGCCTCGGCCTGCGACTCGGTCGAGAAATCGACCGAATCTTGCTGGCCGTCGAGCGCTGCTGAGACCTGCACGTCAAACAGGTCGCGGTGATACAAGCCCAGCCCGCCCGCGAAGTAGAAGCGCAGGCGGGGAGCTATTTCCGAAGAGAACTTGAGGTTGACCTCCCCGCCAATGATTCGCGCCGACTCGGAGTCGACCTGCACATCGGCATCGTTGGGCAGGGGTCCCACCCGTCCTTCCAGAAACCGGACGACGCCGTCGTCGTCGGTCTGGAAGCCGTTGTAGCGACCGGCGAGAATGATTTCGAAGTTGGAGGCAAACTCCAGGCCGACGCCGCCCCCGAAGTGAAGGCCCGCACCGTAGAAGTCGCTGAACTGGTCGGATCCCTGCGGGATGGCCCCGCCACCATGCAGGTAAATCTTCGGAGACGGCTGGGCCACGGCGGGGGCCGTGCCGACAAGGAGAACCAGAAACGCAAGACAAGCCCACAGGCGACGCATGGCAGTGGTGCAATAAGGAGAAAATCAGCGTGGGCTCAGGATAGCACAGACCGACGCCCTCTGCAACATGGGGGACGGGAGAGAACAAGGCGATTGCATCTCAAGGCCTCCGTCTCGAGGCCCTCGCCTCGATCCCCCCGTCGATTGGCCGGGATCTGGGCGTCGAGCCGGGGAGAAGGTGGAGTCACGGGGCCGAGCGGGCGCTTCGCGGCGTTTGAGGATACGGCGTTCGACTCGTATTCTTGCAGGGCGAATTCTTGCAGGACGAATCTGAACGCACCCCTCTCCGCACGCATGAAGCGCTGGCTGCACTGGGCACGTCGCATCGATCGATTCAGCACGTGGAGCGGGCGCGTCCTGCAGTGGCTGACGCTGGCCATGGTCGGGATCGGTGCGTTCAACGCCATCGCCCGCTATCTCGACAAGTACACCGGCCTCGGACTCAGTTCCAACACCTGGTTGGAACTGCAGTGGTACCTGTTCAGCATCGTCTTTCTGCTCGGTGCGGCCTATACGCTTCGCGAGGACGCCCACGTGCGGGTCGATGTCCTCTACGGCACGCTCTCGAAGCGCGGCAAGGCGTGGATCGACCTGCTGGGCACGATGCTTTTCCTCGTGCCGTTTTGCCTGCTCGTCCTGTACATGTCGTGGGATTTTGTGATCAACTCCTGGGCCACGTGGGAGCAGTCGTCCGATCCCGGCGGCCTGGCGCGGTATCCGATCAAGACGATGATCCCGCTCGCACTGCTTCTGGTGCTCGTGCAGGGCAGTGCCGTCGTGATCCGAGCGATCGCCGTGTTGCGGGGCCTTGACGACCCTCCGGAACGGCCCGAGATGCGCCCGCGGGCCGGCTAGCTCTCCGCCGCGTCCGATGTGGGGGCTCCCCCGCGATCCTTCTGTCTGCCTCCGATCCTCGACCTCCCGACTCCCGAACATGCCTGGCGACTGGCTCGCGCCGCTGATGTTTATCGGGGCGCTGCTGTTCATCTTCACCGGTTTTCCCGTGGCGTTTGCCCTCGGCGGCACGGCGCTGCTGTTTGCCGGCATCGGCGTCGAGATGGGGATGCTCGATTGGGCGCTGCTCCAGGCCCTGCCGTCGCGGATTTTCGGCATCATGTCGAACTTCGTGCTGCTGGCCGTGCCCTACTTCATCTTCATGGGCACGATGCTGGAGAAGTCGCGCCTGGCCGAGGATCTGCTGAAGACGATCGGGCAGCTCTTTGGCGCGCTGCGCGGCGGGCTGGCCATCGCCGTCGTGTTCGTCGGCGCGCTGCTGGCTGCGGCCACGGGCGTGGTGGGGGCCTCGGTCGTCGCGATGGGGATGATTTCGCTGCCGGTGATGCTGCAGTACGGCTACTCGAAGGAACTGTCGACCGGCGTCATTACTGCGGCAGGGACACTCGGGCAGATCATTCCGCCGAGCATCGTGCTCGTGGTGCTGGCCGATCAGCTGGGCATCAGCGTGGGCGACCTGTTCCTCGGAGCGCTGGTGCCCGGCATCGTGCTCTCGGGGCTGTATGCGCTGTACGCGAGCGGGGTCGCCGTTCTGCGCCCGGAGTCGGCCCCGGCGTTGCCTCAAGAAGCCCGCGACATTTCCCTGGGGCGGCTCCTGCGGCGGGTGATGCTCGTGATGCTGCCGCCGCTGGTGCTCATCCTCCTGGTGCTCGGGAGCATCTTCGCGGGCCTTGCCACGCCGACGGAGGCCGGTGCCCTCGGTGCCGTTGGAGCGATCGGCCTTGCCGCGGCCAACGGTCGGCTGACGTGGGACGCCCTGCGCGGCACGATGGCCGAAACGACCAAGCTGACCTCCATGGTCATGTTTCTGCTGGTGGGCTCGACGGCCTTCTCGCTGGTCTTCCGCGGTCTGGGGGGCGACTTCTGGATCGAAGACCTGCTGACCAGCCTGCCGGGCGGGGTCGTCGGCTTTCTGATCGTGGCCAATCTGACCATCTTTCTGCTGGGCTTCTTCATCGACTTCTTCGAAATTGCGTTCATCATCATCCCGCTTTTGCAGGCGCCGGCGGCGCAGCTTCTGCCTCCCGAGTTTGGCGCCACGGCCGATGCGGCCCTCGTCTGGTTCGGCGTGATGGTGGGCATGAACCTCCAGACCTCGTTCCTGACGCCGCCCTTCGGCTTTGCATTGTTCTACCTGCGCGGCGTCGCCCCGCCGTCGGTGACGACCGTGCAAATTTATCGGGGCGCCATCCCCTTCATCGTCATTCAGGCGATCGGGCTCCTCGCCATGATTCTGTATCCGGAGCTCGTGACCTGGGCCGTGTGACCGGCTCGGAGGGACGGGCGTCGGCGTCCGCACTATCCATTCAACCATCTCCGTGCTTCCGTGTCTGTTGCGTACGACCTCGACTTTCGCGCTCATCCCGAAGCCTACCGGGTGACGGGCGATGAGCAGGGCGTGTTCAAGGTGGAGCCGTACAAAAGCGAGCTCCTTCCGCTCTGGCAGTTCAAAGACGAGGCCGCGGCCCGCACGGCCATCTCGGCGCTGGAAGAGCGGTACACCGCCTACCGCGAGGCCGACGACTTCGTGGGCATGGACATGGTGCGCAAGTACCTCCGCATGGGCTTTACCCGGGCGATGCGCTACGCCAAGTATCCCGGCGGAACGAAGTACCACGACGACGGCACGGAGCGCACCCCGCAGCAGTGGGCCGACCCGGACAAACGCGCGGCCGCCGTTGCGTTCCGCGAGGCCTGGGAGGCGGTGCGCGAGGATCCGGCCTACCAGCGCATGAAGACGCGGCACGAGACCGAGGTGTTCGACACGTCGGCGAGCCCCATGTGACGCGCTGCTGGGTCCGGCAACCCGCCCGCCGGGCGCCGCCAGCGCGGCACCCGGCAGAACCTCTAGCGCCAGCGCGGGTTTGGCTGATGCCGGTTGCCCTCCCGCACTGTTTCCGTCCGAGGATGATGCCGCGTCTCGTCTCCGTCCTGAGTTTGTTCGTTCTCGCCCTGGCCCTTGCCGTGCCGCCCGTCGTGGCGCAGCAAGACGGCGTTCCGATCGCCCGCGTGAAGTATCAGGGCGGCGGCGACTGGTACAGCGACGAGCAGTCTCTCGTCGAACTGTTCCGGTTTGCGCGGCAGAACACCCTGCTGGATCTTCCCGAGAAAGAACAGGTCGTGGAGCTCACGAGCGACAAGCTCTACACCTTTCCGTATCTGTACCTGACGGGCCACGGCAACGTCACCTTCTCGGACGGCGAGGCCGAACGCTTGCGCCGCTATCTGCGCAACGGCGGCTTCCTCCACATCGACGACAATTACGGGCTCGACGAACACATCCGGCGGGAGCTCGACAAGGTCTTTCCCGATCGGTCGCTGCAGGAGGTGCCCTTCAGCCATCCGATCTACCACGTGCGGTACGACTTTCCGAACGGCCTGCCCAAGATCCATGAGCACGACGGCGAGCCGCCGAAGGGCTACGGCATCTTGGACGACTCCGGGCGCATCATGGTGTTTTACACGGTCGAGAGCGACCTGGGGGATGGGTGGGAGCCGCAGGCGGTCCACAACAACCCGCCGGAGAAGCGCCGCAAAGCCCTGCAGATGGGCACCAACATTCTTGCCTACGCGATGACGCACTGACCATGAAGAAGCTGCTGCTGATCGCCCTTCTGCTTGCGGGCGGTCTCTTCGTCACGAACCCCGACATGGACACGTTCACGACGTTCGTGGAGCGCTACACCAAGGAGCGCATCCAGGAGCGGACCGGCGACGGGGTGGTCGGAAGCGCGCTGGCCGGAGCGGGGGCCTCGGTCACCGCGGCCGGCGCCCCGTCCGTCACAGAGCGCACCAACTACGGCGTCATCAGCGTCTACGCCGTGGACCCAGACGACGACGGCGTCGACGAGTGGCGCTTCCTCGGCATCGGCGGTCAATTCATCGCCCTGCAGGAGCCCGAGGAGTGAGGCGCTTTGTGCGGCGCAGTGTAACGGCGGGGGGTGCGCGACGCCTCTGTAATTTAGACGCAGATTCGGCGGCGGCGGTTGAACCCCTAGTCGGTAACGCCGTTCTTGAAACCCTGTCCGATGGCCTCCAACCGCAGGGCCCGCCGTTTGCATTCACCGATCCCCCGCTTTCATGAGTGAGCTCCAGATTCAAGATCCCGAGATTTACGACGCCATTCGCAAGGAGGTGCGCCGGCAGAACGACGGCTTGGAGCTGATTGCGTCCGAGAACTTTGCCTCTCGGGCCGTGCTCGAAGCCATGGGGTCGCCGCTGACCAACAAGTACGCCGAGGGCCTGCCCGGCAAGCGCTACTACGGCGGCTGCGAGTTCGTCGATGTTGCCGAAAACATCGCGCGGGACCGGGCCCAGACGCTGTTCGGTGCCGACTGGGTGAACGTCCAGCCGCACTCCGGGGCGCAGGCCAACGCGGCGTTCTACCTGAAAGCCCTGGAGCCGGGCGATACGTTCCTCGGGCTCGACCTGGCCCACGGCGGCCATCTCACGCACGGCAGCCCCGTCAACTTCTCCGGCATCATCTACAACGCGGAGTACTACGGCGTGGAGAAGGAGACCGGCCGCATCGACATGAACAGGGTGCGCGATCGGGCCAAGGAGGTGCAGCCCAAGGTGATCTCGATCGGGGCCAGCGCCTACCCACGCGATTTTGACTACGAGACGTTCCGCGAGATTGCCGACGACATCGGGGCGCTCCTGTGGATGGACATGGCCCATACGGCCGGGCTGATCGCCGCCGGCGTCCTCAACGACCCGCTTCCGCTTGCGCACGTCGTGACGACCACGACGCACAAGACACTGCGGGGGCCGCGCGGCGGCATGATCTTGATCGGGGACGACCACGAGAACCCCATGGGCATCACGGCCCGCAAAAGCGGCCGCACCAAGATGATGAGCGAGGTGCTCGATTCGGGCGTGTTTCCGGGCACGCAGGGCGGCCCGCTCATGCACGTGATCGCGGCCAAGGCCGTGTCGTTCAAGGAGGCCCTGCAGCCCGATTTCCGCGACTATGCGCAGCAGATTGTGGACAACGCCAAGGCCATGGCCGACGCACTGAATGAGCGCGGCTACGATCTCGTCTCGGGCGGCACCGACAACCACCTCGTGCTCGTCGATCTTCGCAACAAGGGGCTGACCGGCAAGGAGGCCGAGCAGGCCCTGGAGGCCGCCGGCATCACCGCCAACAAAAACATGGTGCCCTTCGACGACAAGAGCCCGTTTGTGACGAGCGGCATCCGCCTGGGCACGCCGGCCATGACGACGCGCGGCTTCGACGAAGAGACGTTCACCTACGTGGTGGAACTCATCGATCGCGTTCTGCAGGATCCTCAGAACGAAGAGGTGCAGGACGTCGTGCGGTCCGAGGTGAAGGATCTCTGCGACCGGTATCCGCTTTACGACTTCGTGGTGGCCTAGTCCGGAACGGAACCGCTTTTGAGAGGGTTCACACGGCGCGTCCTGGTCGCACCAGGGCGGGCGCCTCGCGGGAACCGAACCCGATCGTCTCCCCGCCCCGTCATGTTCGCCTCATCCTGATAGCTTCTGAGCACCCCATGCCGTCCATGGACCGCAGTTCGCTCAGCTCGTCTGCGTACACCGACCTTGTGGAGTTGGGGCGTCGGTTGTACGACCGTGCGCTCATCCGGCGCGAGGAGGAGCTGATCACCGACCCGCGTGGGCAGCCCATCGGCTGGCTGCTCGACACGCGCGTGCCGATGCTCGACGGCGAACTGTTTGCCGAAGTGGGCGAGGTCCTGGCACAGCGCCTGCGCGACCGCAATGTGCACCAGGTCGTGGGCTTCGGATTCGGGGCGCACCCGCTCGTGTGCTCGGTGCTGTCGACGTCGGGGACGCCGGCGTTTAAGGGCGGGCTGATTCGTGAGGACCGGAAGGAGCACGGCCGCCGCCGCCTCGTCGAAGGCCCCGTCTCCCGCACCGAACCCGTGGTTCTGCTCGACGACATCATCAACAGCGGACGCAGCGCCGCCCAGGCCCTTCGGCGGCTTCGGGACGAGGACTTTACGGTCGAGGGACTGCTGACGCTTTTCAACTTTACCTGGAGCAGCGGCCAGTCGCGCATTGAGGACAAGGGGCTGTGGGTCGACTCGCTGCTCGACCTCAACCTCCGCGAAACCAAGAGCAGCAGCTCCGACAGCGCCTGACGTTTCGAGTGTCGAATTCCGAGTGCCGAATGGTCGGGCCGCTCGGCCGGGGAGGCATTGGGCACCCGCAATTCGAAACCCGCCATTGTTTTATGTCTGAGGTACCTCCATCGCAAACGCAGACGCCTGCGGGCGTGCAGGGCGACGGCGCGGCCGGCGACGCGCCGACCCCCGACGACGAAGGCGTCATGCCCTTCCTCGACCACCTGGAGGAGCTGCGGTGGACGATGATCAAGAGCGGCATCGGGGTCCTGGTGTCGGTCATCCTCTGTGCCTTCTTCAGCGAGTGGATCGTCGACACCGTACTGATCGGCCCGACCCGGACCGACTTCTTCATGTACGACGTGCTCGGCATGAATCCGGAGGAGCTGCAGCTCCTGAATCGCACCATCACCGGCCAGTTCTTCGCCGACATCGGCACCATCATCGTGGTCGGCCTCATCGTCGGCTCGCCGATCGTGGTGTACTACTTCTGGAAGTTCATCGAGCCTGCGCTGTATCCGCAGGAGAAGGAGGGCATGCAGTTCGCGGCGGTGTTCGCCACGTTTTTCTTTCTGCTCGGCATCTCGTTTGGCTACTTTATCCTGACCCCCCTCGCCCTTCAGTTCTTCGCCCAGTACACGCTGTCGGCGCAGATCGTCAACCAGTTCGACATCATGACGTACTTCAGCATGGTGACGTTCTGGGCGCTGGGCACGGGCATTCTCTTTGAGCTTCCGGTCGTGATCTACTTCCTGGCGAAAGTGGGCATCATCACGCCCGAAGCGATGCGCACCTATCGCAAGTTTGCGCTGCTCGTCGTCCTCACCATCGGCGCGTTCCTGACGCCGCCCGACCCGATCTCGCAGATCATTGTGGCGTGTCCGCTGTTGCTCCTGTACGAACTCTCGATTTACGTGGCCGGGTTTGTGGCCAAGCGCCGCCGAGAAGCCCTCGGTATGGAGCAGTCGTAGCGACGCGGGAGGGAGACGGCCGGCTCATCGTGGTGCCTCGGGACGACCAACCTTTGAACTCCGAATGCTGAACGCGTCATGTTTTCCAAGCGCCTGAAGGTCTCCTTCCTCATCGTCGGATTGGCGGCGTCCATGGGAATGGGCGTGCTCGTGGGCTTCTGGATGCCCGCCGATGACGATCTCTTCCAGCTGCGCAAGAACTTCGAGATTTTCGGCGCCGTCTACGAGGAACTCGTCACCGGGTACGTGGAGGACCTCGATCCTGAGCAGCTCATGCACGTCGGGATGGATGCGATGCTGAGCGAGCTCGACCCGTACACCACGTTCATCGACGAGGGCCAGCAGACCGACATCCGGGTGTTGCAGCAGGGATCCTACGGCGGGGTCGGACTGAACGTGGGCAGACGCGGCGGCAACATTACGGTGATCGCGCCCGTTGAGGGCGCCAGCGGCTACAAGCAGGGCGTACGGGCCGGCGACGTCATTACCCGGATTGAGCAGCAGCCTGTCGACAGCCTCACGGTGACGGACGTGGAAACGCTCCTGCGCGGCGAGCCGGGCACGACCGTCGCGGTGCAGGTGGAGCGGGCCGGAGCGCCGGCGCCGATCACGTTCACCCTGACGCGCCGGAAGATCGATCTCAACAGCGTCCCGCACCGCGGGTTTGTCGGGAGTGCATCCGATGGAGTGGGGTACGTCAAGCTGGAGCGCTTCACGCGCGGCGCGAGCGGAGACGTGCAGGCGGCCATCGAGGCGCTCCAGGAACAGCGGGCGCTAACCGGCCTCGTCCTCGATCTGCGCGACAACCCGGGCGGTCTGCTCCGCGAGGCCGTGAAGCTCGTGGAGCTGTTCGTTCCGCAGGGATCTGACATCGTCTCGACCCGCGGCCGCCTGGCGAAGGCCGAGCGCTCGTACCGAAGCGACCGCGCGCCGGTCCGGCCCGACCTTCCGCTTGTGGTGCTCGTGAACGGCCTGAGCGCGTCGGCCAGCGAGATTGTGGCCGGCGCCGTGCAGGACCTGGATCGCGGCGTGGTGTTGGGCACAACCACCTACGGCAAGGGCTTGGTGCAGGTCGTTCGCGCTCTGCCGCACAACACGTCGCTCAAGATGACAACGGCCGAGTACTACACCCCGAGCGGGCGCAGCATTCAGAGCGTGGACTACACGGCGAGCGATTCCGTTGCCATTCCCGACTCGCTCCGTCGTAGCTTCACCACCGCCCGCGGCCGACGGGTGCGCGATCAGCAGGGCATTCGGCCCGACAAAGTCGTGCCGGCCGACCGGCCGAGCGAACTGGAAGAGGCACTCCGGCGCCGAGCCGCCTTCTTTCTGTACGCCAACCACTACGCGGCCCAGCGCGATCGACTGCCCGACGACTTTGCTGTGACCGACGCGGTGCTCGGCGACTTCCGGGCGTGGCTCGACGACGAGGCCTTCGCGTACCCCACCGATGCCGAGCAGGCCGTCGGGCGGTTGCAGCAACAGCTGGACGCTGCCGACTACGAGGGGGTGCGCGACGAACTGAGGGACCTGCGCGCAGCCGTCGAGCAGGAAAAGGCGGACGGGTTCACCCAGCACGCCGCGGCGCTGAAGCAGCACCTGGAGCAGGAAATTTTGGCGCGTTTCGTTCCGAAAAGCCAGCAGATCGAGGCGTCGCTGTCGCACGATACGCAGGTGCAGGAGGCCGCCGCGCTTCTCCAGGACGGCGACCGGTATGAGAGCATTCTGAACCCGGCGGAGTAAGCGCGGGATTTGCACTACAGGCCATTCGTCCCGGGGCGCGCGGGATCGGGCCGTTTCATTGGTTTGAACCCAACAGGGATGGGGCTCTATCAGAAATTTTTTGCGCACTGCCTGGCCACCGGAGATGCCGCACAGCATCGCATCTACGGAGAGCGCAAGCGCAATTTGTTTGCCGACCTCTCGGGCACGGTCGTCGAAATCGGTCCGGGCACTGGCATCAACATTCCGTATCTGCCAGACGGCATCCGCTGGATTGGGTTGGAGCCCAATCCGCACATGCACGAGTTCATCCGCGAGCGGCTGCAAGAACGCGACATCGACGCCGAGATCCGTGACGATCCGGCCCAGGACACGGGCCTTCCCTCCGCGTCGGTCGACACGGTGATCAGCACGCTGGTCCTCTGCTCGGTGCCGTCGCTCGAAGAGACGCTCGCCGAAATCCACCGCATCCTCAAGCCCGGCGGACGCCTGCTGTTTATCGAGCACGTGGCCGCCCCTGACGGCTCCTGGCTCCAGTGGGTGCAAACGGGCATCAAGCCGCTGTGGAGACCGCTTGGGGACGGGTGTCGGCCCGATCGCCACACCGAAGCGGCCATTGAGGCGGCCGGCTTTTCGAAGGTGCAGTACGAGCGCTTCGACGTAGGCCTGCCGGTGGTCTCGCCGCACGTCCTCGGGGTCGCCCAAAAAGCCGAGGCGGAGGGCGCGGACTGAGCGCCTGCGGGGAACGTTCAGGCCATCCGGCGTAGAACTCGTGCGCTGTATTTCGCTTCTCGCTGACGGTCAGTTCTATGCGGGTCTCGGTTTCACTCCTGGGGGTTGTGTTGATCCTGGCGGTGGGCTGTCACGACGGGGTCGGCCAGCAGTCTCCGCCTCCACCGCCGCAACGCGTGGCGCCGGATTCGACGGACGGATCGGCGGCCGCCATCACGCGCTCCCGGCAGAACGCCATCACAAAGGCTGTGGAAGCCGTCTCTCCCGCGGTCGTGAGCATCAACGTCGTGGAAGTGCGACGGGTGCGCACCCCTTTTGCCGATATCTACGACGACCCCTTCTTCCGGCACTTTCTGCGGCGCCCGCAGATGCAGGAGCGACGGGTGGAAAGCATCGGCTCCGGCTTTATCTGGTCGCCAGACGGCTACATCGTGACCAACGACCACGTCGCTGGCAACGCGACCGAGATCGAGGTGCTGTTCCCCGACGGGCGATCGATGCCGGCGGAGCTCGTGGGCAGCGACCCGCCCACCGATCTGGCCCTGTTAAAGGTTGACGCACAGGAGTCGCTGCCCTACCTCGCGTTCGACACCACTGCTGGGCCCATCGTGGGCGAATGGGTGGTGGCGCTCGGCAATCCGTTTGGCCTGTTCGAGGCGACCCAGCCCTCCGTGACGGTGGGCGTTGTGAGTGCCACCGACCGCGATCTGCAGTCGGGCCGCGACGGACGCCTCTACCGCGACATGATCCAGACGGACGCGGCCATCAACCGGGGCAACTCGGGCGGCCCGCTCGTCAACGCACTCGGACAGGTGATCGGGGTGAACGCGGCCATTTACAGCGCCTCGGGAGGCAGCATCGGCATCGGGTTTGCCGTTCCGGCGCAGAAGGCCGTGCGCATCCTGCGAGAATTGCGCGAGACCGGCACGGTCGACCGCTCGTACTACACCGGCCTGTACGCCTCCACCGTCACCCCACGCATTGCCCGTATCCTCGACATCGACCGCACGGAGGGCGTGCTCGTCCGTGACGTCGATGCCGGCTCGCCCGCCGACAAGGCCGGTTTGAAACCGTACGACGTGATCGTCGCGATCGACGGGGAGCGCATCGCGACGCGCGACGATTACGTGGCGCGCATTTACGACTTTCGCCCCGGCGATGTGGTCCAGGTGCGTCTCCTGCGCGACGGGCAGCCCACGACTCTGCCGCTACGCATCGGACGCCGGTAGCGCTTCTCAACGAGGACGCTCTGGAAGATTCGACGACCCCCGGAGAGCGTGTGGAACCATCGCCTCGGCCCGGTGCGTTCAGGGCGCTCCCACGCTCCCACGCTCCCACGCTCCCACGCTCCCACGCTCCCACGCTCCTGCCTCTGCTCCCGATGCCCTTCCGTCGCGGTCTGCTCTTTCTTGCGCTGCTGTTGATGGCAACCGGCTGCCTGCCCCGTAGCTGTCAGCGAGAGCGCAACCAGGCCCTGATGCCGGCCGACTCGCTCTCGCGGCGCGTCGCGCAGACGGTTCCCGTTGACACCCTGCAGCGGCTGTGGACAACGCAAGGACCGGAGGATGCGCGCATGGCGTTGCCGCGAACGGTTCGCTTTCTGCCGGACGGGCGACTGGTGCTGACCGACGCGGAGCGCAATCAGCTGTATTACGTGGGGACCAATGGCACGGTGCAGCAGACAATGCGCCCCGAGGCGTTCGACGTGCCCTACATCGCCGGCGTTCGGGGAGACACGGTCGTCGTGTTCAACGCCGGGGCGGATCGCTTCGACCTCGTTGTGAACGGCCGCCGCCTGTCGCAACGGTCGGTGGTGTTTCAGCGTCCGGCGGAGGAAACGCTCGTCTATACCCTGGCAACCGCCACGAGCTTCTACGCGAAAGTCGTAGGCGAAGAGACGCCGGGCTTCATCGGGCGCCTGGACGACCGCGGGCGCGTCGTCGCCCGGATGCCGCTCTCCGGTCCGACGTGGCGTCAGGCCGGCTTTCTGCGGGCCTGGGGCGACTCGCTGCTGAGCTTGACTGGATTCCGCCCGGTGATCGACATGGCCCCGCTGGATTTCGAGGACGGTGCGACCGTCGACTCTACGACGCTCGTGGGGTTCGACTCGCCCATGCTGGAGCGCAGCTATTCCTTCTTGCAGGGCGACACGTCCAAGCCGCCGCTCCTGACGGTCTCGGCCGCGCCCCTGGGCGGTCGGCTGTTCGTGCTGAACCTCCGCCCGGGCTGGCTGCGCATCGACGTCTACGACCGGGACGGGCGGCTCGCCCGGGCGCTCACCGAGCGAAACCGAGACGGGTCGCGCAACGACTATCCGCGGGACCTCGCCGTGCGCCGCACGCCCGACGGCGTGCTGCTGGCGGTCGTCCGCTCGGCCCCCACGCCGCAGCTCGAGCTTTACCGATGGCAGCCGCCGGACCGGACCCGCACGACGGCCCGGAAGTAGCGGTGCTCAGAAGTAGTAGCGAAGGCCCAGACCGCCACCGATCTCGCCCTCCGTTTCGGGCACCACGCCGATGCGGGGCGTCACCTGCACGTACAGCTCGACCTGCTGCGAGAAGACCAGGTTGAGCCCGGCGGTCCCACTGATCCCCAGCCCGATCTCGTCGTCGCTGGGGTTGTCGACGACGCCGATAAATGCCCCCGGCCCCACGAACCATTCCAGCTGCGGGTCAATGTTGGACGCGTCAATCCGGTGCTCGAACAAAGCATGGCCGTTGAGGAAGAAGAAGTCGTCGAGGTCCCAGGCCGCGAGGAAGTCGTAAGAGGGCGCGCTTTCGTTGTACACCTTGAGGGTGAGGCCGGTCGGCTCCCCGAGCTGGCCGCCGAATCCGACGGCACCGGTCGTCCGCTGCGCCGCTGCGGGCGACGTCCATAGGACAAGAAGCAGCAACGGGAGGGCGAGATGCGCAGCCGAGCGGTCGAGCATGAGCACGTCGAAGTTGATCGGGAGGAATGCCGGGATTGAAGTCCTCCTATGGATCCGGGGGGAACGGGATTCTCGTCCTTGACCAACGATCTGTGAAGAGAGACCCGCGCGGCGCGAAAATGTGGCGATACCGTTCCACGCGCGCCGTCCCGCGAGGGGAACAGCGGATTCGGGCTTGCGTGCCATTTCGCGTCGATTCCGCGTGGCCGCAGCGGCACACGGCACCCGCCGCCGCGCCTGCTTTCTCACGACCGATGCCCTCCGCATGGCTGCTCCGACCGACCTTACGACCCTCGGCGCCCTCAAAGACGCCGGCTACCACGTTCGCTCCGTCAAGCAAGAAATGCGCAGCAACCTGATGCGCAAGCTGCAAGCCGGGGCGGACATTTTTCCCGGCATTATCGGCTACGACCGGACGGTCATCCCGCAACTGCAGAATGCTATTCTCGCCAAGCACGACATCATTCTGCTCGGGCTGCGCGGGCAGGCCAAAAGCCGCATCATCCGGATGCTGCCGTCGCTGCTTGACGAGCACGTGCCCATCATTAAGGGCACGCCCCTGAATGAAAGCCCCTTCAACCCGCTCACCAAGCAGGGCCGCGAGATTGTTGCGGAGCGTGGCGACGAGACCCCCGTCGCCTGGCTGCATCGATCGGAACGCTACGGCGAGAAGCTGGCCACGCCCGACACCACCATCGCCGATCTCATCGGCGACATCGATCCCATCAAGGCGGCCAACCAGCGCCTCACCTACGCCGACGAGGAGGTTATCCACTTTGGCATCATTCCGCGCACCAACCGCGGGATCTTCGCCATCAACGAGCTGCCGGACCTCCAGCCGCGCATCCAGGTCGGCCTGCTCAACATCATGGAAGAGCAGGACATCCAGATCCGCGGCTTTAACATTCGCTTTCCACTGGACGTGATGATGGTCTTCTCGGCCAACCCGGAGGACTACACGAGCCGGGGCAACCTCATCACGCCGCTCAAGGACCGGATCGACAGCCAGATCATTACGCACTACCCGAAGACCATCGACCTCGGGATCGAGATTACCGAGCAGGAGGCCTGGCAGGACCGGAGCGACGGGGAAGACCCGGCGATGGAAGTGCACATCCCGCACGTCTTCCGCGAAATCATCGAGCAAGTGGCCTTCGAAGCGCGCGACAGCGAGTACATCGACCAGACCTCCGGCGTGTCGGTGCGGGTGACGCGCGCGGCGCTCGAAGACTTGATCTCGGCGGCAGAACGGCGCGCCCTGCTGAACGGCGAGACGGAAACGACCGTCCGCGTCAGCGACCTGATGCACATCGAGCCGGCCATCACCGGCAAGGTCGAGCTCGTTTACGAAGGCGAGCAGGAGGGCGCCAAGAACGTGGCCCTCACCCTGATTGGCCGGGCCATCCGATCCACCTTCACGCGCTACTTCCCCGACCCGAACGACAAAGAAGAGGGCCGGCCCGAGTATTCGGAGATCCTCAACTGGTTCGCGCAGGGCCGCGCCGTGGATTTGGACCAGGAGCTTTCGTTTTCCGAGTATGCCAAGGAACTGGATCGCGTCGAGGGACTGAAAACGGTCGTCGATGCGCACGTGACGCCCGGCGATCCCGGCGCCACCGCGTCCATGATGGAGTTCGTCCTCGAAGCCCTGCACCAGAACTCCCTCGTCGGCAAAGAGATCGACGACGGCGAGCAGACCTACAACGACATCATGGGTTCGATGCTGTCCTCCTTTGGCGACGGGGGCTTCGATGAGGACGACTTTGAGGACGGCGACGAGTGGGACCGGTACTGATTGTCGATTGCAGATCCATGATCGCGGAGGACGGCCTCGACCAGCCGAGGCATTGCAACGCGACCCTCCGCGGTGGACCGTCGAGTCCGACATCTACGATGCCCCATCTCAAACGCAAACGATGAACGTTTCCATTCGTCCCGCCGAACCGTCGGATGCGGATACGCTCGTCTCGCTCATTCTGGAGCTTGCGGCGTACGAGCAATTGCTTGACGAGGCCGAGCCGAGTGCCGACAACCTCCGCCGCCAGCTTGGATCGGAGGCCCCTCCGCAGTGCGAGGCCCTGCTCGCCGAAACCGGCGACGGAGAGGCCGTCGGGTTTGCGCTCTTCTTCCACAACTACTCGACGTTCCTGACCAACTTCGGCCTCTACCTGGAAGACCTGTTTGTGCGACCCACCTACCGCGGGGAAGGCATTGGGTTTGCCCTGCTGCAGCGGGTCGCACAGATTGCGCACGAGCGGGGCTGTCGTCGGCTCGACTGGGCCGTGCTCGACTGGAATACCGAGGCGATTGACTTCTACGGCCGGTTCGGGGCCGAGCCGCTGGACGAATGGACCACCATGCGCCTCGACGAGGATGCCATCGAAGAGGTGGCGGAGACCGATCCGCGAGAGCACGTGTAACTTGGAGGGCGGACTCGGACACCGAGCGGTCCCGGCTCTGGTTTCTTTCTTGATCGGGCTGGATCCCACTGTCTTCTGCGACCCACCCTCGATCCTGTGTCTGTTCTTGTCGTCATCCCGGCGTTCAACGAAGCGCGTGCCATCGCGCAGGTCGTCGCCGACATTCCTGATGCGCTCGTGGACGAAGTGGTGGTGGTCAACAATGCGTCGACGGACGAAACCGAGGACAATGCCCGGGCCGCCGGGGCAACTGTCATCTCCGAGCCGCGTCAGGGCTACGGCTTTGCCTGCCTGCGGGGCATCGCGTATGCCACGGCCCGGCAGCCCGACGTGCTCGTCTTCCTCGACGGCGACTACAGCGATCATCCGGAAGAGATGACGGCCCTCGTCGAGCCCATCCGGGAGGGGCGGGCCGACTTCGTCGTGGGGTCGCGCATCCGAGGAGACAGCGAACCGGGCGCCATGCTTCCGCAGGCCCAGGTGGGCAACCGGCTGGCCTGCACGCTCATGCGGTGGATCTGGGACGTTGAGTACACCGACCTGGGCCCCTTCCGAGCGATTCGCTTCCGCGATCTGCTGGCGCTGGACATGCAGGACCAGACGTTCGGCTGGACGATCGAGATGCAGATCAAGGCGGCCGAAGCCGGCCTCCGCATCGAAGAGGTCCCCGTGTCGTATCGGCGGCGCGTGGGCGTCTCGAAGATCACGGGTACCATCAGCGGCACGGTTCAGGCGTCGGCCAAGATCCTGTGGACCATCGGACGCATGGCCTGGACGCGCCCGCAGCGGGTTCCGCGCCTGCGCCGGCGGGTTCGCGAGCACCGTGAAAGGGCGCCCAAAATCGGGACGTGACTTGAACTTTTGGCCGCAGATCGGGTTTGCAGGCCCTGTGTTCGAACGCCATCCATTCCCGTCCACCCCCTTGCCATGAAGCCCGACATCTGGTACAACGGAGAGTTCGTTGCCCACGACGATGCCCAGATCCACGTCCTTTCGCACGTCATCCATTACGGCTCCTCCGTCTTCGAAGGCATCCGCTGCTACGAGACCGAGAAAGGGTCGGCCGTCTTTCGCCTGGACGAGCACATGCGCCGCCTGGAGGACTCGGCCAAGATTCACCGCATGGACATCCCGTACAGCCGCGACGCGTTGAACGCGGCCGTGGTTGATACGATCGAGCGCAGCGGCCTGGCCGAATGCTACATTCGCCCGGTCGTGTTTCGCGGCGAAGGGCCGATGGGCGTCAATCCGCTGCAGAACAAGGTCGAAACCTTCGTGGCCGTCTGGGAATGGGGCACGTACCTCGGCGACGAGGCGCTCGAAGAAGGCGTTGACGTGGAGGTTGCCAACTGGAATCGCATGGCGCCCAACACGCATCCGGCGTTGGCCAAGGCCGGCGGCAATTACCTGAATGCCTCGCTGGTCAAGATGAACGCCATGAAGAACGACAAGATGGAGGGCATCATGCTGAGCTCGGACGGCTACCTGGCCGAGGGCAGTGGCGAAAACCTCTTCGTGGTGCGCGACGATACCCTCTACACGGCCCCGACCGGGCTCTCCATTCTGCCCGGCATCACGCGCGATGCCATCATCACGCTCGCCCGCAAGCGCGGCTATGAGGTCGTCGAGAAGCGCCTTCCTCGCGAGGTGCTCTACATCGCCGACGAACTCTTCTTCACGGGCACCGCTGCCGAGGTGACGCCCATCCGCACCGTGGATGACTATACCATCGGAGACGGCAGCCGCGGCCCGGTGACCAAAGAGCTGCAGGAGGCGTTCTTCAGCGTCGTCCATGCGGGCAACGACCCCCACGACTGGCTCACGTTTGTGGACGTTTCGGCGCCGGAGCCCGCCACGGCGTAGCGCCTTCGGGCTCCCGCTGTTTTGCGCTTTTGATTCCTGCGAGCGCCTCCCTGGATGGTCTCCGGGGAGGCGCTTCCTCGTTCTTTCGTCTCATCCGTCTCCCGATTCCCCATGAAGGTTGCCAAGCGTTTCCGCTGGGAGGCTGCCCACCGGCTGCCGTGGCACGACGGTGCATGCCGCCATCTGCACGGTCACTCCTACCGGATGATGGTCGAACTGCAGGGCGAGCCGGACGACCGCGGCATGCTCATCGACTTCAAGCACGTGAAGCGGCTCGTGAAGCCGCTCGTCGACCGGATGGACCACGCCACGCTCATCGCCGCCGACGACACCGCGCTAAAGCAGGCCGTGGCCGCGCTCGATACCAAGACGTACGAACTGCCGTTCGACTCCACGGCCGAGAATCTGTGCTCTCACGTGGCGCAGTATCTGGGCACACGAGGATACGACATGCTGACCGCGAAGGGCGTTACCACCCTGCGCGTCTGCGTCTGGGAAACCGAGACCTGCTACGCCGAGATCGAAAAGCCGCTGGCCGCCTTTGCCGAGGCGGCGGCCGCACGAGGCGCGGCCACTACGGTCGGGCAGGACGTCGCGTAACGCCTGTCTCCTCTCGGCAGGACGCATCCGCGACGTCGGCAGCACCGGAATCAGAAGTTGATGGTCAGTCCGACCCGATCCGGAGAAAGGATGGGATGGTAGGAAACGCCGTCTTGCTGATAGCCGCCTTCGGTGACCACGCGGCCGACGAAGTAGCCGAGTGCGCCGCCCACGACCACGTCCGACAGCCAGTGGTTTCCGCTTTCGAGGCGCTGGAGGCCCACCGACGTCGCCAGTGCATACGACGGAATCTGTACGTACCACCGGTCGTAGCTGTGGGACAACACGGACGCGAGCGCGAAGGCCCGGGCAGTGTGGCCCGACGGCATCGATAGCTCGCTGTGGCTCATCGAGAACTTTCCGAACGCGGCCTCATCGGTCTCGACGCCCGGGTTTGGTCGACTGCGGCTGATAAAGCCCTTGAAAAAGTCGGTGACGAGGTTGGTATAGACCAGCGCCTCGCCGAGGCGCACGGAGGTTCGCGTGAGCTTCCGGTTTTGCAAAGCCACCCCACTGGCGGCCATGAGTCCGGCCGTGCCCAGCACAAACCGGTCGGGGCCGACGCGATCGTACACGCGGCCCGGACCGGCGAGCGGACCGGTGTACGGCGATCCGGTGCCGTGACCCACGTTGTCGCTCAGGTACACGCTCGTTTCACGATCTACTTCCACCACGAGGCCTGCAAGCAGCGCCGAGGCGCCGAGCATCTCCCAGCCGTCGCTCCGTGAGAGACGCAGCGGGGCTGTGACGAGAGACACGGCGTCGCGTCCCATCGAGGCGAAGGACGGCACCCACGGCCCGGGATCCTGGGGGCGCTCCTGCGTGGCGCGCAACGCGGGGGACTGCAACGAGTGCGGCGTGTCCAGACCCGGATCCGGTTCGTATTGGGCACAGGCCGAGCGGGGCACCACGGCACCCATCACCATGCAGATCCAGCAAATCAGGGCACAGAGGCAAGCGCAGCGGTGCGGCGCAAAGGGAGGCGCGGAAAGCGAGGAGACGGGCACGTCCTGGGAGCGACAGGGCGGAGTCATGCGGTGCAAGGATCGAGGAGGCCAACAGTACAGCGTGCAGGAAGAAACCGACGCAGGAGGGGACAAGGACCCGCTTTTATTACGGAACCGTTAACAAGATCCGGCACGGGACGTTTCACGTCAAGGCCGGGCGTTACGCGGGTTCTGCCTCGGCAGCGACCTGGTCCTCGAAATTGCGGAAGATCGCTGTGGCCACCTGGGCCTTCTGCACGTTTTCGGTCGTGCAGGTTTGGAGCGCACGCTGGATGTCATGGGCCGGGAGGTCCTTGCTCTCGATCATGGCCTTGGCCGTGCGCAGGTCGTACTCCGGGTGGAACTGGGTCGTGTAGACGGTGTCCGTGCGAAAGGCCTGCACCCCGACCTCGTTCTCGGCGAGGACCGTGGCGCCTGGAGGCAGTTCCACGACGTGGTCCGAGTGCGTGGCGAATGCCGTGAACGGGCTGGGGATGCCGTCAAACAGCGGGTCGTCGGCGACCTGGTGGATCTGGGTGTAGCCGAGCTCGTAGTCGCCGCCTTCCACGCGTCCGCCCAGCACCTCGGCCAGCAGTTGATGGCCCCAGCACACGCCCAGGATGGGAAGGTCGGCCGCAAGGGCGCCGCGCGTCCAGGTGGCGAGCTCGGCAATCCACGGTCGGTCGTGGTACACCGACGACTGCGAGCCGCTGATCACGACGGCGTCGAACGGTGGGGCCATGCCGGCCTCCGCGGGGGGAGCCGTCTCGGGATCGGCCACGGGCGGCGGAATCTCGCCCTCGTTGGCATTGAAGATGGTGAGCGTCGCGCGAAGCTCCCGGCGGAAGTTGCGTTTGGCGTGCGGCGTGCCGAGGGAAGCGTCGATCAGGGCAAAATGCATGGGAGACAGAGGCTGATTACCGATCACCGACGGTATGCCGCACCGACGATCCCGAGTGACGTTCCGAAACGACCAGGGCGCGTTAAACGATTGAAACGTCGGCATCTCCCGGGAGATGTGCCCTGCTACGCGGCGCCGTTGCCCTTGAGGGCAACGCTGTCCTCGCCAAAGAGCCGCTGCGCGCCTTTCATGAACTCGGCGGTCGGTTCGATGACGTACTTGCGACTGCGAAGGCGTTCCCGGGTTGGAAGCTCGGGAGCCTGCACGTCGAAATACAGGGTGCAGTTGCCGCGGTTGCGTTCGCACAGGCGCTGGAGCTTCTGCATGTGCTCGGGAAGCGTCGTGTTGAGATTAATATTGAGCACCACCTCGTCCACCATCTGCTCGCGCACTTTCCACATCGGGTGCACGTCCTGCACGATCACCTTAACGGTGCCGCCGCGCACTTGCACCCGGCCCTTGACGAGCACGACCTCATCGACGTCGAGATACGCCTGAATGCGGTCGAACACGGAAGAGAAGACGACGAGCTCGCCCTGGCCGGTAAAGTCCTCGATCTGGGCGAACGCCATCGGTTTGCCGCGCTTGTCGCGGGTGGTGCTAATCTCCGTGAGGATGCCGCAGAAGGTGCGCACCGGACCGCTGTTGCGACCGTTGCCCCCGGCGTTCTCGATGGCCTTCTCCAGCGCTTCGGCCTCCCCGAAGTGCGCGCTCGCGAAGGCCTCGGCCTCGGCGCGGTACTGGTCGAGCGGGTGGCCGGAGACGTAGAAGCCCAGCACCTCGTGCTCGGCCTTGAGCTGCTGGGAGGTCGGCCAGGGATCGACGCGCGGCAGCGTCGGGTCCATCTCGCCGAACCCGCCCTCTGAATCGCCGAACATGTTCGTCTGGTTGCGCATCTGCTCGGTCTGGTACCGCTGCCCTTCCTTCACGGCCATGTCGGCCGCCTCGATAAGCTGTCCGCGGTGGCCTTCGAGCTCGTCCAGCGCGCCGGACTGGGCGAGGGCCTCCAGCGTCCGCTTGCCCACCGTGCTGAGGTCGACGGTCTTGGTAATATCAAAGATCGTCTCGAACGGCCCGTCCTCTTCGCGCGCCTCGATAATCGCCTCAATGGCGTCCGTTCCGGCGTTCTTCACCGCCCCCATGCCGAAGCGAACCGCCCCGTCCTCGACCGTGAAGTAGGTCTGGCTCTTGTTGATCGACGGCGGCAGCACCTCGATGCCCATGTGCCGCGCCTCCTCGAGCACGACGCTGAGCTTGTCGTTGTTGCCCATCTCGTTCGTCATCGCCGCCGCCATGAATTCTGGCGGATAGTGGGCCTTCAGGTAGGCCGTCTGGTAGGCAACAATCGAGTAGGCGGCGCTGTGACTCTTGTTGAAGCCGTAGCCGGCAAACTCGTTGATGATGTCGAACAGCCGGTTCGCTTCCTCCTTCGGAATGTCGTTCTCCGCGCGACAGCCTTCCACAAACTTCTCACGCTGCTCGCGCATGAGTTTCTCCTTCTTCTTGCCCATGGCCCGGCGCAGAATGTCCGCCTCGCCGAGCGTAAAACCGGCCAGCTCGCGGGCCATCTCCATCACCTGCTCCTGGAAGACGGCAATGCCGTACGTCGGCTCCAGGATGTCTTCCAGCATCGGGTGCGGGTACTCGACCTCCTCCGTGCCGTGCTTGCGGGCGATGTAGGTCGGGATGTTCTCCATCGGCCCCGGACGGTACAGGGCGTTCATGGCGATGAGGTCGTTGATCTCCGTCGGCTGCAGCTTGCGCAGCCACTCGCGCATGCCGGTCGACTCGAA
>Ga0207797_1000779_pt1 | contig 23956 bp, 20 predicted proteins | sample PRCRCaboRojoPR_6_FD_187275 | JGI IMG/M metagenome (GOLD analysis project Ga0207797, IMG submission 187275) | Marine sediment microbial community from Cabo Rojo, Puerto Rico - PR CR 10% Liquid 1 (SPAdes) | ecosystem: Environmental > Aquatic > Marine > Coastal > Sediment | place: Cabo Rojo, Puerto...
AGTTTTGACTCATCAGCAACCGCTGTGAGTGACAGCTACTGCATCTTCTGAGGGCGAGAAGCCGTCTTTAGCGCCGTAAAATTGTATATCAGCAACCCATTCGTATTCGGTTAAGACGTGAAACCAGCATACAGCGCGGCATTCACCTCCTCAAGAAGCGTCCGACGTGATGGAGATGGCTGTCTGGCCTCCTGATACCACGTGTCCGGGAGATTCGGGTCGTAGCTGAACGACACGACGATGTCAGAGAGGACTCGCTGGGCGTACGACCGGAAGGTCGTCGCCCAGCGTTCCGTCGGGAACACGCAGTCGTCTCCCTGTTCGTGAGCGTGATCGACGAACATCCGCAGGATGGCTCTGCTGACCACCAGCGTCAGCAGAGCCGCCGTCACCTGAATCCGGATGATGTGCTCCTTCCCCGTCTGGAAGCGACCAAGCCCGTACTGCGATTTCAGCTCACGGAACAACAGCTCGACGACCCACCGAGCACGGTACAGCGTCGCTACCTGCTCGGGACTGAACTCATCGCTCGGCAGGTTCGTGATGTACAACCGATAGCCGTCGTCGGCGTCCGAATCGCGGACGCCGACGACTCGGAACCGCTTTTTGTCCCACGACCTCGTCTGGTTGTACGCTCGGCGCTGGAACCTGACGTCGACCTCGACGTCGATGTGTTCCCTGCACAGCTCACCGACAACATCGAAGACCCGCTTGCCTTCGAGCGGAATGGCGCGACCGCGCCATTCTCGCAGTTCTCGGACGATCAGCGGATTCGCACTCCGCTTCAGTCTGCTCACGAAGAAGCCGTCGTTCTCGTCGATCAGCGCGAACCGCCGGTACTTGAAGAAGCCGAGATCCAGCAAGAACAGCCGACCACGCAGCCACGAGCCGGTTTTGAACAGGGTGCTCTCGTGGGTGCGTTCGTCGGTGATCGCGCGCGCGATCACCGACTGACTGGTGACGCTGTGAACGAGGTAGAGCTTGAGCCCGGAGACACCGGGATGCGTCGCGGGGAACGCCGAGAGGAATCGAATCAACCGCACGACCGTGGCGTCGGCGACGACCACGTCGCGGAATCGCTCGAAGGCTGGAGCGACGGTGTGAGGGACAGCGACCTCCTCGACGGCGTGGTCGAGGAGGTCGCGGAGAAGCCGTTCCAGTTGTTCGGTGAAGCGGTCGTAGAAGCTGGAGGCAACGAGGTTCTGGCCGGTCGCACCGTTGTACGTCCGGCGATACGCGGCGATCGAGCGGGCTTCGCCGCCGACGGCGAAGCCCACGATCATCGTCCAGACCAGTACACGGACGTCGAGCTTTCGTTGGCGAACGACGACTTCGCGCTCACGCGCGAGGTCGTCGATCATCCCCGACGGAAACAGGGAAGTCAACAGCGACGTAATTGCATCTGGGGAGAGTTTCATTCACCTCCCCTTCGTTCTCCGAGTTCAGGTAGCCGCCGGCTTGCGATTTAGCTCCTTAACCGAATACGAATGGTATCGAGGGTCACTGCCCGTCTGCTCTGCTTGTCGCTGAGGGTTTGGAGTGCGGCTCTGTAGTTTCCGAGGCTCTGTAGCTCTGTTTTAGAGATTCCTCTGAGCATTCCAGCGATCCGGCTCAGATTCTCGGCGTCTCCGGGGTCGAAGACGACCTTGGTGCGGCAGTTGTTGGTGACGGCCTGGCGCATGTTCGAGTCTAATCGGTTGAGGTATTGCGTGATGAGCCAGCAGCCGAGGCCGTACTCGCGAGCTTCGGAGAGGATTTTGGCGAAGTTGCTGCCTTCGCCGGCGCCGTTCGGGGACCGTTCGTCGCAGCCGTACCGGTCCTGCTCCTCGGATCGCCCCGACAGCAGGCCCCCGCCAGGGGAAGGTCCCCCGGAGGAGCAGTCGACGGTTCGGACGGGACACGCCGACGACTGGGGGGCGGCGCGCGTCGCGTAAACCCGGTATTAACTACGTCCGTCGCCGTGCAGGTAGTCGAGCGATGGGGTCGACGACGCGTGGTCGAGTCCAGCACGACACCGATGACACTGCACCGACCAACCGGCGGCGAAGCGGAACCGACGAGCGAGCCGCGGCCGCGCCACGGGCGCTGACACCTCCCGCATGACTCGCGTTCTCGCGGTCGACGTCGGCGCCACCGAGATCAGGGGCGTGCTCGCGGACGAGTCCGGGCTCCGGGGAGCGCCGTGGGCGTTCCCGACCGCAGTCGTCGCCGACGGGGCGGACGCGACCGAGCGCGGCGAGGCGCTCGCCGAACGGATCCGGCAGGAGCTCTCGGCGCCGATCGACGCCGTCGGGGTCGCGGCGGCCGGCGTCTTCGACCGCGACGCGAGGGAGTTAGTCGAGACCGCCAACTGGGCCGGCGCGGCGCTCGGCCCGCTCGAGACGGAGCTCGGCGTCCCGCTGGGGTTCGAGAACGACGCCGACGCGAGCGTCCGGGCGATCCAGCGGTACGGGCGAGGGGACGGAGAACGCGCCGCTCGCGACGGAGGAAGCGTCGGCAGCGCGGGGACCGACGACGACAACCTCGCGTACCTCTGTATCGGCACCGGGATCGGCGTCGGGGTCGTCCACGAGGGGCGGCTGATCCGCGGCGTCGAGGCGGGGTTCGCGAACGTCAACTGGGACGGCGACGTGACCCACTTCGGCGTCACGAACCCGTGGGAGGGGTACGCCTCCGGCGCCCGGCTCGCGGATCGGGTCCGGGAGTGGGTCGAGGCGGACGACCGCGAGACCGCCCTGACCGGCCGGGAGGACGCCGAGGCGTTCTTCGAGGCCGTCTACGACGGCGACCCGGTCGCGCGCGACTACTACACGCGGCTCAAGCGGATCAACGCGGCGGGCATCGGGACCGTCGCCAACGTGTTCTCGCTCGACACCGTCGTCGTCGACGGCGGCGTCGCCGGCAACCACCCGCGGCTCGTCGACTACGAGGACGACCCGTACGCGACCGAGGCGGTCCCCCTCGACGACTACTGCGTCTCGACGCCCCCGATCGTCGAACGCCGGGCCGACCTCGCGTCGTTCGACGACGAACTCGAACTCTACGGCGCGGCGGCGTCCGCACTCGCCGCGCTCGAGTAGCCCGCGACGGTCCCGAACGACCGGTCGAACGGGGGGCGACGGCGCCCGACCCCCCGTGATCGCGGAACAACTCGACGTCGAGAAGCGGTTCGCCGACGAGTCGGGACGATCCCGGAGCCGAACGACCCCGAGCGACGCGACCGGTACGGTGAGAACCGTGCACACGACACGTCACGTGGACGAACTGTGGATTCCACGGCGATTCCGGCTCGCCGTGGGTGTCCTGGCACGGAATCCGCGCAGAACCCGAGATCTCGTGGTCGTTTGCCCAGCAAACCACGAAATAGAAAACGTTCGTCGTTCGAGGCTCGGCTTTCACGGACGAATGCAAACCCTTAACCGTGGCTCCCGTCTTCCTCCAGTTGCAATGGCAAACGGTACGGTTGATTTCTTCAACGACACGGGCGGCTACGGTTTCATCGAGACTGAGGACTCTGACGACGACGTGTTCTTCCACATGGAGGACGTTGGCGGCGAGGACCTTACGGAGGGGACCGAGGTAGAATTCGACATCGAACAGGCCCCCAAGGGCCCGCGCGCGACGAACGTCGTCCGCGTCTAATCCGGTTCGCACCGTCGCCGCGAGGCGACACGACGGACCCCGTTTCTTTCGACGCCCCGTACCCCGAGAGCGATCGCCGCGCGGCTCGAAGCCGCCGGTCGAACGCCGCGAGTGGACACCGTCGGCAGCGCCGCGCGGTCGCGCCCTCAGGGACGGACCGTAACGCGACCCCGGCGTTCGGGACGGCTCGCGGCCGGGACGGGTTCGGAGCGAGTCACCGCCGGGAGCCGAACCGCAGGCGGGGGTGACGATCCCGTCGGCGGTGAACCGGCCCCGGCCGGCGGGCTGTGACGACTCGCGTTCCCCGCCGTCGGCCCGTCGGTCTCCGGCGGCCCGTCGGTCTCCGGCGGCCCGTCGGTCTCCGGCGGCCCGTTGGCCTCCTGCACCACGTACCGCTGGCCGACCATCGGGTCCAGCAGGCTGTCGACGGGCGCGCGGTCGTCGCGCAACACGGGGACGTCGTCGGTCGCCGGCGGCGGCCGGTAGTGGCGGATCTCGCTCGCGAGGTCGATCCCGACGTCCCGCCGCTCGTTTCGCGCGAGGAGCTGCGCCTCGGTGAGCCGGGTCGCGTTCCGCGTCGCGACGAGTTCGACGTTCTGTACCGCACCACCGCCCGAGACCGGGAAGCCGTACACCTGCGGGAACACCCGGGCCATCGTCCGGTACTCGGCCCGGTAGAACTGCGACGCCGGCCCGGTGGGCGCGGAGATGACGTTCGCGAACAGCACGCCGTCCGCGGAGAGTCGGCTCTTCGCGAGCCGGAAGAACTCCACGGTGGTCAGCTCGAACGGGACCTTGTCCTTCCGGTAGGCGTCGAGCACGATCAGGTCGTACGTCCGGTTCGTCTCCCGGAGGAACTGCCGGCCGCCGACGGTGTAGACGTTCAGGTCGGCCGACTCCTCGAGCGCGAAGTACCGCTCGGCGGCGTCGACGACCTCGGGGTCGATCTCGGCGACGTCGACGGTGACGTCGTAGTCCCGGACGAACCGCTTCGGGCCGGTGAACCCGCCGCCGCCGACGAACAGCACGCGGTCGACGTCGTCGGTCATCAGGAGCGGGAGGTGGAAGTAGCGCGTGTAGTCGAAGACGTGGCGGTACGGGTCGTCGAGGTCCATCGCGCTGTGTCGCTGCCCGTCGAGGTAGAGCGTCCGACGGTCGCCGAGGTCGACCACCCGGAGCTCCTGGTAGGCCGTCTCCGTCTCGTAGACGACGCGCCCCTCGACGGAGACGCCGACCGCCCCGCTGCCAGCCGCGGCGACGAGGAAGAGCGCGACGGTCGCGCACGCGGCAGCCTGGTCGCTGTCGATGTCGGGGCGAACGAGGACGACCGCCGTCGCGACGGCGAGCGCGCCGAAGACGAACGCGATCGCGTCGACGTCGAGTGACGGTACGAGGACGAACGTCGTCGCGAACGCGCCGACGATGCTCCCGACCGTCCCGACCGCGTAGACGTGGCCCGACGCCTCCCCGAGCCCGTCCTTCGCCGACAGCTCGGCCGCGTACGGGCTGACGTAGCCGAGGACGTACGTCGGCGGCCCGAACAGCAGCGTGATGGCCGGCAGCGACGCGAACCGACCCGGGAGCGGGAGCCCCGCGGTCGACCGGACGAGCAGGTCGCCCACGAGGATCAGGCCGGCGACGTACGCCGCCGTCAGCAGGAACAGCCGTGCCATCCGGGCGTTCGTCGCCCGCGTCGCCGCCCGTCTGCCGCCGCGGTGGTAGCCGTAGCTGAGCGCGGCGAGGAAGACGCCGATGATGCTCCCCCACGTGTAGATGCTGCTGCCGAACTGCGGCGCGACCATCCGCCCGGCGAGGATCTCCAGCCCCATGCTGGCGACGCCGGAGACGAACACCGCCAGCTCCGGCCGCGTCAATCGGAGGGAATCCAGGGAGCGGGCCGTGACCATGCGACACCGGAGGGGACGCGACCGGTTAACTGTTGGACGACGTACCCGGAGTCGCGCCACTGGCGGACGGTCAGGGCCTTTACCCCTCGCCCCCGGAGAGGGTGTATGGGCAGTCGGGCGTCGCCGCAGGTGCCGCACGGGTTCCGGGAGCAGGTTCGCTTCTACCTCCTCGACCACAGGACGCCGCTCGGGAAGGTGATCGACGTCTCGTTGCTCGTGTTGAACCTGGTGTTCGTCGGCGTCTTCGTGGCCCAGACCTACCCCGTCGAGGCGACGACCCGGTCGTGGCTGTGGGACCTGGAGGTCGGGATCGCGCTCGTGTTCGCGGTCGAGTACGTCCTCCGGCTGTACGGCGCCCGGAACCGGCTGGCCGAGGCCGCCAACCCGTACACCGTAGTCGACCTGCTGTCGGTGCTGCCGACGCTGTCGGTGCTCCTGTTGCCCGTCCCGACGGTCGTGGCGGACGTCGGGTTCCTGCGGGTCGTCCGCGTCGTTCGGGTGTTGCGGTTCTACCGGTTCACGCGGGACGAGGAGTTCTTCTTCGGGACCGTCTCCGTCGGTACCCTGCGATCGATGAAACTGCTGTTGACGGTGCTGGTCGTCTTCTTCGTCTCGGCCGGGCTCTTCTACAGCGCCGAGCACCAGGTGAACCCGGGCGTCGAGAACTTCGGCGACGCGTTCTACTACACGGTCGTCACCCTCACGACCGTGGGGTTCGGCGACGTCGTCCCGGTCACGCAGATGGGCCGCTGGGTGACGGTGGCCGCGGTCCTCGCCGCAGTCGTCCTCGTGCCCTGGCAGGCGGGCAAGATCGTCCGGGAGTGGGCACACAGGGAGCAGGTGAACGTCACGTGCCCGAACTGCGGGCTCGCCTACCACGACCGGGACGCGTCCCACTGCAAGGCCTGCGGGCACGTCATCTACCAGGAGTACGACTCGCGACAGTAGCGCGGGACGTCGTCGAGTGACCGGGATCCCCCGCCCGGAACCAGCGGTGGTCCCTCGACCGGACCCCGGACGGGACCCAACGACGCGGGCGACAGCGGGGAGCAGGGTGCAGTACACGCCCGGGCGAGAACTGTGGATACGACCGGCGTTCCTGCTCGTCGTTTCGAACCTGTCACGATGCCATCGATCGTCCTCTGAGATGGTCAAAATATCACAAATATCGTCCGTAGTGGGACGCACGTTTCTTGAATTCGATTTTTTCAGGACGAATTCAGAACCCTTGACCGTGTGCTGGTCCCCTCTTCGGTTGCAATGGCAAACGGCAAGGTCGACTTCTTCAACGACACTGGCAGCTACGGTTTCATCGAGACTGACGACCCTGACGACGACGTGTTCTTCCACATGGAGGACGTCGGCGGCGAGGATCTGACGGAGGGAACCGAGATCGAATTCGACATCCAGCAGGCCCCCAAGGGCCCCCGCGCGACGAACGTCGTTCGCGTCTAACGACTGGTTCACACCGTCGCCACGGGGAGCGACTGCTCCGGGACGGACCGTACCGCGGGTCGGCAGGCGATCGTTCCCCGCGCCGGCTGCCCGTCTCCCGTCCGGACCGGACGGTCGGCCAGCCGGTTCGGCCGGACGGTCCGGACGGTCGACCCGGCGATCTCGGGCGAACCAACGCCGGACGAACGGGATCACGACTCGACGTGGGGTCACGACTCGACGTCGACGCCGGTGACCTCGAAGCGGGCCCCGCCGGCCGCGCTCTCGGTCAGCGCGACGTCCCAGCCGTGGGCCTCGACGACGCCGTCGACGATCGCCAGCCCGAAGCCGGTCCCGCCGGCCGCGGTGGTGTGCCCGGGTTCGAACGCCCGCTCGCGGTCCTCGACGGGGACCCCCGGCCCGTCGTCCTCGACGGCGAAGCCGTCGGGCTCGAGTCGCTCGAGCCGGACGCGAACGTCGTCCCCGCCGTGGTCGACCGCGTTACGGAACAGGTTCTCGAGCAGGTGCCGGACGCGATCCGGGTCACACCGGATCCGGACCGCGTCCGCGACCTCCAGCGTCGCGTCGCCCGTCTCGACGTGTCGCCAGGAGTCGCGGGCCAGTTCGTCGAGGTCGGTCCACTCCGGTTCCGTGACGGCCCGGCCCTCCCGGGCGAGTGCCAGCGTGTCCTCGACGATCCGGTCCATCCGGTCGAGCGCGTCGCCGATCGTCCCGAGCCGGTCGTCGTCGTACTCCTCCTCGAGGACGGAGAGGTAGCCGACGGCGACGGCCAGCGGGTTCCGGAGGTCGTGGCTGACGATCGAGGCGAACCGCTCGAGCTGCTGCGTCTGGGCCTCCAGTTGCCGGCGTTGCAGGCGCCGTTCGGTGACGTCCCTGAGCACCACGACCCGACCGACGGTCGTCCCGTGTCGAACCAGGGGCTGCGAGCGGACGTCGAGGAACGTCGCCGGACCGTCGCCGTCGGTCGTCTCGATCGTGGCTGCCGCCTCCGCGTCCGGGTCGAAGCCCGGAACGACGGCGTCGATCGGGTCGCCGACCGTCCCCGGCTGTCGGTCGAGCAGCTCCTGGCCGGCCCTGTTGGCGTGGACGACGCGCTCGCGGTCGTCGACCACGAGCACGCCGTCGGGGGAGTCCCTGATCGCCGTCGTGTAGGCGATCGGGGGGAGGTCCAGCAGGCGGTACCTGAAGACGGCGGTGCCGAAGGCGACCGAGACGACCGCCGCGGAGGTGGGAACGACGTTCACCCCGTCGAGCGCGAACACCGGGACGCCCGCCGACGAGAGGACGCTGAACGCGATCGGCGTCAGGGGAGCGACCCCCAGCAGCATCGCCTGGGGGAGGTACGCCCGGCCCAGTCGAACGGCCTCGTAACCGACGATCCCGGCCGCGAGCAGCGCGAGGCCCGCGTTGTAGACGAACACGAGGGGGAGGTGTGCGGGCCCGGTGTCGACCCGGAGCACCACGAGTCCGTCGAACTCGGTGAACCGCGTCGACGCGATCGCGAGGTCGAACGGGTTCGCGAACAGGAGGGCGACGTAGACGAGCGGCACGACGAACAGGAGGGCGACGACGGGGCGTCGGAGCCACCGGTCGCGGTCCGTGTACGCGAGCGCGAACAGGATGACCAGCCCGCCGAGCGGCGCGTTGCCGAGGTAGAGGAGGCGGTAGGCGAGCAGTTTCGTCGCCGGGTCGGTGCTCAGCAGTTTGAGCGCCGAGAATCCCGTCCAGAGGACGAGTCCGACGTTGATCCCGAGGAACGCGACGAGCGTCGGCGTCCGTCCCCGCTCGCGCATCTGAGCGAGTGTGAACAGGCCGATCAGGAGCGAGACGGCGGTGGCGAACAGCGTCGGGTAGACGAACGGCGTGTGTTGCCACCCCATCGGTCAGTGCAGTGCATTCTACTACTCGGACATATAGCCGTGTGGTTCCGTCGACGGTGGGTGACGGGCCGGGGTCGGACGGTCGCGCCGCAGTCGGTCGCGCCGCAGTCGGTCGCGCCGCAGTCGGTCGCGCCGCAGTCGGTCGCGCTGCAGTCGGTCGCGCCGAACGGACCGGCAGGGGGCCCGGCGACCCCGGTGAGCCGCCGCCGGCCGGGAAGGGTTATCCGACGCCTGTCCGAACGGCCGGCATGCACCAGCTCCGCGAGTCGCTCCACGACGCCCCGATCATCGACAAGGACGGCTACTCCTACCTGGTCCACCCCGTCAGCAACGGCGTCCCGATGCTGGAGCCCGCGCTGCTCCGGGAGGTCGTCGTCGGCGTGACGCGGGTGGCCGACCTGGACGTCGACAAGATCGTCGCCCCGGAGGCGATGGGGATCCACATCGCGACGGCACTGTCCCTGCAGACGGATATCCCCCTCGTCGTCATCCGGAAGCGGTCGTACGGGCTCGAGGACGAGGTCGCGCTCCACCAGACGACCGGCTACTCCGAGTCGAAGATGTTCATCAACGACGTCGACGAGGGCGACGAGTTGCTGGTCGTCGACGACCTGCTCTCGACGGGAGGCACGATGGCAGCCATCTGTGACGCGCTCGACGGGATCGGCGCGACGATCGCCGACGTCGTCGTCGTCTTCCGGAAGGTGGGCCCGTCGGCGCTCGACGACACCGACTACGAGGTGACGAGCCTCGTCGACATCTCCGTCGACGAGGACGGCGTCACGATCCACTGATCGGCCGGACGACGCCGCTCGACCGACCGACGGTCGGCCGGCGTCTCCCGGGACCTGGACGTTCGTCGACCCGCCAGCGTCTACTTGGACGCGGTCGAACCGGGGACCATGGAGCACGTCGAAGCCGGCGGAGCCGAGATCCCGGCGCTCGGGGTCGGGACGTTCCAGCTCTCGGGCGCCGAGTGCGAGCGAGCTGTCCGGACGGCCCTCGAGCTCGGCTACCGGCACGTCGACACCGCCGAGTACTACGACAACGAGCGCGCCGTCGGGACGGCGATCGCGGACGCGCCGGTCGACCGCGGGGACGTCTTCCTGACGACGAAAGTGTGGCGCTCGAACCTGCGTCGCGACGACGTCCGGCCGGCCGTGGAGGCGAGTCTCGACCGGCTCGACGTCGACTACGTCGACCTGCTGTTGATCCACTGGCCACACCCGCGGGTCCCCGTGCGGGAGACGCTCGACGCGATGGAGACGCTCCGCGAGGAGGGGCTCGTCCGCCACCTCGGCGTGAGCAACTTCACCCGATCACAGCTCGCCGAGGCGATCGAGGTCGCCGACGCGCCGATCGTGACCGACCAGGTGCTCTACCACCCGTTCGTCGACCAGGGCGACCTCCGGTCGTTCTGCGCGGACGCCGGCGTCGCGCTGACTGCCTACAGCCCGCTCGCGAGGGGGGCGGTCCTCGAGGACGACACCCTCGAGCGCATCGGCGAGCGCCACGGCCGGACGGCCGCGCAGGTCGCGCTCCGCTGGCTGGTCCGGCAGCCGGGGGTCGTTGCGATCCCCCGGTCGTCGAGCCGGGACCACCTGGCGGAGAACCTCGCCGTCTTCGACTTCGACCTGACCGACGACGAGGCACGCCGGATCGACGAGCTGCGCGGCGGATTCGGGATGCGCCTCCGGAACGCGCTGCCCTCGCTGATGCGGTCGTTCCCACTGTAGTCGGTACCGGACGGGGGGAGGCGACGACGGATCGGGAACGAGTCCGGCCGGAAACGAGGACGGTCGGGAACGTGCAGCCCCGGACGGAGGCGAACGGGACCGCGCGGCTACAGCTCCAGCCCGACGCCGTTCTCGGCCTCGACGCGCTCGATCTCCTCGGGGGTCAGGCCGTACAGCTGGTAGACGACGCGGTCGACCCCGCGGTAGAGCGCCTCGATCCGGGACTCCAGCGCGTCGAGCTCGTCGGCGAGCTCGAAGTACGGATCCAGGTCGACGTCGTCGACGACCGGCAGGTCGGTCAGCGCCAGTTTCTCCCCGACCGTCCGGGTCTTCCCGCCCGGATACCCGCGCTTCGGGGACTTCCGCTCGAACTCGTCGTAGTGGCGCAACGCGACCCCGTACGTGCGCAGCCGCCGGCCGTCGACCGGCTCCCCGGGGAAGCGGTAGAGGTCGACCCACCGCCGGGCGATCCCGTCCCCGTCCCCGTCGCGCTGCCAGCGGTAGTCGTCGCCGGTGGCTTCGCGCAGTTTGAGCCGGGCCCGGAGCAGCCAGTCGTCCGTCCCGTCGCGGTCACCCGCCAGACCTGTGCCCGCGGCGCCGTCGGCGTCGGCGCCGCCAGCCCGGCCGGAGCCGCCGTCCCGATCGGGACCGTCGGTCTCCACCGCGCGGACGAGGTCGAGGGCGACGACGTCGTGACGACCGTCGAACGCGGCCTCGTCGACCCTCGTCGCGTACTGCAGTTCGTCGCCGAGCACGTCGGAGAACCCCCGGACGGGCAGGTCGCGCGATAGGTACTCGAACGGGTCGAGCGCCTCCTGCAACCGCGCCCGCTCGTCGAGCCGGTCGACCAGGACGTCGTGGGCGCGGTCGAGCAGCGACTCGACGCCGAGTTCCGTTGCGTTTGCAACGAATCGATCGGGCAGGACGGACCGGTCGACGTCCCGCTCGGCCGGGTCGACGACGACGGGGAGCTCCCGGAGGGAGTTACCGAAGTACTCGTAGAACCCGTCCCGCTTGAGCTTCGCGTGGTGGCGGTGGTAGAACTCCAGCAGCGTCGAGTTCAGCAGGCAGACGAGGTAGCCGTTCGACGGCGCCCGTCCGTCGTCCGGGACGACGACCTCGACGTCGCCGCCGTCGTTGTAGAGCCCGGTCCGATCGAGGTAGAAGCGGTTCTCCGTGGCGACGAACGGGCAGACGACCTTCTCGTCGGGGCCCTCGAACAGCGCCCGGTTGATCGGGTTGAGGTAGCGGTACCACTCGACGTCGTCTTTCGCCCGGTCGGTCAGCCGGTCCTCGTACTGGCGGAGGTACGCCGCCGCGTTCGGATAGTCGGCGGGGTCGGCGTCCTCGAGGTAGAGGAGCCGCAGCCCGCGGGGACTGTACCGGTACTTCCGGAGGTCGCCGTTCTTCACCAGCGGCTTCAGCACGTCCGGCTCGATCCCCCACCGCTCGACCTCCTCGTCCGAGACCGTGAACGCCTCGTTGAGACCGGTCATCATCCCCTGGCCGGTCCGGTAGTGGTCGCCCAGCCGCTCGCCGCCCGCCTCGACGGTCCGCTTGACCGCGCGGAGCTCGCGGGGGAAGATCCCCCACCGCTCCCTGCCGAGGGACGAGAGCGGGACGGTGTACCGGTCGCCGAGCTCGGTGGGCTCGCCGGCGGCCAGTTTCTCCAGCGTGCGCCGGATCGCGCCGGCGTCGGAGTCCAGTTCGTCGCCGAGGGTCGTCACGGTGGTCTCCTCGACGGACCGGTCCTTCGCGAGTCCGAGGACCACCGTGAGCGTGTCGACGCCGGGGAAGACCTGGTTGTTGCCGAAGTCGACGATCTCCCGGACGTCGATGGTCGACGCGAGGGACTCGCGGAGCCCCTTGGCGAAGTGCGCCTCCGTGAAGTAGCGGGAGACGACGTAGCCGAGGGTACCCCCGTTCCGGAGGAGATCCCGGCCGAGCCCACAGAAGAAGTAGTGGACGTCCGCCTTCCCCGCGTAGATGTCGGGGTACCGGGCCGCCAGCCAGTCGGTCAGGCCGTCGTCGTCGACCGTCTCGAGGTTGTAGTACGGCGGGTTGCCGACGACGGCGTCGAACCCCCGGCCGGACCGCCACTCGCCATCGCCCGCACCGTCACCGCTCCCGGCACGCTCGCCGTCACCGCTCCCGGCACGCTCGCCGTCACCGCTCCCGGCACGCTCGCCGTCACCGCTCCCGGCACGCGCCCCGGCCCGGTCCCCTGCGGCGAACACCTCGGGAAACGCGAGCTGCCAGTGGACGAACCCCTCGCGGTCGGCGACGCGCTGTGCCGCCTCGAACCAGTCCGTCGCGGCGAGCCTCGCCCAGGTCGCGTCGTCGTCCGCCCGGAGCGCGCGCTTGAGATCCTCGTACCCATCGGCGGGGACCTGGACGCCGAAGCGGGTCGCGGTGTGGACGTTCGCGAGCGCCTCGAGCCGCGTCCGGGACGCCGCGCCGACCAGGTCGTCGTACGCTGCCCGCTTCCGCCGGCGCTCGTCGACCGTCCCGTCCCCCATCGCTGCGAACCCGGCGTACGCCCCCAGATAGGCGTCGAACGCGTCCCGGACCGGGCCCGGGGACGAGTCGAGCGTGAACCGCCCGTCGGCAACCCCGTCGCCCACAGCTCCGCCTCCGGCCCCGTCCACCGGCAGCGCGTCGACGTCGCCGAGGTCGGCCCCGAGCAGCGAGTTCCCCTGCTCGAAGTGGTGGTCGAGGAAGGGTAGCGGTCCGTCCCCGGCCAGCGTCTCCAGCCGCGTCGACAACTTCGCCAGCTCGACGGCCATCCCGTCGACGTCGACGCCGAAGACGCACTCGGCGGCGACGTCGCGCCGGATCCCGTGGGCTCCCCCGGTCGCGCCGGCGACGCCCGCGTCGCGGGCCACTCCCCGGACCTCCCCGGCCAGGTAGCGCACGACCGCCGTGAGGAAGTGCCCGCTCCCCACCGCGGGGTCCAGGACGTTCAACTCGAGCACGCGGTCGTGGAACGCGTCGGCGTAGTCGGGGGTCCCGGGGTCGTAGCCGGCGGCGACGAGCGACTCGCGGACGTCGTCGAGGAGCGGCTCGAGCGTCCGCTCGACGACGTAGGTGACGACGTAGTCGGGCGTGTAGTACGAGCCGGTCGACCGGCGCTCGCCCCCGTCGTCGACCAGGTAGAGCCCGCCGTCCTCGACCCGCTCGACGACGTCGCGGTCGTCGACGGCGGCGGCCGGTCGCCAGACCTGTCCGCCGCCATCGCGGACCGCGACCCGCGGCCCGTCAGCGATGGCGAGCCGGTGTTCCAGCAGGCCCTCGTAGACGGCACCGAGGTGGCGCGTGTCGAGGTCCGCGTAGTCGACGGGGGCGAAGTCGCCGTCGTCCCTCGTGGTCGAGAGGGAGTAGACGACCTCCGCGAGGTAGTCGTCCGTGACGTGGTGGTCCGCGAGGAACTCGTGTTCGTCGGGGTCGAAGAGGCGGCCGTCGTACGCCGGGATCCCCAGGTCCTCGTCGCCACCGTCGATCAGGTCGAAGGCGTTCGACAGCCGGTGCCAGTAGTCCCGCGACCGGCCGTCGAACCCCTCGAAGGAGGCGTCGGCGCCGGCTTCCGCGACGACCTCATCGCGGATCGCCGCCAGGCCGAACCGCTCCTCGTACGCCGCGCGGGCGGTCGGCGTCCCCGTCTCCGTTTCGGTCCCTGCCTCGGCGTCGGTCTCCGTCTCCGGCGGAAGCATCCCCCGCCCCTCCGCGTACAGGAGGAACAGGAGCCGGTAGAGGTAGACGAGCGACTCCGCTTTCAGCTCGCGCAACGCCGCCTCGTCGTCGGGGGCGACGTCGAGGTCGTTACAGTCGAGGAACCCCTCGGCGAGCGTCCGGAGCGCGGTGAAGGCGCTGTCCTGGAGGGCCGCCCCGAGCCGCTCGGCGCACGTCTCGCTCGCCGCCCGGACCCGGTCGAGGAAGGCGTCCCCGACGGCTCCGCGCAGGGCCGCCGGCCGGAAGAAGACGTAGAAGTACTTGAACGCCGCGAGGTCCCCCGCCTCGAGGAGGTCGACCAGGTCGACCTCGTAGCGAACGCGCGTCCCGTGCGCGCGGTCGCCGTAGAGCCGCCAGGTCCGGCCGTCCGTCAGGATCGCCCACCGGACGTCGTCCGGCGTCCGATCCAGGTGGTGACGGACCCGTGTGGATGCGTTCGTGGAGGGCCCGCCGGCGGCCGCCCGGTCGAGGTCCGCGCCCCACCGCTCCGTCTCGAGGATCCCCAGGGCGTCGTGGAACGTCGCCTCGGCGTCGCCGCACCGTCGGGCCCGTCGGCGGTCGTCGGCAGACTCGAAGAGCGCGTAGTCGACGTGGCCGCGGCCGCGCGGCACCGACGGCTCCCGCAGGACGTCGTAGCCGAGGACGTCGAGGACCTCGTCGATCCACACGTCCCGCAGCTCGGCTTCCGTGTACCCCCCGAGGCGGTCCGCCGCCTCGCCGTAGCGGCCGGCGAGCGCGTCGAGGGCGTCCCGCGCGTCCCGATCGCAGTCCCAGTGGTCCGTCTCGGGGACGGCCTCGTCGAGGTACTGTCGGGAGAAGGGCCCGGCGTCGACGTAGGGACGCGAGTCCCGCGTACCCTCACTCATCTCGCGTGTTGCGGACGTGTGGACCCATCCACGTAATCCTGCCTACCGGCTTCCGCCCGACGGGAGCCGATCGGGGAGACGTGTGGGACGGGGGACCACGGAGGCCGGTCGCGACCGTGTCGTCGACCCACACTGGTAAAACCAGTGATAAATATCCGAGTGCGGTCGGCCCGCTCGTCGCGTCGGCGAACCAAACCCGTCCCTGGAGAGGTCCAGGACGCCTCCGTACGTCGTGACGGACGACAGTCCGGTTCTGCGGAGTGTTCACACGTCCGAGCAATCGCTTTTCGCTGCCCACCCGTCGTTCGGCGTATGTCGACAACTGCTGTGGATCCGGTGGCCGAACTCGAGTCCTTCGACGAGGTCTGGCTCGGGGGTGCCGTCAGCGGCGTCGTCGCCGGCGGGGTGATGGCCGTCGTATTGATGGTGTCGAGTCCGGCCGTGATCGTCGAGGCCATTCCGGGGCTCTACGGGCTGTCGGGCCCGGTCGCCGGCTGGCTGGTCCACCTCACGCACGGCGCGTTCTTCGGCGCGATGTTCGCCGCGCTCTCGCTGGGTGCGATCTCCCGGCGGCAGTTGCTCGGGATCGGGGTCGGCCTCGGGCTGATCCTCTGGTTCATCGGCGCCGGGACGATCATGCCGATCTGGCTCCAGTCGATCGGCTTCGAGGGCGCCGCCCGCATCGGCGTTCCGAACCTCGACGCGATCACCCTGCTCGCACACGTCGTCTACGGCGGCGTGATCGGCCTCGTCTTCCCGTTCCTCGCGGAGCTCTGATAGGGTCGGTTGTAATTCGTTTCCGGTGTTCGACGGAACGGTCGTCGAATCACTGGTACACAGTTACAACCGACCCTATGAGGCCGACGCCGCAGCGTCGTCGCCCCCGGGCCGCCAGTCGGAGGACAGAGCCGCCACGACCGTCGCCCTCTGGCGAATCGAACCGTCGAACGATACCGACGTTTTTCCATCCCGCATTCGACCGGAGTGCCATGTCGACGGCAGGTCCCGGCGAGGTCGTATCGTTCGGCGACGTCTGGCAGGAGGGGATCGTCGCCGGTGTCGCCGGCGGCGCGGTCATGGCAGTCTGGCTGCTTCTGGTGAACCCACGGACCCTCGTCGGCGCCATCCCGGGACTCTACGGTCTCTCCGGGATGGGTGCGGGCTGGGCGATCCACCTCACGCACGGGGCGCTCTTCGGCGTCGTGTTCGCCGCGCTGTCGTCGAGCGCCGACTCCAGATCGACGACGATCGGGATCGGCCTCGGCTTCGGCGTCGTCCTCTGGTTCATCGGCGCCGGGACGATCATGCCGATCTGGCTGCAGTCCGTCGGCTTCCCCGGCGCCGTCGGGCTGAGCGTCCCGAACCTCCGGCCACCGATCCTCGTGGCTCACCTCGTCTACGGCGCCGTCGTCGGCGTCGCGCTCCCGGTGCTGGCGGACCGGTAGTGGGTGCGCGGGGGCTGGAGAGGGCGGGTCAGGCCAGCAGTTCCAGCAGGAGCCCCTTCTGGGCGTGCAGGCGGTTCTCGGCCTGGTCCCAGACCATCGCCCGGTCGGACTCGAGCACCGCGTCGGTGATCTCCTCGCCGCGGTGTGCGGGGAGACAGTGCATCACGGCGGCGTCCGTGCCGGCCAGCAGCGACTCGTTCAGCTGGAACCCCTCGAAGGCGGTCAGTTTCGCCTCGCGCTGGTCCTCCTCGCCCATCGACACCCAGACGTCGGTGTAGACGACGTCGGCGTCGGCGACGGCGTCGGCGGGGTCGTCGACGATCGTCGGCGCGTCGCCGAGGTCGGCCGCCCGCTCGACGACGGTCTCGTCGAGCCCGTAGCCGTCGGGCGTGGCGACCGTCAGGTCGAGCCCCGCGAGCGCACAGCCGAGGACGAACGACTGGGCGACGTTGTTGCCGTCGCCCACCCAGGCGACCGAGACGCCGTCGAAGCCGCCGAACCGCTCGCGGATCGTCAGCAGGTCCGCCAGCGTCTGACACGGGTGCGCGTCGTCCGTCAGCCCGTTGACGACGGGGACGTCGCTGTGGGCCGCGACGGTCAGGAGGTCCTCGTGGTCGAACAGCCGGACCATCACGCAGTCGACGTACCGCGAGAGCACCCGCGCGATGTCGCGCGTCGGCTCCCGGCCGCCCAGCCCCACGTCGTCGGGGCCGAGGAAGATCGCGTGGCCGCCCAGCTGGGTCATCCCCGTCTCGAAGGAGACGCGGGTCCGCGTCGACGGCTTCTCGAAGAGCATCCCCAGGGTCTGCCGCTCTAAGGCGGTTCCGGCGTCCTCGTCGCCGGCCTTCACCGCCGCCGCCCGGTCCAGCACGGCCGACAGTTCGTCGGCCGTCAGGCCGTCGACGTCCGTGAAGTGGCGCGGACCGTCCCCGTCCGTCTGGTCGAGGGTCACGCCGCGTCACCTCCGGCGTCGGCGTCCTCGCCGCCGGCGGGTCCGGCGTCGGCGTCGCTCGCGGCCCCGGCGTCGGCGTCCGTACCGCCTCTGGACCCGACGACGGTGCCGCCGTCGGCGCGTGCCCGGGTGGACTCGCCGCGGTCGCCCCGCAGCGTCTCGCAGACGTCGACGAGGACGTCGACCGAGCGGTGGTACTCGTCGAGCGGGAGGTGCTCGTTCGGGGCGTGGTCGAGGTCGGAGTCGCCGGGGCCGTAGCTCACGATCGGGCAGTCCCACTCGCGCGCGAAGAGGTTCATGTCCGCCGTCCCGGTCTTGCGCAGGAGGCGGGGGTCGCCGCCGTTGTCGCGGATGGCGACCCGGAACGCCCGCGCCACCTCCGTCCGGGGGCTCGTCATCACGGGCGGGACGCGGTCGTACCACGAGACCGTCCCGCCGTTCAGCTGCCCGTCGGCCCGCTCGCGCACCTCGTCGATGGTCAGCGACGGGGGGACGCGGAACTGGACGTCCATCGTCGCCTCCATCGAGAGGCCGTCCTCGGTGAGGCCGCCCTCCACGTCGACCGGTTTGCAGGTGACCCGCTCGAAGACGGGCGTCCACTCGTCGGGCTCGAACTCCGCTTCCGCCCGGCTCCACCAGTCCATCGCGTCCTGGATGGCGTTGTTCTCCGGGCGGGAGGTGTGGCCCGACTCGCTGGTGGCGACGTACGTCCCCGCCAGCAGCCCCCGGTAGCCGAGAGTGATGCCGTCCCAGCCCGACGGCTCGCCGTTGACGACCGCGCCGGGCTCGCGGCGACCGTTCTCCAGGACGTGGAGCGCGCCCCGCGAGTCGACCTCCTCGCCGACGACGCCGAGGAACGAGACGCCCGTCTCGACGGCGACGGCGGCCATCGCCGCCAGCGCCCCGGTCGCGTCGACGCTCCCGCGACCCCACAGCGCGGGCCGCTCGGCGTCGTGCTCGTCGTCGCCGTCGCCCTCGCCGTCCGTCGCCTCGTCGTCGGGGTCGGTTCCGGTCCCGGTCCCGGCGTCGCCGTCGCCGTAGCCGGGCTCCGTCTCCCGGATGCCGATGGGGATGTCACCCGGCACGGTGTCGACGTGCGAGGTCAGGAGGACGGCGTCGTCGGCCGGCGCGTGGACGTTGCCGACGCCGTCGAGCCAGACGTCGCGGCCGTGCGCGCGGAAGAACGCCGCGAGCCGCTCGGCCGCCTCGCGCTCCTCGCCCGACGGCGAGGGGATCGAGACCAGGTCGACGAGCAGCTCCTCCGCGGCGTCGTGCAGGTAGTTCACGTCGGGATGCGCCTCCGTCTCGTCGGGGGTGTCGGCGTCGGGCTCGACGCAGGTATCGGTGTCGATGTCGGTGTCGTCGGCCCGGTCGCTGTCCGGGTCGGGCGCCGCGTCGTGCTCGTGTTCCGAGGTGGGTGTGCTCACGTCGTCACCTCCGTGACGGCCTCGACAACGCGGTCGGCGTGATCGCGGTCGACGATCAGCGGCGGCAACAGCCGGAGGACGGTCCGGCCGGCGGGGAGCGCCAGCACCCCGTGCTCGAGCGCCAGGTCGCGCAGCAGTCGGTTCGCGCCCCGCTTCGTCTCGACGCCGAGCATCAGCCCCAGCCCGCGCACCTCGCGGACGGGGAGGTCGTGCTCGTCGACAGCCCGCCGGAGCTCCTGGGTCAGGTACGCCCCGACCTCGTTGGCGTGCGCCGGCAGGTCCTCGTCGACGAGGACGTCGAGCGTGGCGTTGGCGGCCGCACAGACGACCGGCCCGCCGGAGAACGTCGAGCCGTGGTCGCCGGCGTCCGCGGCGATCCAGTCGGCACAGATCGTCGCACCGAGGGGCAGGCCGCTGGCGATCCCCTTCGCCGTCGTCAACACGTCGGGGACGACGCCCGCGCGCTCGCAGGCCCACAGCGTCCCCGTCCGGCCGACGCCCGTCTGGATCTCGTCGAAGACGAGCGCCGCGCCCGCCGCCTCGGTCACCTCGCGGGCGTGGTGCAGGTAGCCCGTCGGCGCGGGGTTGACGCCGCCCTCGCCCTGGACGGGTTCGAGGAAGAGCGCCGCCGTCTCCTCGTCGACGGCCGCCGCGAGCGCCTCCTCGTCGCCGTAGGGGACGAACTCGACGCCCCCGGCCAGCGGCTCGAACGGCTTCTTGTACTTGTCCTTCCAGGTCATCGCCAGCGCGCCGAGCGTCCGGCCGTGGAACCCCCGGCGGGTGGCGACGATCTTCGACCGGCCGGTCGCCGACCGGGCGAACTTCATCGCCGCCTCGTTGGCCTCGGTCCCGGAGTTACAGAGCCACACCTTCGAGAGGTCCCCCGGGGCGACCGTCGCCAGTTTCTCGTAGCAGGCCGTCCGGGCCGCGACGGGGTACGACGCCTGGACGTACGTCAGCTCGGCGGCCTGCTCCTGGATCGCCTCGACGACCCGCGGGTGCGAGTGGCCGACCGGCGCGACCGCGTAGCTCGCGCCGAAGTCGAGGTATTCGGTCCCGTCGGCCCCGTAGAGGTACGGCCCCTGGCCGGACGCGATCTCGATCGGCTTCTCCGAGAAGACGAACGAGTGCTCGCTCACGCGTCGTCACCTCCGGTGGCGGCGGCGGGCGTGTCCGTCGCCTCGTCGGCGTCCGCGTCGTCGTCCCCGAGCGCCCCCGGCAGGACGTGCGTCCCGCCGCCGGCGAGCGCCGCGGTGACGGGGGCGTCGGCGTTCGCGCCGGCGACGACGACCTCGCTGGCCCCGCCCGAGAGCGCCTCGCGGGCCGCCATCGCCTTCTTCGTCATGAACCCCTCGGCGGCCCCGTCCAGCGCGTCCCAGTCGGCGGGCGTCTCGACCCGCTCGATCAGGGTCTCGGGGTCGTCGGGGTCGGCGTAGACGCCCGCGACGTCCGTCAGGACGACCAGCCGGGCGCCGAGCGCGCCCGCCACGGCGGCGGCCGCGCGGTCCGCGTCGGCGTTGACGGGGGTCCCGTCGTCGCCGAGCATCGGGACGGTCACGACGGGCGTGTACCCCCCGTCGAGCAGCGTCTCCAGCAGGTCGGCGTTCACCGAGTCGATCCGCCCGGAGTGTTCCCCGCGGCGGATCTTCCGCTTGCCGTCCTCGACGACGCGGACCGCGGACTTGCGGGGGCCCGTCAGGAGCCCGCCGTCGACGCCCGAGAGCCCGAGCGCGTTCGCGCCCGCCTCCCGGAGGCCGGCGACCAGTTCGGTGTTGAGCTTGCCGGGCAACACCATCGAGAACACCTCCATCGTGCGCTCGTCGGTGAACCGCCCGACGACCCCGGAGGGGGACTCGACGTACTCCGGCTCCTCGCCGAGCGCCTCGAGCGTCTCGTCGACGGCCGTCGAGCCGCCGTGGACGACGACGACGCGCTCGCCGCCGGCGACCAGGTCGGCGACGTCCGCGAGCGCGCCCTCGGGCTCGACCGCGCGGGCGCCGCCGATCTTCACGACGACGGTCATGGTGCCCCCACGGGGTGGAGGCCCCGGAACTCGAGGCCGGCGGTCTCCTCGAAGCCGAGCGCGACGTTGGCCGCGTGGACGGCCTGGCCGGCGGATCCCTTCACGACGTTGTCGATGGCCGAGAAGACCACGAGCCGGCGGTTCGGCGGGTCGACCTCGAAGCCGACCTCGGCGTGGTTCGTCCCGGCGACGGCCTTCGGCTCGGGGTAGCGGTAGACGGCCCCGCCACCGGAGACGGTCCGGACGAACGGCTCGTCGGCGTACGCGCCGCGGTAGGCGTCCCACATGTCGCGGGTGGTCACCTTGCCGTCGGGGAAGACGTGACAGGTCGCCGCCGCCCCGCGGGTCATGTCGACCGCGTGGACGGTAAACGAGACCGAGAGCCCGAGGTACGCCTCGATCTCGGCCTCGTGGCGGTGGCCCGTCGGCGCGTACGGCCGGACGATCCCCGACCGCTCGGCGTGCGAGGAGGCCTTGCCGGCGCTCGCGCCGCCCTCCGAGGAGCCCACCTTGACGTCCACGACCACCTGGTCGTCGGGCGTGAGGTGGCCGGCGTCGACCAGGGGCTTCAGGCCCAGGATCGTCGCCGTCGCGTTACAGCCCCCGGCCGCGATCAGCGTCGCGCCGGGGAGGTTCTCGCGGTTCAGCTCCGGGAGGGCGTACTCCGCCTCGTCGAGGTACCCCGGTGCGACGTGGCCGTCGTACCACTCGTCGTACGCCTCGGCCGTCGGGAGCCGGAAGTCCGCCGAGAGGTCGACGACCGTGTCGGCGGCGTCGCGGAACGTATCGATCTGCTGCATCGAGACCCCGTGGGGCGTCGCGGCGAACAGGACGTCGACCGACGCCAGGTCCTCGGGGTCCGTAAAGCGGACGTCGAGGTCCCGGAGGTTCGGGTGGACGTAGCCGAGCGTCTTGCGCTCGTACTCGCGGCTGGTCGCCTGGACCACCTCGAGGGTCGGGTGGTCGGCCAGCAGCCGGAGCAGCTCGCCGCCGGTGAAGCCCGAGCCGCCGACGACCGACGCGGTCAGCGTCTCGGTCGCGCCACCGTCCGTCGCGACGTCGCCGGTCGCGGGGTCGGCAGTCGCGCCACCGTCCGTCGCGACGTCGCCGGTCGTGGCCTCGTCCGTGGCGGCCTCGTCGCTCACGTCGACACCTCCGCCTCCTCTCCGTCGTCGACGTCCTCGCGGGCGCCTTCGTCCCCGTGACCGCCGGTCGTCCCCGCGGTCTCGGCGACGACCTCCAGCCAGTCGACGACCCGCGCAGGGACGTCGACGTCGGTGGCCTCGTCGAGCGCCTTGAACTCGACGGTGTGGTTCACCTCGTGGACCGTGTAGCCGTCCGGCTCGCCGTCGTCTCCGACGCCGACCTCCATCAGGTCGACCCCGAGGAGGCCGCCGCCGACGGCGGCGGAGGCGCGCTCGACGAGGTCGCGGGCGCGGTCGTCGAGGTCGAACGCCTCGGCCTCGGCGCCCTTCGCGGCGTTCGTCAGCCAGTGGTCCGAGGTCCGCGTCATGGCGGCGATCGGCTCGCCGTCGACGGCGACGACCCGGACGTCGCGGCCGGGCTTGTCGACGAACTCCTGGACGTAGAACACCTTGTGCTCGTAGTGGCCCAGCGTCGCCTTGTGTTCCAGCACCGCCTCTGCGGCCGACCGCGAGTCGAGCTTGGCCATCAGGCGCCCCCACGAGCCCACGACGGGCTTGAGGACGCACGGGTAGCCGAACCGCTCGACGGTCTCTAAGGCCGACTCGACCGTGAAGGCGACCTCCGTCCGCGGCGTCGGGACGCCCGCCCCGTGGAGCGCGAGGCTGTTCTTCACCTTGTCCGCACACAGCTCCGCCGTCCGCGAGCCGTTGACCACGGGGATCCCGTAGGCGTCGCAGAACCGGGTGACGTAGAGGCTCCGCGAGGTCGCCAGACAGCGGTCGATCGCGAGGTCGACGTCCGCCAGCGCCTCGGGCGGCTCCGACAGGCCGAAGGCGACGTCCCGGACGTCGATCTTCTCGACCTCGTGGCCGCGGTCGCGAAGCTCCGACAGCAGGAGCTTCTCGTCGCGGCGGATGCGCGAGTACAGCAGACCGACGTTCACGCGTACCACCGCGTCACGCTACTCTCCCCAGTCCTCCTCGAGCTCGGGCGCCTCCTGGAGTTCGACGGGATCCAGTGAGACGACCTCGAGCTCGGCGCCGCTCGCGGGGCTGTCGATGATCTCGCCGACCTCGACGTCGGCCGGGAGCTCGATCTCCTCGCCCGTGATCGGGTCCTCTGCGGTGAGTGGGCTGTCGTCTGCCATCGTACTCCCGACTGGGCCACCGCGGACCTTAAACCCGTCGAATTTGTCGAGAGGAAAACATTACCCGGAGTGGCCTCTATCGGTGTCAGTCGGACGGATTCGGGACCCAGCCCGAGCGCGTGTCAGGAGTCAAAGTGTAGCTATCGGTCCCCTCGCGGGGACGGCGGGAGCGGTCGCGGCGGCGCTCGGAACGGGCCGGCGGGCGCGACGGCCGTGGCGGTCGGGCTCGTCGCCGGTCCGGTCGGCGTCGTCGCCGGTCCGGTCGGCGTCGTCGCCGGTCCGGTCGGAGTCGCCGTCGCTCCGGTCGCGTCGGGAATCGCGGTGCTCGTCGGTACGGGCGTCTCCGTCGGCTCAGACATACTCGTCCACCTCCGTACGGAGTTCGTCGGCGGCGGCGTCGATCGCCTCGCGGCGGCCGGCGACCGCCTCGCGGTCGGTCTCGAGGCTCGCGGTCGCCTCGTCGAGCGACGCGGCCACGGCGTCGGGGGCGGGGCCGCCGGCCGAGTCGCGGCTCGCGACGCTCGCGGCGGGATCGAGCGCGGCCTCGACGTCCTCGCGGCTCACGTACGAGAGCAGGGACTCGCCCAGCAGGTCCGCTGCG